>ENA-OSEY01000806-OSEY01000806.1-marine-metagenome-genome-assembly--contig:-NODE-806-length-22112-cov-5.182800_pt1 | contig 22112 bp, 34 predicted proteins | sample MGYA00248465_ERZ534230 | MGnify/ENA primary metagenome ERZ534230 (study PRJEB26409, sample SAMN06344110) | marine metagenome | isolation source: Sea water from surface | place: Atlantic Ocean:Southern...
GAGCTAATCCATCCTATCGCTATGGAAGATGGCTTACGATTTGCGATTAGAGAAGGTGGTAGAACTGTCGGTGCAGGTGTAGTCTCTAAAATAATAGAGTAAGTAATAAAAAACTTTGAATTAGCGCAAATTTTTACTCTTAGTCGTTAATAGTATGCTGTACTGCAGTCTATGTTCTTTTATTGCTTGACACTTCACTAGAGCACCACTAGAATTCGCGCTCCTTACTGATTATGTTGGTTTGTAGACATTAAAACTGGGACGTGATAGGAGTTTCGCAAAGTGCAGAATCAAAGTATTAGAATTCGACTCAAGGCATTTGACCACAAGTTGATAGATACATCTACGCTTGAGATTGTGGAGACAGCAAAGAGAACTGGTGCTCAAATTAGAGGACCAATTCCGCTTCCGACAAGAAAAGAAAGATTTACAGTTCTTATATCGCCTCATGTCAATAAAGATGCAAGAGATCAGTATGAAATTAGAACTCACAAGCGCTTGATCGACATAGTTGAGCCAACTGAAAAGACGGTAGATGCGTTAATGAAACTAAATCTAGCTGCAGGAGTGGAAGTACAGATTAGTCTTAGCTAATTTGTAAAAAATAAGAAATTTTCAGGTGTAATGTTTTTACAGCCAGAGCGGGTTGAAGCCCCATGCATCAGAGAGGTAAAAAATGGCAATTGGCATCGTTGGCCGAAAATGTGGTATGACAAGAGTGTTCGACGAAAGTGGTTCATCGATTCCGGTAACCGTCATTCATGCAACTCCTAATTTAATTACTCAGATAAAAAGCGAGACTGTCGATGGATATTCATCGGTTCAAGTTACTACAGGAGCTATCAAAACTTCACGAGTCTCAAAAGCATCTGCGGGACACTTCATGAAGGCGGGCGTTGATGCGGGCCGAGGACGATGGGAATTTCGTATTGATGGAGAGGAAGAAGGTCTCGAAATAGGGTCTTCAATAACGGTTGAGCGCTTCACAAATGGCCAGAAAGTGGACGTGACTGGAACATCGAAAGGAAAAGGATTCCAAGGTGGCGTGAAAAGATGGAATTTCGGAATGCAAGATGCGACTCACGGTAATTCACTTTCGCACAGATCGAATGGATCAATAGGACAGAATCAGACGCCTGGGCGTGTGTTTAAAGGAAAAAAAATGAGTGGTCAGATGGGTAATGTTAAGTCGACGACTCAAAATCTAACTGTTGTCAGTGTTGATGTTGATAAAAACCTTTTGTTGATTAAGGGTGCTGTGCCTGGCTGTCCGGGTGGGGACATAATAATCCGGCCGGCAATCAAAGCGAATTGAGATTAGATTATGGAGCTAGCAGTTTTAAACTTAAGTGGTAAAGGGAAAAAAGGTAAGGTAGAAGTTTCTTCCCGTTCATTTGATACAGATTACAATGGCGATCTTGTACATCAAGCCGTTACCGCATATATGGCTGGCTCACGACAAGGAACGAAAGCACAGAAAAACCGATCGGCAGTCTCTGGCGGCGGAAGAAAGCCTTTTAGACAGAAAGGTACGGGTAGAGCCCGAGCGGGAACAACTAGAGGGCCAATCTGGCGTGGCGGGGGTGTCACATTTGCCGCTCAACCAAGAGACCACATAAAGAAATTAAACAAAAAAATGTACCAATCTGCGCTCAGATCAGTGCTTTCAGAGCTTGTTAGGCAAGATAGAATTGTAATAGTAAAAGAATTCGTTCTGAAATCCCATAAGACAAAAGAATTAGCCTCCCAGCTCTCTAATCTTAATGTCAGTGATGTGTTAATTGTAACAACTGAGGTTACTGAAAATATTACTTTAGCTTCGAGGAATCTAAGAAAAGTTGATGTGTGTAAACCTGTCAATTTGGATTTAATTAGTCTTATAAAACCAGAAAAGGTATTGATAACTTTGGATGCATTGAAGTTGATAGAGGAGCGTCTTGGATGAGTAAAGAAAAATATTATAAGACACTGCTCTCCCCTCATGTGACTGAAAAAGCTTCCATGAGTCTTGGAGAAAATGCTCAGACAGTTTTCAAAGTTGCAAAGGACGCAAAGAAAATCGATATAAAAAAAGCAATCGAAGATTTATTTAATACCAAGGTGGATAGTGTCCGCGTTATAAATATGAAAGGGAAAAGTAGAAGAACGAGGAACGGTATCGGAAAGAAAAATGATTGGAAAAAAGCTTACGTCACCTTAGCTACCGGTGAAGAAATCGACTTTTCTATGGGTACAGAGGAATAGTTATGGCTGTTGTAAAGAGAAAACCCACCTCCCCAGGAAGACGTTTTGTTGTTAGCGTTTCAAATCCTGAACTTCACAAGGGTAGACCATATGCCTCACTCACCGAATCAAAAAAGAAGTCAGGCGGTAGAAACAGCAGTGGGCGCATTACTGTAAGGCACATCGGTGGTGGGCACAAAAAGCTCTATAGAATAGTCGATTTTAAGAGGGACAAGGATAACGTTCAGGCTAAGGTGGAAAGAATAGAGTACGATCCTAACAGATCAGCTAATTTAGCATTGGTTTGCTACGCTGATGGTGAACGCAGGTATGTTATTGCTGCCAAGGGAATAAAAATTGGAGACAATATAATATCCGGAGAAAATGCACCTATAAAGGTTGGAAATGCTCTTCCTCTTAAGAATATTCCTCTTGGTTCAGTTGTACATTGTGTTGAATTAAAGGTTGGTAAAGGTGCTCAACTCGCACGAAGTGCAGCGGCCTCTGTTCAGGTGGTCGCCAAAGAGGGGTTATACGCTACGATTCGATTGCGAAGTGGAGAGATGCGAAAGGTACCAGTGGATTGTAGAGCGACAATTGGAGAAGTGGGCAATAATGAGCATTCATTGAGATCGCTTGGTAAAGCTGGTGCATCGCGTTGGCGTGGAGTTAGGCCGACAGTGAGAGGTGTGGCTATGAATCCCGTTGATCATCCTCATGGAGGTGGTGAAGGAAGAACATCAGGTGGTAGGCATCCCGTTTCTCCTTGGGGAGTTCCAACAAAGGGATTTAAAACTAGAAAAAATAAGAGAACGAATAAATACATCGTTCGTAAGAGAAAATAAATTAGGAGATAAATTTGCCTAGATCGTTGAAAAAAGGACCTTTTGTAGATATTCATTTGGCAAAGAAAGTAGAGATTGCTGTTGAAAACAATGATCGAAAGCCCATTAAAACCTGGTCTCGCAGATCAATGATTCTGCCTAATATGGTGGGTTTAACTATTGCTATTCATAATGGAAGACAGCATATACCGGTCACTATTAACGAAGAAATGGTAGGTCATAAACTAGGTGAATTCTCTCCGACTCGCACATACAAGGGCCATGCCGCAGACAAGAAAGTTAAAAGATAATTGTTAGGAATGATTGGAAGTTTTTAGAATGGAAGTATCAGCAAAATTAAAAGGAGCAAGAATAGCTGCACAGAAAGCTAGGCTTGTTGCGGATCAAATTCGGGGGGAATCTGTTGAATCCGCACTTGAGATACTTCAATTTAGTAAAAAGAAGGCGGCGGCTATTTTTAAAAAGTTACTTGAATCAGCAATTGCGAATGCTGAACATAACAATGGGCTTGATATCGATGAGTTGGCAATATCAAAGGTTTGTGTTGATGAAGGCATTACAATGAAACGGATAAGGCCCAGAGCGAAGGGTCGAGCTGACAGAATTTTGAAACGCTCTTGCCATATAACCATAAAAGTAAAAGAAATTTAGGAGACCGTTTAATGGGTCAAAAGGTACATCCAACAGGAATAAGACTGGGAATCGTTAAGGACCATAGCTCTGTTTGGTATTCTGGCGGGAAAGATTATGCAGACAAGCTTAATCAAGATCTTATTGTTAGAAATATAATAAAAAAGAGACTAGCTAATGCATCAGTTAGCAAGGTCGATATTGAGAGGCCAGCAGGAAGTGCAAGAGTAGTTATTCATTCTGCAAGGCCTGGAATAGTTATTGGTAGAAAGGGTGAGGATGTTGAAAGGCTGCGAACTGAAATTCAGAAAGTGATGCAGTGTTCAGTAAACATAAACATAGAAGAAATTAGAAAACCAGATCTAGACGCAACGTTGGCCAGTCAGAACGTCGCTCAACAGTTAGAAAAACGAGTAATGTTCCGGCGGGCCATGAAAAGAGCCGTTCAGAATGCAATGAGATCTGGAGCTCTGGGCGTAAAGATACAGGTAAGTGGAAGACTTGGTGGTGCGGAGATTGCGAGGTCTGAATGGTACAGAGAGGGGAGGGTGCCCTTACACACTCTGAGAGCAGATATTGATTATGCTACGGCAGAGGCTAACACGACTTACGGAATAATAGGTGTAAAACTTTGGATTTTCAAAGGTGAAATTTTGGGTAGTGATAGTGGCCCCTCTCAAAAAACTGATGACAGCGTAACTCGGGTATAGGTGAGATAGCATGCTTCAACCAAAAAGAACTAAATTCAGAAAGATGCATAAAGGAAGAAATCGAGGGCTTGCTGACAGAGGTAGCAAAGTTAGTTTTGGCGAGTTTGGTTTGAAAGCCTCTGGTAGGGGCAGGATTACAGCGAGGCAGATAGAGGCCGCTCGACGAGCTATGACTCGTCATGTTAAGCGTGGAGGGAAAATTTGGATTCGTGTTTTTCCTGATAAACCTATCACTAAGAAGCCCCTCGAAGTTCGTATGGGTAAAGGAAAAGGTAACGTTGAATACTGGGTTGCATTAGTTCAGCCTGGCAAGGTGCTTTATGAGATGGAAGGTGTAAGTGAAGAGCTTGCGAGGGAAGCGTTTGCGTTAGCTGCAGCCAAACTGCCTGTGACTACAACATTTGTTAAAAGGACAGTGATGTGAATATCAGGCCCTCGGAATTAAAAAATAAATCATTGGATGAGCTTGAGAAGGTTTCTTTAGAGGAACAGAAAAATCATTTTAATTTGAAAGTAAGACTATCTACCGGACAATTAAGTGAGACTCACCTATTAAAGGTAGCGAGAAAGAATATCGCTCGAATAAAAACAATAATAAATTCAAAGTCTGGAAATGATAATGAAAAGTGAAAGTATCAGCTCAAGAACACTAACGGGAAATGTTATCAGTGATCGCATGGACAAAACTGTAACTGTTTTGGTTGAAAGGAGAGTGAAACATCCTGTTTATGGGAAAATTTTGACTAAATCGTCAAAAATAAAGGCGCATGATGATTCTAATTTGGTAAAAGAGGGTGACCGAGTAGTTATCGCGGAGTGCCGGCCGATCTCTAAAGATAAGAGTTGGACGGTTATAAAGGTGGAGAATGAGAAGTCTGGATCTTAGTAGAAGGCCAGTTTTTCGAGGGAAGTAAAATGATTCAAACAGAAAGTTATCTTGACGTCGCAGACAATAGTGGTGCAAGAAAGGTGATGTGTATAAAGGTCCTAGGTGGATCTCATAGAAGATATGCTAGCGTGGGCGACATAATCAAGGTAACAGTTAAAGAGGCTATTCCTCGAGGAAAGGTGAAAAAAGGCCAGGTTATGAGTGCGGTTATTGTCCGGACCAGAAAGGGTATAAGGCGCAAAGACGGTAGTCTTATAAAATTTGATGACAATGCTGCTGTTTTGTTAAATGCAAGTTTGGCTCCTGTTGGCACAAGAATTTTCGGTCCTGTTACAAGAGAATTAAGATCAGAAAAATTTATGCGAATTATATCGCTTGCCCCTGAAGTGTTATGAGAGTGGTTGTGAGATGAGAAGAATTAAGCAAAATGATGAAGTCGTTGTTATCTCTGGCCGAGACAGAGGGAAAAGAGGTAAGGTTTTGAAGGTTTTGAAAGATAATAGGGCGCTGATATCTGGTGTACATATGATTAAAAAGCATCAAAAACCCAATCCTAACCTAGGATTAGCGGGAGGTATCATAGAAAAAGAGTCCTCTATCGATATCTCCAATGTAGCTTTGTTTGATGAGAAAGCAGGCAAAGCGAGTAGAATTGCGATAGAAATCAATAAAAAAGGTGAGAAGACTAGAAAGTTTAAATCATCGAAAAGTAATGTAGACGGTTAGTCAAGGTTGAATTGATAAATGAGTAGTCTAAAAGAAATATACAACAATGAAATAGCACCAAAATTGATGAAAGAGCTCAATTTAACAAACGTGATGCAGGTACCTCGATTGACCAAGATTACACTCAATATGGGAGTTGGAGAGGCAATTGGTGATAAAAAAACGTTAGAAAGTGCAGTTTCAGATATGACACTAATTTCTGGACAGAAACCAGTAATAACAAAAGCGAGAAAATCGATAGCGGGATTCAAAGTCCGAGAAGGCTGGCCTATTGGCGTTAAAGTCACATTGAGAGCGTCCAGAATGTATGATTTTTTAGAGCGCCTGATAGGGATTGCCATACCAAGAATAAGAGATTTCAGAGGTATCAGCGCGAAACAGTTTGATGGAAGAGGAAATTTTTCAATGGGTGTAAGTGAGCAGATAATATTTCCTGAAATAGATTATGACAAAATTGACAAGCTGCGTGGTTTGGACATTGCGATAACAACTACTGCGACAAATGATGACGAAGGTAGAGCGCTACTAAAAGCATTTAATTTCCCACTAAAAAACTGAGAGTTGAATATGGCGAAAGCATCTATGATTCAAAAGGAGTTAAAACGAGCGCGGACAGTAAAGAAATTCGCGATAAAACGAGCAACCCTTAAATCAATAATCAAGAGTTCTAAAGCCTCCGATGAGGAGAAATGGAATGCGCAGCAGCAACTTCAAAAACTACCTCGTGATGCAAGCCCATGTAGGCAGAGAAGTAGGTGCAGAATAACTGGCAGACCAAACGGCGTATATAGAAAGTTTGGCCTTTGTAGAAATAAATTAAGAGAGACTGCGATGAGGGGAGAAGTTCCTGGTCTGGTCAAGGCGAGTTGGTAGGGGCTAAGAATATGACGATGCAAGATCCACTATCAGATATGATTACTAGAATAAGGAATGCGAATCTTCGTGAGAAAGTGTCGGTTGCAATGCCTTCCTCAAAAGTCAAGGTCTCAGTAGCAAAAGTCCTCAAAGATGAGGGGTACATATTAAACTATAAAGTGACTGAAGATAAAAAGCCTGTGCTCGAAATTGACTTAAAATATTATGATGGTAAGCCTGTAATTGAAGAGATAACGAGATCGAGCAAACCAAGCTTGAGGGTGTATTCTAGTTCAAAAGATTTGCCAAAAGTCAAAAGTGGTTTGGGCGTTGCGATTGTTTCAACAAGTAAAGGTGTAATGTCCGATAGATCAGCGAGATCAAATGGCGTGGGTGGTGAAATCCTATGCACAGTTTTTTAAGAGATATAATCAATGTCTAGAGTTGCTAATAATCCAATTAAAATACCTGACGGAGTTTCAGTTGATATCGGTGCAGATCAGATTGATATCAAAGGTGCTAAGGGTAATTTATCTATGTCGATAAAACATAATGTTACTGTGGTTGAAAATAACGGGCATTTGAATTTTTCAGCAGCAGATTCATCGTCATTTTCAAAAGCGATGTCAGGAACTACGCGAGCATTGGTTAACAATATGGTACTAGGAGTATCGCAAGGGTTTGAAAAAAAGTTAGAACTCGTTGGCGTAGGGTTCAGAGTGCAGTTACAAGGTACTAAAGTTAATTTATCCTTAGGATTTTCCCATCCAGTAATATATGAACTTCCAGATGGAGTATCTGCCGAAGCTCCTAGTCAAACAGAAATTATTTTGAAGAGTAACGATAAGCAAAAGCTCGGCCAGGTATGCGCGGAGATTAGAGCATTGAGACCACCAGAGCCATATAAGGGTAAAGGAGTTCGGATCTCTGGAGAGTATATAAGACGTAAGGAAGCGAAGAAGAAGTAGGTTTAAAAATATGTTTAATAAGAAGCAAGCAAGAGTGCGGAGATCGACGAAAACCCGAATGAAGATAAGAGATGGTAGTTTGTCTCGCTTGTCTGTTCAAAGAACGCCAAAGCATATATATGCACAGATCACCTCGCCAAAAGGTGATCGAACACTTGTATCAGCATCAACACTTGAAACATCAATCAGATCAGGCGCGACAGGCAACAAGAATGCGGCAAGTGAAGTTGGGAAGTTGATTGCGGAGCGCGCAATTTCCGTTGGAATTAAGGACGTTTCTTTTGATCGAAGTGGATATAAATATCATGGAAGAGTCAAAGCATTGGCAGATTCTGCGCGAGAAGTAGGACTTAAATTTTAAGGTTGAATTATGGCACTGAAAGAGCAAAAAGATATTACGTCTGAAGGGTTACTGGAAAAGCTTGTTCAGGTTAACCGAGTTGCGAAAACTGTAAAAGGAGGTCGGATCTTTTCTTTTACGGCCCTGACTGTTGTGGGCGACGGAAAAGGCAGAGTTGGATTCGGAAGAGGAAAGGCCAGAGAGGTGCCTTTGGCTATTCAGAAGGCAATGGAAGCAGCCCGAAAAAATATGATCGATGTAGCCCTTGATGGTACTACGATTCAATACCCAATTAAGGGTGTGCATGCGGCTTCAAAGATATACATGCAGCCTGCGTCAGAGGGAACGGGAGTCATAGCGGGCGGCGCTATGCGCTCGGTTCTAGAGCTGGCTGGTGTTCAAAATGTGCTTGCTAAATGTTATGGGTCGACCAATCCAGTAAATGTGGTGCGTGCCACATTTAACGCACTCCGTGACATGCGCTCACCTGAGGAAGTTTCACTCAAGCGTGATTTGTCAGTTCAAGAAATTCTTGGTTAGCGTAAGCGAAAGGAAAAATTAGATGCCAAAAACAAAAGTAAAACAGATAGCTGTGACCCAGATCAAAAGTTCTATAGGAAGATTAAAAAAGCACAAGAGCTGCCTGGCAGGCTTGGGATTAAGGAGAATTGGGCATACTGTTGTCATTGAGGATACACCAGCAGTAAGAGGAATGGTGCAGGCCGTGGAATACATGTTAAGGGTTGAGGAAATATAAAATGAAATTGAATACGTTGAGACCCGCTGATGGAAGAGTAACAAGACGAAAGAGAGTAGGGAGAGGAATAGGCAGTGGTTTAGGCAAGACAGGTGGCCGTGGGCACAAAGGGCAAACTTCAAGATCCGGTGGATCAATCAGACCAGGATTCGAAGGGGGTCAGATGCCTTTACAAAAGCGGTTGCCAAAATATGGTTTCACATCTCGAATAGCGAGCGTTACCTCTCAAGTAACATTAAGTGAGTTAGACAGCATTGATGAGAAGGTAATAAATATAGAAGTTTTAAAATCAAATGGGATTATAAGAAATCTAACAGCGAAGGTGAAAGTATTTTCATCTGGTCAAATAACAAAACCTGTAGTGCTTGAGGGAATCGCAGTATCAAATGGTGCCAGGGAAGCAATAGTTTCTGCCGGCGGGACAATTAAAGATTAATTAATATGGCAAAAAGACCGTTACCAAATATGAGTAATCAGAAAGGGCTTGGTGAGCTTTTTTCTAGACTTAAATTCCTCTTCCTAGCAATAGTGATATACCGAATTGGTACTCATATTCCAGTGCCTGGGTTCGACCCTGACAGATTAGCGGAGCTGTTCAATCAAAATCAAGGGACTTTTCTTGGGCTTTTTAATATGTTCTCAGGAGGAGCATTAGAGCGTCTTTCTATCTTGGCTCTTGGCGTTATGCCCTACATATCTGCCTCCATTATTATGCAACTGCTCTCTGCGACTGTCCCGTCTCTTCAGCAATTGAAAAAAGAAGGAGACAGTGGACGAAGAGTTATTAATCAGTATACGCGTTATGGAACCGTAGGTTTAGCGACGATTCAGGGAACAGCAATGGCAGTTGGATTTGGCTCGCAAGGGTTAGCCTATGAAACGACACCTATTTTTTATGCCGTTGCAATATCATCTCTGGTTGCGGGTGCCGTTTTCTTGATGTGGTTAGGTGAACAAATTACTGAACGAGGCATTGGTAATGGTATTTCAATGCTGATATTTGCAGGAATTATTGCAGGCATGCCAGGCGCTATTGGACAAGCACTCGAATCTGCCAGGCAGGGTGATTTAGAACCTTTAATATTAATTTTTATTTTGCTGATCGCAATTGGAGTAGTTTATTTTGTGGTTTTCATAGAACGCGGTCAGAGAAGATTAACGGTCAATTATGCGCAGCGACAGAGTCGACAAGGATATAGTGCACAAACGTCACATTTGCCTCTCAAAGTTAATATGGCCGGGGTTATTCCTGCAATATTTGCGAGTAGTTTATTATTGTTCCCCACTTCGATAAGCTCATGGTTTGGGCAGGGCGTCAATGCACCAGAATGGCTTCAAGATATGGCTCTTTTAATTGGTCCAGGACAGCCTTTACATATATTGCTGTTTTCGGGGCTGATAATCTTCTTCAGCTTCTTCTACACCGCTTTGATGTATAACCCAAAAGAAGTAGCAGATAATCTCAAACGTGGAGGAGCTTATTTGCCCGGCATAAGACCAGGCGACCATACGGCTAAATATATCGACGATGTCACAACAAAGCTTACGTTAATAGGTGGTCTATACATAACACTCATATGTCTGATGCCGCAATTTTTAAACGTATATTTAAATGTTCCTTTTTACCTGGGCGGTACCTCTTTGTTAATAGCTGTTGTGGTTACTATGGACTTTATGTCTCAAGTGCAATCTCATTTGATGTCTCAACAATATGACTCGTTAATGAAAAAGGCAAATTTAAAGAATGTTGGTAGAAAGTAATTAGGTGATTATATGAAAGTGAGAGCGTCTGTTAAAAAAATCTGTAGAAATTGCAAAATTGTCAAAAGAAATGGTGTTATCAGGGTCATTTGTAGCTCAGATCCAAGACATAAACAGAGGCAAGGATAATGAATTTGATTTTTTGTATAGCTATGGTTATTCTAGCGCGCCTTTTGCTTAAGACATCAAGCATTAACCTTCGGATAAATAAAAGGATTGAATTGTAAATGGCCAGGATAGCGGGTGTTAATATCCCTGATAATAAGCATGCAGTCGTCTCACTAACTTACGTGTACGGAGTTGGCGCTTCTACCGCTAAGTTAATTTGTCATGCAGTTGGTTTGAAAGGTGACGAAAAAATTGCCTCTTTGTCTGAAGACCAGCTAGATAAGCTCAGAGCTGCGGTAGCTCGATATGAAGTAGAGGGTGACTTAAGAAGAGAATCTAGTATGCATGTGAAACGATTGATGGATCTAGGATGCTATCGGGGTTTGAGGCATCGAAGAAACATGCCTGTTAGAGGTCAGAGAACAAAGACAAATGCTCGTACTAGAAAAGGACCTAAGCGGCCTATTAAAAAGTAAAAAGGAAAATTATGGCAAAAGTAGCCTCAAAAGGATCTAAGAAAAAAATAAAACGCTCAGTTATTGATGGAGTAGCGCATATTTATGCATCATTTAATAACACAATAGTTACTATCACAGATAGGCAGGGTAATACGCTCTCTTGGGCTACGGCGGGTGGTTCAGGGTTCCGGGGATCACGGAAGAGTACTCCATTCGCTGCCCAGGTTGCTGCTGAAAGAGCCGGCGAAGCTGCTCAAGATTATGGTTTAAAAAATTTAGATGTGCAGGTTAATGGTCCAGGACCAGGAAGAGAGTCAGCGGTACGAGCGCTTAATAACTCTGGTTTTAAGATTACAAACATTACAGATGTTACACCTGTTCCGCATAATGGATGTAGACCACCAAAAAAACGTCGAGTTTAGGAGATAAGGATGGCTAGATATTTAGGACCAACTTGTAAGCTCTCTCGCAGGGAGGGTACTGACCTCTTCTTAAAAAGTGGTGTAAGACCTTTGGAGTCAAAGTGTCGTGCGGAGAGCGCTCCAGGCCAGCATGGCCAGAGAAGAGGCAGATTGTCAGACTATGGAGTCCCGTTGCGAGAAAAGCAAAAAGTGCGTCGTATCTATGGGATACTTGAGAAGCAATTTAGAAATTATTATAAGTCGGCGGCGAGAACAAAAGGGAATACAGGTGAGAATCTTCTGACCCTTTTAGAGAGTAGATTAGATAATGTCGTTTACAGGATGGGTTTTGGAAGCACTAGGGCTGAGTCAAGACAGCTAGTAGCGCATAATTCGATCCTGGTGAATGGAGCAAAGGTCAACATTGCCTCGTTCAGCGTTTCCGCTGGAGATGTGATAAGTTTGCGTGAAAAGGCGAAAAAACAACTGAGGGTGCAATCGGCTCTGCAATTAGCTGCGCAAAGAAGTGAATCAAGTTGGGTCAATGTTAATTCTGAAAAAATGGAAGGTACCTTCATTAGGAATCCAGATCGAGAAGATCTGCCTTCTGAAATAAATGAAAACTTAATCGTCGAGTTATATTCGAAATAAAATTATTTTTGTAATACAGGGATCATTATGCAAAGTTTGATTAATGAAATGCTTACACCTAAGCACATAGATGTTACTTCACACTCACCTACTCACTCTAAAGTAATTCTTGAGCCACTTGAGCGGGGGTTCGGTCATACACTAGGTAATGCATTACGAAGAATTCTCCTATCGTCAATGACTGGGTGTGCTGTTGTAAGTGTTGAGATAGAAGGTGTCGAGCATGAATATAGTACTATTGAGGGTGTGCGAGAAGATGTAATGGAGATACTCCTTAACTTGAAAGGTGTTGCCGTTACTATGGAAGGAACTGACTCTACGACAGTAGACTTAGCAGTGAGTGGCCCAGGTATTGTTACCGCTGGAGACATAGAGTGTGATAGCAGCATCGAGATTATTAATCCTGATCACGTAATTGCAACAATTTCAGGTAAAACAAATCTAAATATAAAGTTACATATTGCGAGAGGGCGAGGTTATCAGCCCTCCGATGCCAGAGCTAGTGATGATGAGTCAAAAACAATTGGGCAACTTCATTTAGATGCATCTTTTAGCCCAATTCACAAAGTTTCTTACAGTGTTGATAATGCAAGGGTTGAAAATAGGACTGACCTCGATAAGCTAATCTTAGAGTTAGAAACGAATGGAACTATCGATCCAGAGGAATGTATCAGAAGGTCTGCCACAATATTGCAACAACAATTGGCAGTATTTGTAGATTTAGAAAGTGAGGCGTTAGCGGAGCCAGAAGAACAAGAGGAAGAGGTCGATCCCGTATTACTTCGACCGGTAGATGATTTAGAGTTGACTGTCAGATCAGCGAATTGTTTAAAGGCTGAAAGCATCTATTATATCGGAGATTTAATTCAACGAACTGAAGTAGAGCTTCTTAAGACACCAAACTTGGGTAAAAAGTCTCTCACAGAGATTAAAGATGTGCTTGCTACCAAAGGCTTGTCGCTTGGCATGCGATTAGAAAACTGGCCGCCATCAAGCATAAAATCTGAAGATGAAACTGTTTAGTTGGAATTGAGCGAAGTTAAGGTCGAGGTTAATTATGCGACATAAAGTCAGCGGGCGTCGTTTAAATAAGACGGGTAGTCACAGAAATGCAATGATGAAGAATTTAACTTCGTCACTCATAGAGCACGAAATAATTAAAACGACGCTACCAAAAGCAAAGGAGCTAAGAGTCTTTGCTGAGCCATTCATAACACTTGCAAAGCATGACTCCGTGCATAACAGACGCATAGCATTCAACAGATTAAGAAATAAATCAGCTGTGGGTAAATTATTTACTGAGATTGGGCCAAAATACCAGGATAGACCTGGCGGTTACCTCAGAATTCTTAAGTGCGGATTTAGAACTGGTGACAAAGCGCCAATGGCATTTGTAGAGATGGTAGACAGAGAAATTGCAGAGAACACAGACTTGGAAAGTGAGTCCGTGACTGCAGAGTAAAGATATCTCTACATTAATTATTAGATTTATATTCGATCAAAATCTCGTTGTCGATGTCCATTATTCTCAGCTTTCTACCCCAAGCACAGCCAGTATCTAGAGCATGAATATTCGGAGTGCAGAATTTCCCATCTAAAGTCGCCCAGTGACCAAAAATTATTTTCTCTTTTTTATATGACTTCCTATGTTTAAACCAGGGAGCATACTTTGTGGAAGAAGATTTAGGATTATTGTCTTTAAAATCTAATTCGCCGATCTCTGAGCACAACCTCATGCGCGTTAAGTAATTTGTTATTACTCTCAATCTTATTACGCCCTCCAATTCATCATTCCATAAGTCGGGAGTATTTCCATACATATGTTTGAAAAATTTTCCTGCATTCTCTGATTGAAGTTCACTTTGAACTTCAAGTGATAGTGAAAATGCCTTTTCAATACTCCATGTTGGCGCTATTCCCGCATGAACAATTGAATATGCTTCGGCATCTAGCATCAAAGATTTCTCAGTCATCCAACCTACAATTTCGTCTAGATCTGGTGCACAGAGAAGAGTTTCTAAGCTATTAATATTTGTTCGTTTCCCTGCACTGTGAACAAGTGCTAGTAAGTGTAAATCATGATTTCCAAGTACCAGATCAAAGGACTTGCCAAGATTTTTACAGAATCTAATTGTTTCTAAGGACATTGGGCCTCGGTTAACCAGGTCGCCGACAGACACTAGTTTGTCGATTCGGTGATCAAAGTTAATTTCATTGAGAAGCGCAGTTAGTTCCTCAAAGTGACCGTGAATATCACCAACAACATAAACTGACATGTAAAGTTACCTATTTTGATTCTGTCCAAAGGTACTTATAGCATTTGAAAGCGCAACGAAATCTGACACTGATATATTTTCAGGTCGCAGATTGAGATCAACTGTTTTTTCCAGTTGAACGCCTTGTTCCATATATTTTTTTAAGCTATTTTTTATAATTTTTCTACGTTTTGAAAAACATAGCTTTACTATATTTGAGAATAAAAGTTCATCAGTTACTGATACATCTCTATTTAAATGGGGTAATAGCCTCACGAAGGAAGAGTTGACTTTTGGAATTGGATTAAAAGCTTCAGCTGATACATCAAGTATACGATAGATTTTATATTGATACTGCATCATTACAGAAAGTCGACCATATGATTTAGCACCGGGTTTAGCAACAAGTCTATCTACTACTTCCTTCTGCAACATCAAATGAACATCAATAATCTGGGAGATGAATGACGAAAAATGAAATAACAGAGGTGTTGAGATATTGTAAGGAAGATTGCCGACTAATCTAAATTTGGTATTTTTAAATTCATTGCTTAGATCATACTTTAATGCATCATCATTGATAAAAGTTATCTTGTGCTGTTCGCATAAATCCCTTTTTAGTAAGTTAACTAAATCGAAATCAATTTCAAGAAGCATGATTTCTTTACAGAAAGGAATGATATGCTTAGTAATCGCTCCTTTACCAGGACCAATTTCAAGAAAAGTATCATCATCGCAAATTTTGAGTTCACTTATAATCTCATTTATGACATTCTGATCAATTAGAAAATTTTGACCGAATCTCTTTTTGGGCCTAGGAGCTTTCATTACGATTACGCGCTAATTCGCTAGCAAGATGAACTGCTTTTTCGAAGCTTTTATATATGCTTTTTCCAGTGCCAGCCAAATCTAGCGCTGTTCCATGATCAACAGATGTTCTTATAATAGGTAACCCCAAAGTAATATTTGTGATTTCCCCAAAGTTCAAGCTTTTAATGACAGGTAAACCCTGATCATGATACATCGCTACAAATGCATCTGCTTGTTTGATATTTACTTCATTGAAAATAGTGTCTGCTGATAAAGGTCCAACGACATCGATTCCTAGGGTTGATAGTTCGCGTAAAGTTGGAGTTATAATCTTCGTTTCCTCTGTACCTAGATAACCAGATTCGCCTGCGTGAGGATTTAAACCACAAACCAAAATTTTTGGTTTAGAAATCTGGAATTTATTGATTAGATCTGTATTAAGTATTTTGATAGTTCGAATCAATTTTTCCTTTGTGATGGAGTTACTTACTTTATTTAAGGGTATATGCGTTGTTACTAATGCTACTCTTAAATGGTCGGAAGCTAGCATCATAACTTGGTTTGATGTGCCCAATTTGTTTGCCAAGTATTCAGTGTGACCCGTGAATTTAATATTTGCATCTCGAATGACTGATTTTTGTATGGGTGCGGTGACGAGTGCTTCTGTTTCATTTTTAACGCATGAATCCGTTGCAGCATTAAGACACTTTAAAACATACTCTGAGTTTTCAGGATTTAGCATTCCAGGACGACATGGGAGAGCAAGTTTATGTGGAACGATACTCAAGGTACCTGGTGAGTATGCGTCTTTTGATTCGGGATCTGTCAACTTTAATGGTAGTTTTAGCAATCTTGCTCTTTCTGCAATTAAATCAGGATCCGCATAAGCAATAAGTAAATCTTTTCTTTGCTTTTGAACAGTTTGTATTAATATATCTGGCCCAATCCCGGCTGGCTCTCCTACAGAGATAGCAATTTTTTTAGGTACCATGGATTATCAAATCTTTATTTCTATGAATGCTTCATCTTTAATTTCTTGGAGCCATACCTGAAGTTCCTCATCATACTTCCTCTGTCTTATCAAGTTCTGAGCTCGATTTCTAAGTATCTCTTCACTGAAGTCCTGTTGTCTTCGATCAGTTACTTGCAGTATGTGCCATCCAAATTGAGATTCGAAAGGTTCGCTTATCTCACCTATGGCAATGTTGTTCATTGTCGCCTCAAATTCTGGCACAAACATCCCAGGAGTTGACCAGCCAAGATTTCCACCATCCAAGGCAGAAGATTTATCTTCAGAATGTGCTTTTGCAAGTTGTTCAAAATCTTCTCCTGCCAAAACTTGATTTTTTATTTGTTGCAGGAATTTCTTTGTTTCCAACTTATTTCGGAGCGCATTTGGTTCTAATAAGATATGTCTAACAAGATTTTGCTCAATTAATTTAGCATCACCACCTCGGCGATCATAAAGTTTGATTAAATGGAATCCAGCACCGCTCCTAATTGGTTCGGAAACTGTGCCTAGAGTTAGTAGATCAATTTCCTGACTGAATATTTTAGGAAGTTGGGCCATATTCCTCCAACCCAAATCACCACCTTGAAGGGCTGATTGATCCATAGAGTAAGACAATGCTAATTCTTTAAAGTCTTTTCCATCTTGAATTTGTTGATAAAGATCCATGGCCTGATTAGAAACCCTATCTATGCTAGCCTTGCTTGCATTGCTGGACACAGCAAGAAGAATTTGTCCAATATTGACGTCAGGTGATGACACCAACTGGCCTTCCTCCGAATTTAGGAAATTATTAAGTTCTTGATCAGACACTCTTATTCTTCTCATTATGCTTGCTTGTTGAACACGCATTATTATCAGTTCATGCCGAACTTCCTCTCGTATGATGGATAAACTAGTTCCCTCCATGGTTAATCGATCTATATATTGATCTATCGAGAGGTTATTACTTGCTGCCACACGGCCTATCGCTTGATTTAGTTCATCATCAGAAATTCTTACCCCGGCATTGTATCCGATGCTAAGCTGTATTCTCTCAGAGATTAATCTATCCAATACTTGTTTTTTTAAAAGATCCTCAGGTGGTGCAGTAGTGTTTGATTGCTTTATTTGTTTTATTATTGAGGACATTCTTCGGTTTAATTCGCTTTGAAGAACAACATCGTCATCCACAATCGCAATTATTTTATCCAGTATTTTTACTTGTGCGTTACTCAATGAGCACGCGACAATACAAACCCAAGCGATAGCAAATTTAAAATTTTTCATAGTATTAATACCCAAATATACCTTTCTTTAATATTTTATCTAATTTTTGCCCAGTGCTACCAATTCCTTTGAGCTCTAGTTTGAAAATTATTGAATTTCGCATGTTAGGATCAATCTCTGTATCCAATCCGTTGAAAACCACATTGATTGATCTTCTTGCCAAGACTGCCATACTCCAACAACAGCTTGAATATTCCACTCCACCGAATATTTCTAACTCTCTTTGATTGCTTAAATCATGATACCAACGACCTACAAAATTTACTTTGTTAGAAAGAGACGTTCTGATTGAAAAATCAAGCTGTTCTATTTCTTGAGTCAGGTGATAACTAAATTCATTATCTGAAAGCTCGCCAGACTTTCTGTAGCTTAAATTGAAAAGACTATCATCATCTCTATTATATCGTAGGTTTACGATATTTTTTGTTCTGCTTTTTTGCAAATTTGACTTAATTGAAGATGCTTCGAGTTCCCAGTTTTCATTAAAGTAAGCTTTGATTTTAAAAGCGTTTATTGCTTTGTTCCTGTTATCCTTAAGAGTAGGAGTCGAAGGTTGAGTGAGATACATTATCTCATCATCCAAAAAGTATGATCTGGCTGCTTGAAACACAAATTTTTCATCCAGTGAGTCGAAATTTATCAGTTTTGACGTGACACCAATAGTGATTCTCTCCTCATTAGAAACTCGGTCACTCCCAACAAAGCGATCTTTTTTAAATAATGAATCATAAGATAGGGTGCGTTCTCTCGTATCAAAAATAGGCAAGTCATTTTGAATTTTCGCTCTTGAGTTCTGATAGAACATTTCTGCATCTATAGTAGCCAAACTTTGTGGATTAATGAATTTCTCAAGAGAAATACCACCCTTAAGCACGAAGGTAGGTAATGTTAGGGTTTTGTCACTCACTAATGAATTATCTGCATTGTCTAAGTTATAGGACAAATGAGAAAGATGAAATTCAGGTTTCAAGTACCCCCAATCTGTGAATTTTATCCAATCTATGGAGTAATTGAGTGCAGTTCTGGTACCCTCCAACTGATTATCACTCTTGTGTTGAAAATTAGTGAATTTATTAGTCAGCCTTATATTTAGATTGTTATTGAACCGGTATGCGCCAATTATCTCGATAGACGGTAACGCAGAGTAGTGATCACTGTATCTCTCTACAATCGATTGGAAATCTGTAGTGCTTATTTTGTATAACCAATTGTTATTTTGGTATTCGAGGTAAGAAAATTGATTTAGATGAGACAGAGTTATTTCATCAATTGTAAAATTTCCAAGGTCTTTGATGTACAAGGCATCACTTGTTTTCGTGTAATCGATGTAACTAATTAATTGATCTGATGAATGACCTATATGTGAAAAAGCGATCTCATATCTATTTTGGCTTGATGAAAACGAAGACGTGTTTGCAGGATACGATTCGTTTATATTTTTGTCATCAAAAATAATAGATCCTTTTAATTCATTACGTGACCATTTGTTTAAATGGCGCATTTTGATATTGAAACCAAAACCTCGATTTTCAACATACCTTGGTGAAAACAACGTATCAAAATTTGGTGCAAAGTTAAAATACAAAGGCTGAGTGTAATCTAAGCCATTAGTTTGTGAAATATCAAGATCGGGAATTAGCAAACCTGTCATGCGTTCACTAGAAATTGGAAGTTTTAAGTATGGAAAATAAAAAATAGTGGAGCCATTAACTTTTAGATTAGCTTTATTAATAGATGCGTATCCTTCATTCTCATTTATGGTTATTTTGGAAGTCACAAAGTTCCAGCCAGAGTCACCAGGCTGGCAATTTGAATACGTAGCATTTTCGACGATAAATTCGCCATTATTGCCACGCTTCAGTGTCTCTGCTGTTCCATTCAGAGATGGCCCATGGATTACATATTGAGCATTCTTCATAGTTATTTCTTTACTGTCGAGGCTAATTTCCGCACGATCACTAGCGATTGCGATGCCTGGTTCTCTGAAAACAATATTTCCAACCAATGAAACTTGATTGGATTTATTATTAATTTTTGCGGAATCACTTCTTAATAATCTTTGACCTTGTGTAATTTCTACATTTCCATTTAATATAGCTTCCTCCTCTGATGAATCGCCTGACGAGTCTGCCGTGATTTTCAGAGGGGAGGACAAAATATCGTCAGAGTCATCAAATATAGTCAAATCAGGTTCAATAAATTTTCCACAATGCTTGAGATCAAAAGATTTATTTGCGTCAATTGAATTTGAGTCGAACCAGTCGATAAAGTTATGCGTTTTCGTAGTATTGAAAGTAATCTCATTACCAGTATGTTGATTTTCATCTGCTTGAATATGTGCCGTGATACAAAGAAACAGTAACTTTAGCAATATTGGTAGGCTATTCTTTATTTCAAAAGACATATTCAGAAAACTTGATTTGTAAATGTTTTCAATAGTTTACTAAATTTTTTACCTCTAGAGTGATTAAATGATTAAACTGTTTATTCTTATTTTTTAATTGTTAAGATTCGACTTTATGAGAGACTCAATTGACTCTAAATTAGTTACTCGATTTAGTGAATGGTTATTAAAATACATTCCCGAATTTAGATACCAAACAAAAGAGCCACGTATTGCTGAGATAGGAGGCGATGCAGGATTTCGGAGATATTATAGAGTAAATTCCCAACCCACAAGGATTGGAGTCATCTCTCCGCCAGAAAAAGAAAATAACTTGGAATTTGTGCAGATTGCAAATTTGCTCAGGGATAATGGCGTTGCTGTCCCAAAAATTTTTGCAGTTTGTTTTGAAAAAGGATTTCTACTCGTAGAGGATTTTGGTGATACCACTTTCTTCGAGGCACTAAAAACTTCTAATTCGGATGCATTATATGATCAAGCAGAGAAATCGCTATTTAAGATGCAACAAATTTACCCGAGTGAAAGTAGTTTAGTGACATATGATTTAGAAAAAGTGTTGGATGAGTTGGCTTTGTTTGAGGCATGGTTTTTAAAGGCTAAATTGGGCATCCCAAGTTCTGAGATACCGAGTGAAATTCTGAGGGAGTGTTTCCAAAAATTAATTGATAATTTTAATGAACAACCACAGACTTTTGTGCATAGAGACTATCATTCTAGAAACATTATGGTTAAGCAAGACAAAAGTTTAGGAGTAATAGATTTCCAGGATGCATTGATTGGTCCTATCACCTATGACTTAGTTTCATTATATAGAGATTGTTATTTACAGCTTGACCAAGATTATATTCGTCGGAAATTGTTAAATTATAAAGATCGGTTAGAGCTCAAAAAAGTTATCCCGAGAGTAAGTAATAAAACTTTTGAGAGATGGTTCGATTTGACTGGATTACAGCGACATTTGAAAGTTTTGGGCATTTTTTCGAGATTAGCTATTCGTGACCAGAAGACCGCGTATTTGCGAGATATTCCACTCGTTATGACCTATGTTAGATTAATCTTAGACCGATATGACGAGTTTTCTTTATTGCAAGAGTGGATTGAAAAATGTGTATATCCAGCACTTCAAAAACAAACTTAATTAAAACATCCTTTAACAAGAACTCAGGATAGTATTTGATGAAAGCAATGATTTTAGCTGCTGGTTTCGGTAAGCGGATGAAAGAAGTTACTAAAAAATTACCTAAAAGTCTCATCAGTATTGGTGATAAGACTTTGCTGGAGAGAACGATTGAAAATTTAGTGAATTTTGGAATTAAAGAGATCGTTATAAACGTTAGTTGGTTATCTGAATTGATTATGAGTCAAATTGGTGATGGAACAAAATATGGAGCAAAAATTCATTGGTCTGAGGAAGTTCACCCTCTGGAGACTGGAGGTGGCATATACAAGGCTCTGGATATTCTGGGCAATAAGCCTTTTATCACAATTAATGGTGATATTTGGATTGAACCTGAGGCCATTAAATTGTTATTAGATAATTATAAAGTTCATATGCCAGGCCTGCTTTTACTTGCAACAAATCCTGATCATAATAGTGAAGGTGACTTTTCGATTGAAAGTGGTTTGATAGCTTATGAAAATCCGCGTCATACATTTGCAGGCTTAAGTATTTTATCGAAGCAGCTTTTTGAACTTCACGATCCAAGTATTAAAAAGTTTCCATTAATAGATATATTTAATTTATGGATAGAAAAAAAAGATTTATTCGGAATCTATTATCAAGGACCTTGGTTTGATGTGGGGACTAAAGAAAGGTTATTGGAATGTGAGAGTTACGTGAGATATTTTGAGGACTTTTAAATGCTTCTAAAAATCTTATTTTGGAGTGTACTATTTTTTGTATCATTCCTTTCACTAGTTGATACCACACAGATCGTTGATACTCCGTTATTATCATTTGATAAGGTACTTCATTTTGGGATCTACAGTTTTATGAATGTTTTACTTCTGACTGCATATAACAAAAATTATTCTATTTGGTTC
>ENA-OSEY01000808-OSEY01000808.1-marine-metagenome-genome-assembly--contig:-NODE-808-length-22090-cov-4.400127_pt1 | contig 22090 bp, 22 predicted proteins | sample MGYA00248465_ERZ534230 | MGnify/ENA primary metagenome ERZ534230 (study PRJEB26409, sample SAMN06344110) | marine metagenome | isolation source: Sea water from surface | place: Atlantic Ocean:Southern...
TAGAACCTAGTCTATTTGCACCATGGACTGAAACACATGCCGCTTCTCCTATAGCCATCAATCCAGGAACAGTTTTTTCTGAACCATTTAAAGTTAAAACTTCAGCTTTATAATTTGTAGGAATTCCTCCCATGTTATAATGAACTGTTGGAACAACTGGTATTGGCTCTTTAGTAACATCAACATTTGCAAACAGTCTAGACGATTCTGCAATTCCTGGAAGACGTTCCTCAATTACATTAGGGTCTAAATGATTTAAATGTAAATGAACATGATCTTTCTCTTTTCCTACTCCTCTTCCTTCATTTATTTCAATTGCTATAGATCTACTTACTACATCTCTTGATGCTAAGTCTTTTGCTTTTGGTGCATATCTTTCCATAAATCTTTCACCTTTTGAATTTAATAAATATCCACCTTCTCCTCTGACTCCCTCTGAAATTAGAGTACCATGTCCATAAATTCCAGTCGGATGAAATTGAACAAACTCCATATCTTGCAAAGGTAATCCAGCCCTAAGTACCATTGCATTACCATCACCTGTACAAGTATGAGCAGATGTTGCTGAGTAATAAACCTTACCATAACCACCTGTTGCAATGATTGTTATATGAGATCGAAATCTATGTATTGTTCCATCATTTAAATTCCAGGCAATTAATCCTTTACACTGCCCATCTTTCATTAATAAATCTAAAGCAAAGTACTCTATAAAAAATTCAGTATTATGTTTTAAAGCTTGACCGTACAAAGTATGTAAAATTGCATGACCAGTTCTGTCAGCTGCAGCACAAGTTCTTTGGACTGGCTCATTACCATAATTTTTTGTCATGCCTCCGAACGGTCTTTGATAAATTTTTCCGTCCTCTGTTCTACTGAATGGGACTCCATATTTTTCAAGCTCTAAAACTGCTCTTGGAGCCTCTTTACACAAATATTCTATACAATCTTGGTCTCCTAGCCAATCAGATCCTTTAACTGTATCATACATGTGCCAACGCCAATCATCTTCACCCATATTTCCTAATGCTGCAGAAATTCCCCCTTGCGCAGCTGAGGTATGGCTCCTAGTTGGAAATACTTTTGAAATACAAGCTGTCTTTAAACCTGCCTCACTTAAACCAACTGCTGCTCTTAAACCTGATCCTCCTGCGCCAAGAACAACAACATCATATTCATGATCTATAATTTTATAAGAAGTCATTTATAAGCTAAGTAATGTAATTATTGTTATTAAAGGTAATACTATAGCAGATAAATACAATGATTTATTTGCGACATTTTTTATTTTTTCATCCTTTATATAGTCCTCAAAAACTTCACTTATACTTAATGCAGAAAAAAAATAAGCAAATATAAGCAATAAACTAAAGAGAAATTTAGATGGCTGAGAGGTGAAAAAACGGTAAACATCTTGATAATCATTATCATAAATGGATACTAAATTTATAATGAACCAAATCATTAATGGAACCAAAATTATAGAACTTAATTTCATAATTAACCATTTTCTAGTAGTTCTATTCATTTAAATTAAGTTCCTTCCTAAAATAAAAATCAAAACTGTAAATATTATTGATCCCAAAATAACAAGTGAACCAGTTATATTTGCAATCTTTAAATCAAAACCTAATCCATAATCCATAATCAAATGTCTTATCTCACTTAAAATTTGAAAGCTAAAAGACCAAGTTAGTCCTAGAATTACAAATTTTCCATAAATCGAGTTTAAAAAAGTATTTAATATTTGATATGAACTTTCTCCTGATAATAAATAAATTACCCAAAAACAAATAATTGTAATACCAACAATATTTATTATTCCTGTAATTCTATGGCAAATAGATACCAGAGATGAAATATGCCAATTATAAACCTGAATATGGGGTGATAGTGGATTATTATTTTTCATAAAAATTTTCTTTTAATAGGCTTTCAGCTATCTCTACTGCATTTAATGCAGCACCTTTGAGAAGATTGTCTGATACTATCCACATATTAATTGTGTTTGGTTGAGAATTATCCTCTCGTATTCTTGAAATAAATGTTTCATATTTATTTTCTGCTTCAACAGGTGTAATGTATCCTCCATCAATTTTTTCATCTATAACTTTACATCCTGGTGAAGATGATAGTACATTTCTTATTTCATCTAAGTTATATTTTTTATTAAATTCTACATTGATGCTTATTGAATGAGAAACTAAAACTGGAATTCTCACACAAGTAGAAGTAACATTAATTTTTTTATCTAATATCTTTTTTATTTCATCATGATTCTTTTGTTCTTCTTTAGTTGAACCATTTTCTAAAAAAGTATCTATATGTGGTATAGCATTAAAAGCTATTTGTTTTGTAAAGTTTTTTGAATTTATCTCTTTATCGTTTAAATAATCTTTTGTTTGTGAAATTAATTCATCCATAGCTTCTTTTCCTGCGCCTGATACAGATTGATAAGTAGAGGCAACAATTCTTTTTACACTATATAAATCATGTAGAGGCTTTAATGCTACAACAATTGGGATAACCGAGCAATTAGCATTAGCAATAATGTTTTTATGTTTTACATGAGCTAATTCTTTTGAGTTCACTTCTGGTACCACAAGAGGAATTTGAGGATCTTTTCTAAAAAATTTTGAATTATCTATTACAATTGTTTTCTCTGCAGCAATCGGTGCCCATTTTTCAGCAATAGCACTTCCAGCAGCAAAGAATGCCAATTTTACTTTTGATAAGTCAAAATTATTTAAATCCTCAACGATTAATTCTTCATTTTTAAATTTAATTTTTTTTCCAGCACTTTTAGGTGAAGCAACTAAAAATAACTCAGTAATTTGGAAATTTTTTTTATCCAAAACATCTAATAGCTTCCTGCCTACGTTTCCTGTAGCTCCTACAATCGCAATATTCATAATATTTAGACTTTTATACTAAATGAAGGGTAAATCGCAAACCATACCTTTTATAGTTTTTTCATTTATTTGAACTGATATAGCTTGGGAAGCGTTCCAATAAGGTTTATTAATCATTGCAATTCCAATGACTTTTTTAAAATGTGGAGAATAGCATGCAGATCTCAACTCTCCAATTATTTCTCCTTTTTCATTTTTTACTTCCAAAGATTTTGTCATATTAATTTGATCAGATTCAATTTGTAAGCCCATCAGTTTTCTACTGATTCCATTTTTTTTTATTTTAATTAATTTATCTTTTCCTAAAAAGTTTATATTACTTTCTAGATTTACATACTTTTCAAAACCACACTCCAGAGGATTATCATTGTTATCCATATCATTTCCGTATGATAATAAGGCACTCTCGATTCTCTCAATTAAATTGGGACAGCCTGGTTTTACATTGAATTCTTTGCCAACTTTAAACATTTCATCGTAAAGTTTTAATCCAGACTCTGTGTTTTCAACATAAATTTCAAATCCACCTTGTTTTGACCAACCTGATCTTGCAATTAAATGTTTGGATCCCTCAAAATCGAAATAATCAAATCCAAAAAATTTCATATCTAAAATTTTTTTTCCAAATATTTTTTCCATAAGTTTAAATGATTTCGGTCCTTGAACTGCCATAATATCCACATTAGGTTCAAAAATTTTTACATCATACTTATTTCCAATGGCTAGACCTTTTGCAAATAATATAACATCAGAGTCTGCAATAGATATCCACCACCGATTTTCATCCAATTTTAATACCACTGGATCGTTAACAAGACCTGCATTATCATCTATTATTGGACAATAATAACATCTTCCAATTTTTGATTTAGAAAGATCTCTGCAAGTCATTAATTGAACTAGTTTGGACGAGTCTTTTCCTGAAATTTCTACTTGTCTTTCTGCCGCTACATCCCAAACCTGAACATGTTCTTTTAAATGTGAATAAGACTCCTCTAATGATCCAAAACTTGCTGGTAACAGCATATGATTGTAAATTGTATATGAGCTCACTCCTTGTTTTTCAATTCTTGAAGTATATGGGGTGCTCCTTAATCTTCTTGATTTAGCAATTGAATAATTTTTTGTCATTGGTTTTTATTTAAAAATTCTTTTACAGCTAATCGCATTTCAAATGCTTTTTCAAAGATTATCATATGTCCACAATTTGAAATTATTTTTGTTTCAGAATTTTTTATCATTTCTGACATTTTATTTCCTATTTTAAGTGGTACCATTTTGTCTAAATCTCCATAAATACATAATGTTGGACAATTAATTTTTTCTAAAGATTCTTTACCCGCTTTGTAATTGTTACATGCGTTCAAGTCTACAGATAAAATTTCAATTATATCTCTTGATGAATTAATAATTTTCTTTACAGGATTTCCTCCAATAAATGCTTTTGACCCTTCATAACCCCATTTCATCATTAGTAATACTGCTTTTTCGTCCCCAGCTTCTGCAAGATCTATTAAATCTTGATTTACTGGCATTTTATAGGAACCTGCAGCCAGGATTAAACTTTGAATTAAATTTGGATACCTCGATGCAAAATCTATACCAACCAAACAGCCTTGGGAATGACCAATAATAGTAATTCTGGATATTTTAAGTGTCTGCATTAAAGATTTTACCCAATCTGATATTTTTTCTATGGTGTTAAGTGTTGGTCCTTCTGAGCTCCCATGCCCTGGAAGATCAATAGATAATACATTATATCCTTGAGATGCATAATATTGTTCATGAAGTGACCAAACAATATGAGTTAGTCCACTTCCATGAATTAATATAATAGATGGTTTTTTATTATCAAAATCAAGACCCCCAGTAGAGATGAAAACCTCTTTTGAATCAACTTCTAAGATCAGTTTATCTCCTTGGCCTTTTTTCTTAATTCAAATTTCTGTATTTTTCCTGTTGAAGTTTTAGGTAATTCACAAAACTCTATTTTCTTTGGAATCTTAAATCCAGCTAGTGTTTCTCTGCAAAAGTCAATTAGCTCTTTTTCAGTAACTTCCTTATCTTGAACTTTTTCAATAAATGCACACGGGACTTCTCCCCATTTTTCATCTGGTTTAGCAACAACTGCAGCTATGGAAACACCTGGGTGTTTTGCTAATGTATTTTCAATTTCAATTGATGAAATATTTTCACCTCCTGAAATAATTATATCTTTAGATCTATCTTGTATTTTTACATAACCATCAGGGTGCATGACAGCCAAGTCCCCTGAATGAAACCAGCCACCCTTCATAGCTTTTTCTGTTGCATCTTTATCCTTAAAATATCCCTTCATCACGATATTACCTCTTATCATTATTTCCCCAATAGTTTTGCCATCTCGTGGTACTTCTTTCATTGTTTCAGGATCCATTATGGTAACACCTTCTGTATTTGGGTATCTAACCCCTTGTCTTGCCTTTATTTCATTTTGTTTTTCTTCATCAAATTTATTCCATTCATCATTCCAAGCACATTGGGTAACATGTCCATATGTTTCGGTTAATCCATATACATGCATTACTTCAAAACCAAGAGCTTTCATTTTTTTAAAAATTATACTTGGAGGTGGAGCGCCTGCGGTTAAGACATATACCTTTCTATGTAATTTTTTTTTATCTGACTCAGGAGCTCCAGTAATCATATTTAATACTATTGGAGCACCCCCAAAATGGGTAATTTCATGTTTTTCAATTAAATCAAAAATCTTTTTAATATCAATCGCTCTCAAACATATTGTTTTTCCATTTAACATTGGAATAGTCCATGGATATCCCCAACCATTACAGTGAAACATTGGTACAACCGTTAAAAAATTTAATCTATTTGGCATATTCCATGCAACTGCACTTCCAGTAGACATTAGATAAGATCCTCTGTGATGATACACAACTCCTTTAGGATTTCCTGTGGTGCCTGAAGTATAACTTAAAGAAATAGCTTGCCATTCATCTTTTGGAATTTTCCACTTATAATTTTCATCTCCAGAACTTAAAAAATTCTCGTATTCTTTGTCACCTATTTTTTTTAATAGTTTTTGATCTGCAAAATTATCCTGAATATCGATAATTATTGGTTTTATTTTTGAAATCGACAAGGCTTTTTCTATAACAGAATGGAGTTGTCTATCTACGATGAGAACTTTAGCTTCACTATGATCCAAAATATAAGCAACAGTTTTTGCATCAAGTCTGGTATTGATAGTATTTAAAACTGCTCCGCACATTGGAACAGAGTAGTGTGCCTCAAAAATTTCAGGAGTATTAAAAGCCATTACAGAAACCGTATCACCAGTACCAATGCCAATTTTTTCTAAGGCACTAGCAAATTTGGTGCATCTTTTAAAAATCTCTGACCAAGTATATTTTCTATCCTCGTAAATTAAACCTTCATAATTTGGATAAATATCTTTTGCTCTTTCTAAAAAACTCAAAGGAGTTAGTGGAACAAAGTTAGCGTTGTTTTTATCTAAATTTTTATCGTAATTACTCATTAGTTAAATTTGAAATTCATTATATAATCACTACCCGAGGATGCAGTTTTAAAATGATTTTCTGCTCTTGGTAGAACTCTTTTAAAATAAAATTTAGCGGTTTGAATTTTATCTTCATAAAAATCTTTATTGCTTGCATAATCTTTAAAGCATACTTCTAAAACTTTTATCCAAGAATGAGCTATTGAAATAAAACCTAATGCTTTTAAATAATCATTACAGGCAGCGCTAGCATCATTTTTTGAATTAGATATTTTTTCCTTAATCCAATTCGTAAATTCATTAAATATTTTCATTTGAAAGTTAAAGTCATCAATAAAAGGTTTTAATTCTTTAAGATTATTATCTATATCTTTTTGTATGGTGCTTAAGTATTTTTCAATAATATCACCATTTTTATTAATTAGCTTTCTAAAAACCAAATCAGCAGCTTGAACTGAGTTGGTGCCTTCATAAATAGGAGTAATTCTATTATCTCTGTATAATTGTTCAATACCTTGATCTTTTGTATAACCATATCCTCCATGTACTTGCATCGCCTCACTTGTAATTTCCATTCCTAAATCAGTAAACATAGTTTTTACAACTGGTGTCATTAAAGATACAAAATCAGAGGCCTCTTGCCTTACTTGAGCATTTTCATGATATAAGCTCACTTCAGTTTGTTGTGACAACCAAAAACATAAAGCTCTCTCACCCTCAATTATTGATTTCATATTAAGTAATGACTTTCTTATATCCGCATGTTCAATAATGTTATCTGCTCCATTAGAAGATTTACTGTTATGTGTTTTTCCTTGTTTTCTCTCCTTTGCATAACTTAAAGAATTTTGATATGCAATTTCTGAAATTCCCAAACCTTGTATACCAACAACTATTCTTTCTAAATTCATCATTGTAAACATTGAATTAAGTCCTTTGTTTTTTGGACCTATCATATATCCTACTGCTTCATCAAAATTTAAAACACAAGTTGCCGAACCTTTTATTCCCATTTTGGATTCTATTGATCCTGTGGAAATTCCATTCCTAGTCCCTATTTCTCCATTCTCTTTGACTTGAAATTTTGGAACTAAAAATAAGCTAATTCCCTTGGTGCCTTTTGGTGAGTCTGTTGCTCTTGCTATTACTAAATGAATAATATTTTCTGTTAAGTCATGATCCCCAGAGGTAATAAAAATTTTTTGACCACTTATTTTGAAAGTACCGTCAGGTTGTTCGACTGCTTTGGTTTTTAACAACCCTAAATCAGTGCCACAAACAGGTTCTGTTAAACACATTGTACCACTCCATTTTCCCTCTACAATTTTTGGTAAATATTTATTTTTTATTTCCTCATTTGCATGATGATTAATACAATTGTAAGCACCAATACTAAGTTCACTATAAAGCTTAAAAGATAAACTTGCTGAAGATAACATTTCATCAAAAAAAGCACTCACTGTTTTAGGCATACCTTGGCCTCCATATTTAGGATCACAAGATAATGAAGTCCAACCATCTTCGATAAATTTATTATATGCTTCCTTATAACCAGGTGGTGTTCTTACAACTCCATTTTCAAGAACAGTGGGATTTTCATCACCAGATTTTGCAAGAGGTAAAATTATATTTTGGTTTATTTTTGCAGCTTCACTTAAAATATCTTTAACAAGTTCTGTATTAACTTCTTTATATTTTTCAATTTCGTTATAATTTTGATTATTTCTCAACTTATCAAAAAGAAACATCATATCTTCAATGGGAGCTGTATAATTTGGCATTATTAAACTTTAGAATAAATGTTAGATTATTGCAATTTTGAAATTATCGCATCACCCATTTGAGATGTTGATACTTCTTTTGTTCCTTTAGAAATAATATCTTTAGTTCTAAGACCATCGTCTAAAACATCCTGAACAGCTTTTTCTAAAGAATTTGCTTCTTTATCGAGGTTTAAAGAATATTTAAGCGCCATAGCAAAACTCAATATTGAAGCAATTGGATTTGCAATACCTTTGCCTGCAATATCTGGGGCTGAACCGTGTATTGGTTCATACATTGCTCTCATTTTACCCTCTTTACTTTTTGCACCTAAAGATGCTGATGGTAATAATCCTAAAGATCCTGTTAACATTGATGCTTGATCTGAAAGCATGTCTCCAAATAAATTATCGGTTACAATTACATCAAATTGTTTTGGATTTCTAAGAAGCTGCATTGAACAATTATCAGCCAACATATGATCTAACTCTACGTCCTTATATTCTTTGTCATGTAATTCTTGTACCTCTTCCCTCCAGAGTAATCCTGCTTCCATTACATTAGATTTTTCACATGAAGTAACTTTATTTTGTCTTTTTTTTGCAAGATCAAAAGCTATTTTAGCTACCCGTCTTATCTCACTTGAAGTATATGTATGAGTATTAATTCCTTTTCTTTCACCATTGTCTATTGGTTTAATTCCTCTTGGTTCACCAAAATATATACCACCGGTCAACTCTCTAACAATCATGATATCAAGACCTGAAACTACTTCAGGTTTAAGAGTTGAAGCATCTACTAACTGTTTAAAACATATTGCTGGTCTTAAATTTGCAAATAGTTTTAGTTCTTTTCTTAATTTTAGTAGAGCTCTTTCAGGTTTTTTTGAAAACTCTACATTATCCCACTTTGGTCCACCAACAGCACCTAATATTACTGCTTCACATTCTAAAGCTTTATAGAAAACTTCATCAGTTATAGGTGTTCCATGTTTATCATATGATACTCCACCAGCTAAATCTTCATCTATTTCGAAATCTAAAGATTTTTTTACATTGAACCAATTAATTATTTTTTTAACTTCACTAATAACTTCGGGACCAATACCATCTCCAGGTAAAAGTAAAAATTTTCTTTTTTTTACTTTAATCATTAAATATCCATGGTTTTGAATCTTTCAATTTTTTTTCAAAAGAAATAATTTTATCAGTTTTCTCTAATGATAATGCAATATCATCTAATCCCTCTAACAAACATTTTTTTTTAAAAGGATCAATCTCAAAACTAATTTCGTTATTTCCAAATTTTATTTTTTCGTTAACTAAGTCAACTTCTATTTCTTCTTTTCTTAAGGAATATTCTGAAATTTGTTTAATTTGTTCTTCATCTATAACTATTGGTAAAATTCCATTTTTAAAACAGTTGTTATAAAAAATATCAGCATAACTTGAACTAATTACACAAGTAATACCAAAGTCCAATAAGGCCCAAGGCGCATGCTCTCTAGATGATCCACATCCAAAATTTTTTCCTGCAATTAAAATTTTAGATTTATTATAAGGAGCTTTGTTTAAAATAAATTGATCAATTTCTATGCCTTTTTCGTCATATCTCATTTCATGAAATAAATTTTTTCCTAACCCGGTTCTTTTTATTGTCTTTAAAAACTGTTTTGGAATTAACATATCAGTATCAATGTTTACTATTGGTAAATATGCAGGGATACTTTTTACTTTATTAAATTTTTGCATTAAATCTGATACTTTCTTACGTCGTCTAAATTACCAGAAATTGCTGCGGCGGCGGCCATTCCCGGACTTACTAAATGTGTTCTTCCACCTCTTCCTTGTCTTCCTTCAAAGTTTCTGTTGGATGTTGAAGCGCATCTTTCACCAGGTTTTAATTTATCAGCATTCATAGCTAGACACATTGAACAACCTGGTTCTCTCCACTCAAATCCAGAATTTATAAAAATTTTATCTAAACCTTCTTGCTCTGCTTGCTGTTTAACTAAACCCGATCCAGGAACAACCATTGCGTCTACATGATTTGCTATTTTCTTATCTTTTAATATTTTTGCAGCTTCTCTTAAGTCCTCAATTCTTCCATTTGTACAACTTCCAATAAAAACTTTATCAATTTTAATATCTTTTGCATTTATATCGGGATTTAAACCCATATATTTTAATGATCTTTCTATTGAATTTTTTTTATCAGGATCTTTTTCATTTTTTGGATTAGGAACTTTACCATCTATAGTAATTACATCTTGAGGTGATGTTCCCCAAGTTACCATTGGTTTTATATCGTTTCCCTCAAGATTAATTTCTTTATCAAATTTAGATCCATGATCAGATTTTAGGGTTTCCCAATATTCTAAAGCTTTGTCCCAATTTTCATTTTTTGGTGACATTGGTTTATTTTTAAGATATTCAAAAACTTTTTCATCAGGTTGAATTAAACCAGCTCTAGCTCCTCCTTCAATTGTCATATTACAAATGGTCATTCTATTCTCAACAGATAAAGATGAAATCAAGTCTCCAGCATATTCAATTACATAACCAGTTCCACCAGCTGTTCCTATTTTTCCTATTATTTGTAATATTACATCTTTAGATGTAACTCCTAAAGGAAGTTTGCCATTTACATTTATTCTGAAATTTTTTGATTTTTTTTGAACTAGAGTTTGTGTGGCAAGTACATGTTCAACTTCAGATGTTCCAATTCCAAATGCCAAAGATCCAAAAGCGCCATGAGTAGCTGTATGGCTATCTCCACAAACTATGATTGTGCCAGGTTGAGTAAATCCTTGTTCAGGACCAATGATATGAACTATACCCTGTCTCTTATCATCCATACCAAATAGCTTTATTCCAAACTCTTTACAATTCTTTTCAAGAGTATCTACCTGTAACTTAGATTCTTCATCTGAAATTCCTTTTGTCCTGTCAGTAGTAGGTACATTATGATCTGCAACAGCTAATGTTAAATTTGGTTGTCTTACTTTTCTATTAGAACTTCTCAAACCTTCAAATGCTTGTGGACTTGTAACTTCATGTATTAAATGCCTATCTACAAAAAGTAATGAAGTACCGTCTTCTTGTTGGTGGACAAGATGATCATTCCATATTTTATCGTATAAAGTTAATGGCATTTAGAAAAAAATTATCTTTTTTCTTTAGGGGTATCTTTCTGTGTATCTTCTTTTTTAGTTTCAGGTTTTTTATTATCTTTTTCAGTGTCTTTACTTGAAGTTACATTTTCAGATTTTACCTCTAAAGATGGTGCTAAAGTTTCCTCGCTAACTTCCTCTGGTTTGGTTTCTACATCAATACCTATCTTCTTTTTAATTTTTTCTGTAATTCTTGCAGACTTTCCTGTTCTATCTCTTAAATAATAAAGCTTTGCTCTTCTTACTTTTCCAGATCTGATAACTTTAATAGAGTCTACTATTGGACTGAATAAAGTAAATGTTCTTTCAACACCTTCTCCAAATGAAATTTTTCTCACTGTAAAAGATGAATTGATATCTCTATTTTTTTTTGCGATACAAACACCCTCAAAATACTGAATTCTATCCCTTTTACCTTCGGTAATTTTTACTCCAACCTTGACAATATCTCCTGGAAAAAAATCTGGAAGTTTTTTTTCTGCAGATATTTTTTTTACATGAGCTGCATTTATTTCTTCAATTGTTTTCATTTGTAAATTTATCAAGTTAATTCTTTTTATATTTTTGCCACAAATCTGGTCTTCGGTCGCGTGTTATAGCCTCTGATTGAGATAAACGCCAGTCTTTAATTTTCGCATGATCCCCTGATAATAGCACATTTGGTACAGGTTTTTCCTCCCAAATTTGAGGTTTGGTATACTGTGGGTACTCTAAAAGACCATTTTCAAAACTTTCTTCTTTGTTAGAAAGCTCATTGCCAAGAACTTTTGGCAATAACCTTAATACAGAGTCTAATAAGACTATAGCAGCGCTTTCTCCTCCAGATAAAACAAAATCACCAATACTAACCTCTTCAATATTTCTGCTATTTATAACTCTCTCATCAACACCCTCAAAGTGTCCACATATTAAATTTAGTGTTTTTTCTTTTGCTAACTTTTTAGCAAGATTTTGATTAAATAATTTACCTTTAGGAGACAAATAAATTATTTTTTCTGAAGATTTTATATTTTGATCTAATGATTTAGCAAGTACATCAGGTTTAATTAACATACCAGAACCACCGCCATAAGTTGTATCGTCTACAGTTTTATGTTTATCTTCCGCATAATCTCTAATATTCACTGTTTCTAATTTCCAAATTTTTTCAACTAAAGCTTTTCCGTACAAGCCTTTTGCTAATGGGCCAGGAAAAAATTCAGGATACAAAGTAAATATTCTTGCAACAAACATAGTCTATTTATTTTTTCTCCTCAGCTTTTTTCTCTTCTGCTTTTGGAGCCTCAGCTTTTTTCTCTTCTGCTTTTGGAGCCTCAGCTTTTTTCTCTTCTGCTTTTGGAGCCTCAGCTTTTTCTTCAGTATCTTTTTTTCTATCTTTTTTTGGAATTGCTTTTTGAGGATTGTTTCCTTGCTTAGGCATTTCTATAATCTGTTTTTCTCCCAAAATTCTCGCAACTCTTGTTGTTGGTTGAGCACCTTGGCTAAGCCAATACTTAACTCTATCTAATTGTAAACCTATTCTGTCCTCTTTTTCCTTAGGTAATAGAGGGTTATAAAATCCTAATTTTTCTATAAACCTCCCATCTCTTGCAAATCTACTATCTGCAACAACAATTTTATATACAGGTCTTTTTTTTGTACCGCCCATAGATAATCTTAACTTTAACATTTATTCTCCTTTGTTTATTTTAATTGATTAAAAAGCTCTGGAGGTATTCCTTTATCAGCCATACCTTTCAAGTTTCCCTTTGACATTTTTTTCATCATGTCAGACATCATTTTAAATTGTTTTAACAATTTATTGATAGTGGCTACATCAGTACCAGAGCCATTAGCAATTCTTTTTCTTCTAGAACCATCTATTATTTTTGGATTTTCTCTCTCTTTTTTTGTCATTGATAATATAATCGCTTCATTTTGTGATATAATAGATTCATCTATTCCAGCTTGATCCATTTGTTTTTTTACTTTTGATACTCCAGGCATTAATGACATGATACCCTCTATACCTCCCATTTTTTTCATCTGTCGCAATTGTGATAGGTAGTCATTCATCGAGAAATTTCCTTTTTTTAAATTTTCTTCAGTTTTTTTTATATTTTCATCACTTAAGTCTTGAGTTGCTTTCTCTACAAGAGATACAACATCGCCCATACCAAGTATTCTGTTAGCAATTCTATCAGGATGAAAGACCTCAAAATTTTCTGTCTTTTCTCCAACTCCTAAAAATTTAATTGGAACATTTGATACATATTTCATACTAACTGCTGCTCCACCTCTTGCATCTCCATCTGCTCTGGTTAAAATTATACCAGTGAGATTAACTGTATTTTTGAATTCTTTTGCAACTTCGGCAGCTACTTGACCAGTTAATGAGTCTGCAACTAAAAATGTTTCTGTAGGATTTATAATGCTTTCAATTTGTTTTATTTCACTCATCATTTGCAAATCAATCTGTGTCCTTCCAGCTGTATCAAATAAAATAATATCTGCTCCGTTTAAGTTTGCTGCACTTAGAGCCCTTCTACAAATATCAACTGGCAACTGACCTTCAATTATTGGAAGTGTAAGAATATTATTTTTTTCACCAAGGGACTTGAGTTGTTCTTGTGCAGCGGGTCTATAAACATCAAGACTCACCATCATGATCTTTTTTTTTTTATTATTTTCTAAAAATTTTGCTAATTTTGCTGTAGTAGTTGTTTTTCCAGATCCTTGAAGACCTACTAACATCATTGGAACTGGTGGTACTGCATTTAAATTTATTTCTTCATTTTTTTCACCTAATAATTTTACAAGCTCATCATAGACTACTTTTACAACCATTTGTCCTGGTGATGTAGATCTGATTATCTCAGTTCCAAGAGCCTTAGGCTTTACATTTTCAATGAATTGCTTAGCAACTTCTAAAGTTACATCTGCCTCCAATAAAGCCTGTCTGATTCCTCTTAACCCTTCATCAACTTGCTTTTCATCAAGTGAAGGTGATTTTTTTAATGAAGAAAATACTTCTTCAAACTTATTTGTTAAATTTTCAAACATATTTTTTATCCAACAGCAAACGCACCAGTGGGCGAACCCTCGCTGACTGGTGTCGATCTCTTTGTTACCAAAGACACCGCAAATAGCTTATTTTTGCGGAAACTGCGATAAACTATAATAGAGGTTCAAAAAGTCAATAAATAAGTTAAGTATAAATATATGGAATTTAAAGCATACAAAATGGATGGTTTAGGAAATGATTTTGTTATCATTGACAGAAGAAACAATAATATTTCTTTGGATAGAGAAAAAATTATTGACTTAGGTAAAAGAAATAGAATTGGATTTGATCAGCTAATATTTATTGATAAAATAGATCCAATAAATCCTGATTTTAATCCAATAACAATATTTAACTCAGATGGAGATGAGGTAGAAGCATGTGGAAATGGCAGCAGGTGTATTGCAAAAATCTTATGTGAGGAAATGAATAAAGATAGCGCTATCATTGTAACTTCTAATAGAATTTTGAAAGCTCAAAAAATTGCTGAAAAAAAAATTAAGATAGAAATGGGAGAACCAACATTTGATTGGAAGAAGATACCTTTATCAAAAAATATAGATCATAAAAAAATTAGTCTCAAAATTGATGATAATGAATTAAAAGACGGTTTTGCACTTAATGTTGGTAATCCACATATTATTTTTTTTGTAGAGGATTGTTTTAAATATGATCTTAAAAAAATTGGACCATTAGTTGAAAACAATGACTTATTCCCAGAGAAAATAAATCTTACTTTTGCTCAAGTTAAAGATTCTTCAAATATCTTAGTTAATGTATGGGAAAGAGGTGCAGGTTTAACTAAAGCATGTGGTACAGCTGCATGTGCAACTGGAGTGGCTGCCTTTGAAAAAAAACTTACTGATAATAAGATAAATATTCATTTTAAAGAAGGTTTTTTAAATATTGAGTATAATAAATTGATATCTATGACTGGTCCAGTTTCAGATATCAAAGAAATTATAATTAAATTATAATGAGCATCTTTGATAAATTTAAAATTGGTTTTAAAAAAAGTGCTACATCATTAACTTCTGGTTTAAGAGATATAATAGTTAAAAAGGAAATAGATGATAATACTTTAAATAAAATTGAAGATTTTTTAATTCAATCCGACGTTGGAGTAACAGCTTCAGAAGAAATTAAAAATGAAATTTCAGGTGAGAAAATTGATCCCAAAAAAGATTTAATAAATGAAATAAATTTAATTATAAAAAAATATATAATAAATTTGATGAAACCATTAGAGAAAGATAATTTTTTTAAAAAGAAGGATAATCTAAACGTTATCCTTATTTCGGGAGTAAATGGGGTTGGAAAGACAACTACAATTGGTAAAATTGGAAAAATATTAAAATCTCAAGGTAATAAAGTAATATTTTCTGCGTCAGATACATTTAGAGCAGCTGCTATAGAACAATTAGAAAATTGGGCTCAAAAAATTGAAGTTGAAATTATTAAGTCATCCCAAGGGTCAGATCCTGCTTCTGTAGCTTATAAAACTTTAGAAGAAGCATCTAAAAGAAATTATACGCATGCACTTATTGACACTGCTGGAAGATTACAAAATAAAAAAAATTTAATGGATGAGTACAAAAAAATTGCAAATGTAACAAAGAAAATAGACTCAGATGCACCTCACGAAGTTCTTTTAGTTTTAGACGCAACGTCTGGTCAAAATGTAATTAATCAAGTAGAAGAATTTAATAAAATTATTCCAATAACAGGACTGATTATGACAAAATTAGATGGGACTGCCAAAGGAGGTATATTAATAGCGGTAGCTAAAAAATATAAACTTCCAATAGTAGCTCTTGGGCTCGGTGAAAAAGAGGATGATCTTCAAATATTTAATGCTGATAAGTTTGCCGAGGCCTTTGTTGACATTAGTTAATTAAGTTATTTGAAATTAAAGGTTTATAATAATTACAATTATATGTCTCTTTTAAGTTAAAATAACCACATTTTTTTGCAATAGATGAAATTATAAAATCTAATTTATTTTTTTTATCGTATTTCTTTAAATTTCTTCTAGATATATCAAAAACTAAATTTACATTTATATTTTTAATTGCACTAACCATTATAAGAGTATTGTTGTCATTTAATAAATAATAAGCGAAATCCTCTGGGAAAACTGGAAAGTCGTAACTTTCAATTATTTTTTTTGCACTAGATGGGAACCAATCGTATGAAATTAGTGACTCGTCTGTGTTGTCATGATGATTGTAAATATATAAGTCTTGAGGGAAATCAGTAATATAATTATATTCTTCTCCTTTTGCCAGAACAGCTTTTGGTCTAGTTTTAAAATAAAGTGTAAATTTGTTGTTATGTGATGACATTTGTCCAATATAAAAGAAGTCCTCTTTATAAAAATTTTTAGGTTCTGCACACAAATTGGTAGAAATAAATATTATCGATAAAAATATTATAAATTTACTCACAATATTTTTATATATTTTAATTAAGAGGACTATTTGTTAAGAATGTGTCTTAATTTAAACTTGAGATAAATTTATCAATTGTGTTTATTAGTTCTTGATTAAATTCCATCATATGATCGTCATATTTTGGAAAATATGAATATTTTGGTTCATTGGCCAATTCAAAAATCTTTTTACCCATATGAAATGGCACTATTTTATCTTCTTCACCATGCATTACTAATATCGGTGATTTAATGTTTTTAATTTTTTTATTACTTTCATATTTATCTTTGAGAAGAAGTTTAATAGGAAATATTGGATATTTAGATGCTCCCGCATCTATCATTGAGGTAAATGGAGATTCTAGAATAATACCAGCAAAATTTTTGTTTTGAGCAACTTCGGTTGCTATTCCTGTTCCTAAAGACTCACCATAAATAATTATGTTTTCATTTTTAATTCCTTTTTCATTTAGCCATTTAATTGCTCCTTTTGCATCTTTATACAGACCTTGTTCAGTTGGTTTGCCCTGATTTCCACTAAATCCTCTCCACGCCAATAATAAAAAATTTACATTCATATCTTTAAACTTATTAATTTTATGAATTCTATTTTCTAAAGCTCCAGCATTTCCATGAAAATATAAAATTGTTTTAAAATTTTTAATATCTTTTACATGAAACCAGGCTAATAAATTGAGATTGTCCTCAGTATTAATTTTTACTTTTTCAATTTTAACTTTAAGATCGTCACCAAAATAATTATTTTCAACAGGATGATAAAGTAAGCTTCTTTGAGAGAAAAAAAGAATTAATGAAACAGTTAAGTAAATCAATATTAGTGTTATTAAAAAAATTGAAAACATTTTAATTCTTTTAGGCATTTTTAATTTTTTTCTTTACTAGAAAGATTCCAATAAATACAAGTACGGTACCAATATAGTGAAATAATTCTAATTTCTCTTGAAATAAAAATATACCATAAAATGCTCCATAAACTGTAAATAAATACAAGGTAAATCCAGTTGTTGATGCTCCTAAATATTTTTGTGTTAATGTATACAAACTGAAAGCAATTATACCTGGTGAAATCGCAGCAAAGGAAACCCAAAATAGAAAATTATTATCAAAATTAGTTTTTAATAAATAATTTTCTTCTAAAATATAGAATGGCAAAAGACTTACTGCACCAAAAAATGCAATTAGAGTAAATCTTGGAAAAACTTCTAAATCTGATTTCCAATAAAAAAGATATATAGAATAAAGAGCCCAACCAATTGCAGCACCTAACATCCATAAATCTCCCATGGTAAATTTAAGTGTAATTAAAAAAGAAATATCTCCTTTAATTATTATAACAAAAACTCCTATTAAACACGATATAAGACCAATAATTTTTAAATAATTTATTCTTTCTCTAAAAAATAAGGATGAAATTAAAATTATAAAAATTGGAGAAGAAGTATAAATTATACCCATATTAACTATAGTAGTTGTCTTACCTGCTAAGAATGGGAATGCTCCACAAACCCCACAACCCATTGATCCAAGAAAAAAGAGTTTGAAAAACTCTTTTTTAATTGCTCCAAGTTTATCTTTTAAAAAATAAAAGTTAAAAATTAATAATATTATAAATACTAATGTCCATCTCCAAAATGCTAATGAAATGGGAGGCACATATTCTACGCCACCTCTTGCTACTATTAAATTACTTGCCATAAAAATGGGTTGAATGAATAACAGTGCTAAAGCTAGAAGACTATTTGAACTTTTGCTCAAGATTCTTGAAATTATTTTTTATCGAAAAATGCTTCATAGACCATCATAAAAATTGCTAAACCCATTAAAATATAAACAGGTAATACATCAAAAAAACCTATCATAGATGATCTGGTTAATGTAAATGCAAGACCAACTAAAAAAGCTATTGCAAGTAAAGATCCTAAAAATGTTGTAAATTTTTGCATTTTAATTATTACATTCCTTTTCTAACCAATTGGCAACCCCTAAAAATCTATGATCATCATAAAGATTACCTACTAATTGTACTCCTAATGGCAAATTATTTTCTCCTTGTAATAAAGGAAGGGATATACAAGGTAAGCCTAGATAAGACCATACTTTATTAAATTCTGCAGTTCCTGTACTTTTTAAACCTTTTGGTGCAACACCAGGACTAGAAGGAGACAATACTCCATGATAATCCTCAAAAACTTCTTGATATGATTCAAAGCTTCTTTTTTTAAAATCAACTGCCTCTGTATATTCTTTTGCTGAATATTTGTTACCTTTTGCAATTGCTGTTTGCATGTATTTAGATAATTTTTTTTTATATTTTTTATAATATAAAGCAAAATTGTTAGCTAAATCTGTTTCGTGAATAATTTGATGATACTTATGTATTTCTTTAAAATATGAAGGTGTATCAAAAACCTCTATATTTTTAAATGACTTAATAAAATATTCAAATGACTCTCTAGATTTTTTATCAATTATTTTCCAATAATCTGACTTATAAAAAATAAATTTCGGTTCAAACAATGGTCCTTTTTTTGTTTCTTCTAACATATTCTCAGCCGAATAATAAATAGTAGCTGGATCATGACGATCTTTTTTAATTAAAACCTTTGCTAACATTGCTATATCTTCGACTTTTCTTCCAAACATACCTATATGATCAAGTATATAAGAAGTTTTTAGAACACCGTTTCTTGAGATCAGACCATAACTTGGTTTATAACCTACAACACCACAGTAAGAAGCAGGTCTAATAACTGATCCCCCTGTTTGTGATCCAATTGAAAGTGGAGTCATAAAAGAAGCAACAGAGGCTGCAGATCCACTTGAAGAACCACCTGGGGTTCGAGAATAATCATGAGGGTTAGTAGTTTTTGGTGGTCCAAGATATGCCAATTCAGATGTAGCTGTTTTTCCCATCACAATTGCCCCTGCTGAATGTAAAAGCTCAACTATCTCAGCATTTTGTGAATAAGATTTACCTTTTCTTATTGGTGTTCCACACTCAGTTGGCATATCTACAGTTCCAATTATGTCTTTAATAGCTACTGGAACTCCATGAAGCGAGCCAACAGGTTTTCCAGATTTTCTATGTTCATCAGCATCAGCTGCTTTCTCTAACAAAATTTTTTTATCAAAGTATGCCCAAGCTTTTACATCTTTTTCAAATTTTTTTATTCTTTCAATATATTTTTCACAAATCTCAACAGAAGTTAATTGGCCTTCTTTTATTTTTAAGGCCATTTCCTCAACACTTAACGAAAATATATCTATCATTTTTTTTTAGTCTGCAAATAATACTTCGGGCAACCATAGTGCAATACCAGGAAACATATACATCAAAAACATACCAAAAATAACTATTCCCAAAAATGGCATAATTCCTCTAAATACATCCATTAGTTCAACATTTGTTTTTTGAACACCTTTAAGATAATAGGCGGACATTGCCATAGGTGGAGTAAGAAACGAGGTCTGCAAATTTAAAGCAATTAACATAGCAAAAAAATATGGATTAACCTGAAATATCTCAAGCAATGGTAAAAAAATTGGAACAAATATAATTAAAATTTCTGTCCACTCTAAAGGCCATCCTAAAAGGAAAATAATAATTTGAGTTATTACTAAAAATTGCCAAGTAGTAATATTTATTGAAGTGAAGAAATGTTCAAATACCTCGTGTCCTCCTAAATAAGAAAAAACAGAAGAAAAAGTCCAAGATCCAATAAATAACCACATTATCATTGCAGTAGTTTTTGCAGTAAGAAAAACTGATTCTTTGAAATTTTGCCATTTTAGAGTTTTATAAAACCAAGATAATAGTATTGCTCCAAATGCGCCCGCTGCCGCTGCCTCAGCTGGAGTAGCAATCCCCGCTAATATCGTTCCAAGAACTAACATTATAAGTCCAAATAATGGAACAAAAGAAACCATCACTTCTTTTAAAATTTCTGCCCTTGGTGGGATATCCTCTTTTGGAGGTCTTGGTGCAATTGAAGGGTTTAGCCATGCTCTAAAAACTGCGTAGGCAATATACAAGCCTGCTAACATTAATCCTGGAAATATTGCAGCTGCAAATAATCTTAATGGTGATAATTGAGCAATTACAGAATAGACAATTAACATAATGCTTGGTGGAATTAAAATTCCTAAACACCCACCGCTACAAATTATTCCTGATGCAAATTTTTTGTCATATCCAGCTTTAACCATTGCTGGCCAAGCTAATAAGCCCATTAAAGTAACAACTGCTCCAATAATTCCTGTTGCAGTGGAAAATAGAGCACAAGTAATTAGAGCTGCTACAGCCATAGATGCTGGCAATCTGTGTGCTGCAAGTCTAATAGCAAAAAATAATTTTGCTACAATTCCTGCACGCTCAACTAAATATCCCATAAATAAAAAAAGTGGAACTGCTGTAAGAACGTTATTATCCATTACTGTGTAAGTGTTTTTAACAAACAAAGAAAATATTCTATTATCAAAAAGATGATCCATTAAAACTGGATCATAATAAGCGTAATAGCCAAAACCTATTCCCATAGCCATCAAAGTGAAAGCTATTGGAAAACCTAACAATACTGAAAATAAAAATACTCCCATCATTAAAATTGCAACTTCGGGATTTGTTAAACTAAATAACATTTTTTTTATCTTCCTCTTGCGATGTTCTCATTAACATTTCATCTGTTTCCTCTGCAACAACCATTCTCGAAGGCCATTTGCCAGATTTGATACAGATAATTGATCTGAATACTTCACCAACGCCTTGAATAATTAACATAATACCTGCAGCAGGTATCATTGATTTTACCATGTAAATTTGAATTTGCGCAGGGCTACTCCAACTAGTTTCTTTTATTTTCCAGGCCTGTGCAGCGTACTCATATCCATAAAATGCTAAAGCTATAACTCCTGGAAAAAAGAAAATGAAATAAAGCACTAAATCTACCCATGCTTGAGTTCTTTGGCTAAACAATCTGTAAATTACATCACCTCTGACATGAGCTTCAGTTGCTAAACAATAAGCACCTGACATCATTAATATTGCTCCATACATTTGCATACTAAAATCAAAATTCCACAAAGTTGGCTTATTAAATGCATAAGCCATTACTACTTCGTAGACTGTTCCTCCCATTAAAATTACAATGCACCAGGAAAAAGCTTTTCCCATTGATGTGCTAAGTGTGTCTGCAAATCTAATGTAAGATGACATCATATTTTTAAAGTATAGTAA
>ENA-OSEY01000809-OSEY01000809.1-marine-metagenome-genome-assembly--contig:-NODE-809-length-22089-cov-3.128839_pt1 | contig 22089 bp, 22 predicted proteins | sample MGYA00248465_ERZ534230 | MGnify/ENA primary metagenome ERZ534230 (study PRJEB26409, sample SAMN06344110) | marine metagenome | isolation source: Sea water from surface | place: Atlantic Ocean:Southern...
GGCGACATAATTAATCAAAGAGACATTTTAAGAAAACTAACAGAATTGCAATATGTAAGAAATGATCTTGAATTGCGCCGTGGTACATACCAAGTGAAAGGTCAAGTAATAGATATATTTCCTGGAGATTCAGAAAAGCATGCAGTTAGAGTAGATCTATTTGGTGATGAAATTGAAAATATTTTTTTATTTGATCCTCTCACTGGCGACATCGTTAAACAGTTAAATAGAACTACTATTTACCCAAAAACTCACTACGTCACACCCCAGAACATAATCGATGATGCAATGATTAAAATACGAAAAGAACTCAAAGAGAGGATAAAATTTTTTTCTGACAACTCAAAACTTATTGAAGAGCAGCGAATAAGAGAGAGAACAAACTACGATCTAGAGATGATGAAGGAAATGGGTTATTGTTCTGGGATTGAAAATTATTCAAGATATCTCTCTGGAAGAGGTCCAGGTCAACCACCGCCGTGTCTTCTTGATTACATGCCAAAAGATGGCTTAGTAATCATTGATGAGAGTCATGTAGGTGTTCCTCAAATGGGAGGTATGTATAGAGGTGATCAATCAAGAAAGCAAACTCTCGTTGACTATGGATTCAGGTTACCCTCAGCAATGGATAACCGTCCATTAAAATTTGATGAATTTGAATCCTATGAATTTCAAACAATTTACGTATCTGCTACTCCTGGACCATATGAATTAGATAAATCACAAGATATTATTGAACAACTTATCCGTCCAACTGGCCTGGTAGATCCTGTGATTGATATAAGACCATCATCAAGTCAAGTTGAGGACGTATTGTCTGAGATCAATAAAGTAATAGAAAATGGCAATAGAGTCTTGATAACAACTTTGACAAAAAAAATGTCTGAGAATTTATCAGAATATCTACAGGAGCATAATATCAAAGTAAAATACCTTCACTCTGATATTGATACTGTTGAGCGTGTTGAAATAATTAGAGATTTGAGAAAAGGTGAATTCGATGTTTTAGTTGGAATAAACCTACTAAGAGAGGGTTTAGACATTCCTGAAGTTGAACTGGTGGCAATTTTTGATTCTGATAAAGAAGGCTTTTTAAGATCTGACAGATCACTTATTCAAACAATTGGAAGAGCTGCACGTAATATAAATGGAAGATGCATCCTCTATGGTGATGAGATTACTGGATCGATGAAACGAGCTATTGATGAGACGAATCGGAGAAGAGAGCTTCAAGTCAGTTATAATAAATCTAATAATATAAAACCTGTCGGTGTTCAGAAAGATATAAGAGAGGCTTTGGATGAGGATACTTATGTTAATAATGATTCACTTGATAAGCTTCAAATAGTAAGTAACAGCAAGAAAAAACTCACTAAAGTAAATAGCAATAATGTCACATCTATAATTACTCAGCTGGAGAAAGAGATGTATAATCATGCAAAGAATCTAGAGTTTGAAGATGCTGCGAAGATTAGAGATCAAATTAATGATTTACAAGAAAAATACTTAATGTTACCAAAAGTTAAAACATAATGGTTTTCTTGTCTATACATGTCTGTCATGCTAATTTACATAACTTACAGGCGCGTAGCTCAGCTTGGTTAGAGCGCCACCTTGACATGGTGGAGGTCGTTGGTTCGAGTCCAATCGTGCCTATATTTTATAGAATTTATGATTGTAGAGATTAATAATAAAGCATATCAAGCTAAAGATGGTGACATACTAGAGGATGTCATAAAGCAAAACTTTAAACAAAAAAATATCGTTGCTGCCAAAGTAAATGATAGGCTTACTGATCTTTCTGATTGTGTTAGGGATAATTCAAAAGTCGAATTAATTACAACTAATGACGATGATGGCTTGAATATTCTTAGACACTCCTGTGCGCATTTATTTGGACACGCCATAAAACAGCTCCACCCCGAGACACAGATGGTAATAGGCCCAGTTATCGATAACGGATTCTACTATGATATTTTGTGTGAGAACCCTCTTACAGAGAAAGATTTACCTTTAATAGAAAATCGTATGAGAAAATTAGCCAAGAAAAACTATACAATTAGGCGAGAGGTAATATCCAAGGAAGATGCAATTGCTATATTTGAAGGTAGGAAAGAGCCCTATAAGGTTGAATTACTTAAAGAAATCCCAGAAGATGAGGTAATCGCGCTTTATCATCATGAGGAATACATCGATATGTGTAGAGGTCCACACTTAACTAACACAAAGCATGTAACAGCTTTTAAGCTAATGAAAATTTCTGGGTCTTACTGGAAAGGCGATTCATCAAATCAGGTTTTGACAAGAGTTTATGGTACAGCATGGGATACTCAAGAATCTTTGGATAGCTATCTAAAATCACTTCAGGAGGCAGAGAAAAGCGACCATAGAATTTTAGGTAAAAAGCTCGATTTATTTCATTTCCAGGAAGAGTCACCCGGTATGGTGTTCTGGCATGACAAGGGCTGGACTATTTTTAATCTAATTAAAGATTATATAACAGACTATTTAAAGAAAAATTCATATAAGATCATCAATACTCCACAAATGCTAGATAAAAGCTTATGGAAGAAATCTGGTCACTTGGACAAATTTGGAGATTTGATCTTTGATGTTGGTTCTGAAAAAAAGGAATATGCAATAAAACCCATGAGTTGTCCAGGCCATGTTCAGGTATTCAACCAAGGGTTAAAAAGTTATAAAGATCTGCCTGTTAAGTATGCAGAATTTGGTTTTGTACACCGAAATGAACCATCAGGAACTTTGCATGGTCTGCTGAGAATAAGAGCATTTACCCAGGATGATGCGCACATATTTTGTACGCCAGATCAAATTAAGGAAGAAATATCTATATTAATCAACACTATAAAAGATATTTATAGCAAGTTTGGATTCGATGATTTAAAGATTGAGTTATCTACACGACCTGAAAAAAGAGTAGGAAGTGATGAAATATGGGATAAGGCTGAGAGTAGCCTTATAGAAGCATTGGAGGCAAATAACATCGAATATTTGGAAAATCCAGGCGATGGTGCTTTTTATGGCCCTAAAATAGACTTTTCACTTAAAGATTCTCTCTCTAGAGTCTGGCAATTGGGCACTATTCAGCTTGATTTTTCCATGCCCGGGAGACTAGACGCATCATATGTCGACAAAGAGGGTAATAAAGATGTGCCTGTAATGATACATAGGGCAATTTTAGGCTCACTTGAGAGGTTTGTGGGAATATTAATTGAGCATTATTCTGGAAATCTCCCTTTTTGGCTATCTCCTGTGCAAGTAATGACATTAAATATAACTGATAAACATAGATCATATGCAGAAGAGATTAATAGTAAATTGTTAGAGTCTGGCATCAGGTCAGAATGTGACTACAGCAACGAAAAGATTAGTTATAAAATTAGAAATCATGCTATTACTAGGGTACCATACATGGTTATTGTCGGTGATAAAGAACTGGAAAATCAAATGATTTCAGTTAGAGATAGATCCGGTAGTGATTTAGGAAGTTTGCAACTTGAGGAGTTTGTTGACTTGCTGAAAAAAAATATTTAACTGAGTAGGAGAAAGATCATATCGAATACAAGAAGAATGCGGATTAACGACCGCATTAATGCACAAGAAGTGCGTCTAATATCATCGACTGGAGATCAAGTCGGTGTAGTTACCAAAGAAAAAGCTCTAGAATTAGCAAAAAATGAAGATCTAGATCTTGTCGAGATTGTTGCTAATCAATCACCACCGGTTTGTCGAATCATGGACTTCGGAAAATATAAGTTCGAGCAATCAAAAAAAGCACACGCAGCCAAGAAAAAACAAAAACAAATTCAAGTAAAAGAGATAAAGTTTCGACCTGGTACTGAAGAAGCAGATTATCAGGTAAAACTTAAAAATTTAATCAAATTTCTTCAAGGTGGAGATAAGGCTAAAATTACTATGCGTTTTAGAGGAAGGGAAGCTGCTCACCAAATAATCGGACGTGAGTTTTTAGAGAGGGTCGAAAAAGATCTATTTGATTATGGCGCTATCGAACAAAAACCCGCATTCGAGGGTAGACAAATAGTTATGGTTATAGCACCGAAGAAATAAATAGGATATACTACCGGAAATATCAGGATAGAGTAAGCTTATGCCAAAAATGAAATCACATAGCGGTGCTGCAAAACGTTTTAAAAAGACGCCATCTGGGAGTGTCAAAAGAGGACAATCTCATAGAAGCCATATACTCACCAAAAAGAGCACTAAAAGAAAAAGACATCTAAGAGACGATGTAGTCATAAGCCCCGCTGACAAAGCAGCGATCGACAGGATGTTACCTTACTAGGAGATTGAGAGATGGCGAGAGTAAAAAGAGGTGTAATTGCAGGAGCAAGGCATAAGAAGATTCTAAAGCTTGCAAAAGGCTATAAAGGTGCACGCAGCAGAGTCTTCCGTGTTGCTAAGCAAGCAGTTATAAAGGCCGGTCAGTATGCTTACAGAGACAGAAGACAAAAAAAGAGACAATTTAGATCTCTATGGATTACAAAAATAAATGCAGCTGCACGACTTAACAATCTTTCATACAGTAAATTCATGAACTATTTGCATAAATCTGAACTAGAAATTGACAGAAAAGTTTTAGCAGATATAGCAGCAAATAATCCTGAGAGATTTTCTAGCATTGTTAAAGCAGTAGTTCCTAGCTAAGATACTAGTTCGTTGTGAAAATAAATCATACTGATTTAGAAGACCTACTAAAACAAGACCTTGAAACATGTAGCAAAGAGCATGACCTTCAACAAATTAAATCTAAATATCTTGGAAAAAAAGGCCATGTCACAATTTTATTTTCCTCTTTGAAAGATATTCCATCTGAAGAGAGAAAAGCGTTTGGATCTGAGCTTAATAGTTTAAAACAAGTTATAACTAAGTTAATTGATTTAAAATTTGGTGATATCAAAAGAAGCAGAGAAATTACTCAAAGATTAGACTTAGATACTCCTGCAAGACATCATCAATTCGGGTCTCATCATCCAATCTCTCTAGTAATAAGAAGAATCGAGAAGATATTTTCTAACTTTGGTTTTGAAACTCACGAGGGACCTGAGATTGAGACAGAGTACTATAACTTTGAATCTTTAAATATTGCCGATAACCATCCCGCACGTGATATGCATGACACATTTTACTTTGACAGCAACTTACTCTTGAGAACTCATACATCGTCTGTCCAAATACATGCTATGGAAAATCGATCAGCACCACTAAGAGTTCTGGCACCAGGTCGAGTTTATAGATGTGACTCAGATCCAACTCATTCACCAATGTTTCACCAAATTGAAGGCTTATGTGTTGATACCGATATCAGCTTTTCCAATTTGAAATGGTTGCTGAATGATTTTATATATAAGTTTTTCGAATCAAAAAAAATAAAGACTAGATTTAGACCATCCTATTTTCCTTTTACAGAACCATCTGCAGAGATGGATGTAATGTTTAATGGAAAGTGGCTAGAGGTACTTGGCTGCGGTATGGTCCATCCTAATGTTTTGAAGAACGCAAATATTGATCCCAAAAAATATTCTGGACTTGCATTTGGATTAGGAATAGAGAGATTTGCAATGCTTGCATATCAGATTAAAGACTTAAGAGTATTTTTTGAAAATGACATAAATTTCCTAGAACAATTTGAGAACTTGAGAGAGTCATGAAAATAAGTAGCAACTGGTTATCAGAGTTCATTTCTTTAAATAATAAAACTATTGAACAAGAGCTAACACAGCTAGGTTTAGAGGTTGATACAATAAGTAAGAATAAGAATGACTATATTATTGATATCGAATTTACCCCTAACAGGGGAGATTGTTTATCTGCTTATGGAATTTCAAGAGACCTGGCAGCCTTTAAAAATAAAAAAATAAAATTGCCACAGGCAAGTACTTTTAGTCATCAGAGAAATAATAACTATATTAGAAAAGTAGCACCTGATATATGTCCAGAATATCGATTTATGCCACTGTGTGATGTTGAACTGAGAGCAAAATCCCCGAAATTCATTACAGAAAAATTAATAAAATCTGATATAACTCCGGTGAATATTATCGTAGACATATCAAATTATGTAATGATGGAGGTTGGTCAACCGACACATGCTTTTGATATTGATAAAATTAATGGCAAGCTTAGTATCATTAAAAGTAAGAAAGATCTGACTTTCATAGGTATAAATAATAAACAATACAATATCAATAAAGGCACACCTGTTATTGTAGATGACGATGATGTCATACACGCGTTACCTGGCGTAATTGGTAGCAAAGAATCAATGGTAGACAATGATACAAAAAATATTCTTTTTGAAAGTGCATTTTTTCTTCCCAATACCGTTAGATCTTTATCAACAAAATATAGAATTCAAACTGACTCTTCATATAGATTCGAACGAGGCGTAGATTATAAACTTCAAGAATTCGCTCTCTCTAGAATTCATCTTATATTGAGTTCATATATTTCAATTGGTAAGTGCAATCTAAATAAAATAAGTTATAAAAGTCCATTGACTAAAACTAACTCATTTAAATTTGACTATAAATTATTTAAGAGAATCTTAGGTATAGAATTACAAAGCAATAAAGTTAAAGCAATTTTGTCTAATTTAGGATTTATTTTTAAATCTGATAAAGTCATTGTTCCCAGCTTTAGATTCGATGTCACATCGAATTATGATTTAGTTGAGGAGGTATCTAGAATTATTGGTTACGATAATATTCCTGAATCACCTCTAAGCACTAAGATAAGTTTGACTAACAAACGTTATACTTTTCAGGACAGACTTATAACTCTGGGCTATAAGGAAGCAATAAACTTTACTTTCATAGCAAAAAATTATTCACATAATATTGCCCAATTAGAGTTAAAAAACCCTATTTCAAAAGATAAGTCAGTTATGCGTGATTCGCTAATACCAGGCCTACTAAAAAATATACAATATAACCAGAACAGAAAACATAAAAGTATTCAGTTATACGAAACTGGAAAAATTTATATAAAACCTAAAAACAAGATTTTTGAGATAAATACTATCACAGGTGTATTATTCGGACTCAGATCTAGTTCAGACCTAGTTAGTAATCAGTACAATTTTGGCATAGATGATTTAAAGTCACATATTTTATCTGTAATACCTAATTCATCATTTGATTTGAATAGTGGCTCGACTTACTTTGATGATGTTAATTCATTCAAAATATTACAAAATAACAAGGCAATAGGCGAGTGTGGGCTTATACGATCAACCTGCGCTCAAGATTTTGCTATCAAAGGAGCAGTGCTCGCATTCGAAATTAATGAGGATCTTATTTCAGAATCAAATAAAGTTACATTTAATGACATTTCGCAGTACCCAGCAGTTTATAAGGATATTACATTAATCACTAATATCGATGACAGCCTATCTACTGTTATTAAAGAAATGAACAATAATGGCTATAAATACATGAAAAGTATAAGAATTAAAGATATATTTATTTCTAAAGATAAATTACAATTGAATAATAGGAACGTTACTTTGGAGATATGTCTTCAGTCTATGGATAGAACGCTGAATGATGAAGACATAAATAAATCAATCCAAAGCATAACAACTGATATTAAAAAACTATATAAACTTAATATACAAGAAGCATAATGACAATCACAAAAGACTCTCTCGTGGAAATGGTACACAACGAGATTGGACTAAATAAAAGAGAAGCAAAGGAGCTTATAGAGTCCTTTTTTGAGCAAATAAAAAAATCTTTAGAGGAAGGTAATGATATTAAGTTATCAGGTTTTGGAAATTTCAACTTAAGAGATAAAGCTCCTAGGCCCGGAAGAAACCCAAAAACAGGCGAGGAAGTCACGATATCCTCAAGAAGAGTAGTAACATTTAAGTCTGGCTTAAAGTTAAAGTCAAAACTAGAAGGTTATGATGGAACCGAATAATTCAGTAGAAATACCTAATAAAAGATATTTCACAATCGGGGAAGTTTCGAAAATAACTAAAATCAAGACACACATTTTGAGATATTGGGAAAAAGAATTTGATGCACTTGAGCCTACCAAAAGGACAGGTAATAGAAGGTATTACTCTCAGAATGATATTTTAACCATCCTTAAGATCCACGAGTTGATCTCTATTCAGGGATTTACGATTGACGGCGCAAAACAAAAGATTAGCTCTTCATCTGAAAATTTATCACAAGATAATCAAACTCTTTCTTTAATAAAAAAAGATATACAAAAAATTATAGATGTTCTTGATAAATGAAGATATTACATACTCACCTCAATTCAGCTATCGTGAGTATGAAGTAATAAAACAAAATAATTTTAGATATTACAAAATTGCGGATAAGTTGGTTCCAAGTGTAACTTCCATCCTGAGATTGTCTAGACATAACCAAAAGGATACATTTTCTGCGAAACAGGCCGATTCTTTTGAAATAGGTAATTTGATGCATAGTTATCTTGATAAGTATATTAAAAAAGAGGAGATAAAAACTGAAGATTCTGGCAATTCAAAAATTGCTTTGCAGCTGTGTAAATCAATAATTGATAATATTTTTCCTTGCATAGACAAGTTTATAGCCTCTGAGGCAACTATTCATGAGGATTGTAACTATGCTGGGAGACTTGACCTACTGGCTGAAATAGATGGTAAACTTACGGTGGTTGACTATAAGTCATCATACCGAAAAAAAAGTTCTTATCAGATTGATGAGCATTTTCAACAACTAGCGGCTTATGCATCTGCACATGACAAAATGTTTAATACAAAAATTGAGAGAGCTATGATATTTATTGTATATAAAGATACTTTCGAGCACGAGGTGTTAGAAGCAGACTCATCGTCATTGAATACCTATAAAGATATGTGGATAGATAAGCTTCAATATTATAATGATGTATCGCAATGAGTAAAATAGTAGATCAAGTTAATGAAATTATAGAGCAAACTAAGCTCAACAAGATAAAGCTGGATGAGCTAAGGGGGTTAGTTTGACTATGATGCACTCAATGATAAAATTACTGTTATCACAGACAAGCTAAATGATCCTGATATATGGAACGACAGGGCAAAAATAACAGTCTTAAATAAAGAGCTGAAGAGTCATACTTCATTAAAATCCACTATAGATGAAATATATTCAGATATAGATTTAATATCTTACACCCTTGAGACAATATTGGATGATTCATCAAATGATGACGAAAAACTTTTAATAGAGATGTCAGAGCTACATAAATCTGCTACGTCACGTCTTGAAAAGCTCTCATTTACACAACTCTTTCGGGGTGAAAATGATGATGCAAATGCTTATATAGATATTCAATCTGGATCTGGAGGCACAGAGGCACAAGATTGGGTTGCTATGATCATGCGCATGTATCTTAAATGGATTGAAAAGCACTCCTTTACATCTGAAATCACAGAAGCTAGTGAGGGCGAAGTCGCAGGATTTAAAAATGTCACGATTAAAGTTAATGGAGATTACGCTTATGGTTGGCTTAGAACAGAAACAGGAGTACATCGTTTAGTTAGAAAATCACCATTTGATTCAGGTAATCGTAGACACACGTCATTTGCCTCAGTTTTTATCTACCCTCAAGTTGATGATTCATTTGAGATAGAGATTAACCCATCTGACCTTAGAATTGATGTTTTTAGAGCAAGTGGAGCAGGCGGGCAACATGTTAATACGACTGAATCAGCTGTTCGTATTACTCATCTACCTACGAAAATTGTTGTTCAGTGTCAAAATGATAGATCTCAACATAAAAATAAAGAATCAGCCATGAAACAGTTACGTGCTAAACTATATGCACATGAGTTAAATAAAAAGAATGAAATTAAAACTCAAGTTGAATCTGAGAAATCAGATATAAGTTGGGGTAATCAGATAAGATCTTATGTTTTGGATGATTCAAGAATTAAAGATTTAAGAACAAATTTTGAAACTGGAAACACTCAATCTGTTCTCGATGGTAACCTTGATGATTTCATACAAGAAAGCCTTAAAAGAGGGTTATAAATGTCAGAAGAAAATAAATTAATTGTAGAAAGAAAGAAAAAATTACAGGCGCTCTCAGAATTGACCGCGCTATATCCTAATGATTTCAAGCGAAATACTTCTGTCCAGGAACTTGTGGCTAAATATGGCGATAAAGCTAAAGAGGATTTGGAAGGAGAAGATGCTTCATATTTAATAGCAGGAAGAATACTAACAATTAGAAAAATGGGAAATTCAACTTTTGCGAATCTACATGATGATTCAGGAAAGATACAACTATTCCTCTCAAAAAATGGAACAGGCAAAGAACAATATAGTCTCCTTGATCAAACAGATCTGGGTGATATAGTTGGCGTAAAAGGAGTAATATTCAAAACGAAAACTGGTGAACTTACTCTTAACGTAAGTGAGTACAGAATTCTCTCTAAATCATTGAGACCACTACCTGAAAAGTATCATGGATTATCTGATATTGAGATAAAATATCGACAAAGATATTTGGATTTGATGATTTCCGAGGAATCTAAAAATGTCTTTAAAGATCGAATTAAAATAATCTCATTGATAAGGAAATACTTCGAGGATAATAAATATTTTGAGGTTGAAACCCCGATGATGCATCCAATAGCTGGTGGTGCAGCAGCAAAACCATTTATTACACATCATAACTCTCTAGATATGGAGCTTTATTTAAGGATAGCGCCCGAATTATATTTAAAACGATTGATAATTGGAGGATTTGAAAAAGTATTTGAGATCAACAGAAGTTTCAGAAATGAGGGTCTATCAGTGAAACACAACCCAGAATTTACTATGATAGAATTTTATGCTGCGTTCGAAGACTATCATTATCTAATGAACTTTATTGAAGAGTTATTCAAGTCACTATTTGATTCTCTCGGTTTTAAAAACACTGTGACATATCAAGAACAAGCTATAGATATCACAAAAAAATTTGAAAGGATAAACTTCCATGACTCTATTATTAAATTTTGTGATTCGATCAGTTCAGAGAATCTAAATGATTACAGTTATCTTGAGAGCTATTGTAAAAATCATGATATTGAAGTATCAGTCAAAGATTCACTGCATAAAACTCAATTAGATATCTTTGAGAAAAAAGTTGAAGGTAAACTTATTCAACCAACATTCATAACTGAATATCCAACAGCAGTCTCACCACTATCAAGACGTGTAGATAGTAACCCTGAGATTGTTGAGAGGTTTGAATTATTCATAGCTGGAAGAGAAATAGCAAACGGCTTTTCTGAATTAAATGACCCGATAGACCAGTCAGAGAGATTTCATGATCAGTTGGCCACTGATGAAGAAAAAATGAAATATGATGAAGATTTTATAACAGCGATGGAATATGGTATGCCTCCAACTGCTGGAGCAGGAATAGGAATAGATAGGCTTGTGATGCTTCTGACTAATTCAGCATCAATTAGAGATGTCTTATTTTTTCCTTTAATGAAGCCAAAAAGTTAACTAATTAATTCGTCTAATTTATTAAAAAATTGATCTGATTCTTTAAAATCATATTTATTTTCTCTATACAAAATCGAGAACATGTTTTGGTTAATCTCTAAGATTATTAAATCTCCATCAAGTCTATAAATTTCAATCTTATTATCTACGGATTGGTATTCAGCACTCACACTGTCTAAACGATTTTCAATTAAACTTATAATGTCATGATTATTTAACATCACAAAGCTTATTCGCATAGCCTATGTATTTTCGAGGAGTCAATTCTAGAAGTCTACTTTTTTCATTTTCCGGTATTTGTAAGTTTGTAATGATTTTCGCAATTACTCCCTTATCAACTCTCTTGCCACGTGTATATTTTTTAAGATATTCATACGAGTTTGATATTTGATATTTTCTTGCGACCATTTGTATGGGCTCGGCTAATATTTCCCAACACTCATCAAGATCGTTATTAATTTTTTGCTTGTTGATATCGAGTTTACTAAGACCTAATGTAATATTTTTATATGCAACAATTGAGTATGCGTATACAAGACCGATATTTCGAAGTACAGTTGAATCTGACAGATCACGCTGCAGTCTTGATATCACTAGTTTATTAGAAAAATAATTCGATATAGCATTACTCATTCCAAGATTTCCTTCAGCATTTTCAAAATTTATTGGATTAATTTTATGCGGCATCGTTGAGGAACCAATTTCACCTTTGATATTTTTTTGAGTGAAGTAGTTTTTTGAAATATATGCCCAAATATCTTGTGAGAATCCAATTAAAATTGAATTTATATGATTAATTTTATGACATAAGTCAGCTATATAGTCATGTGGCTCTATTTGTGTAGTATGACTGTTGAATTCAAGCTTTAAACTATTAACGAACTTCCTCATAGTGTTTGGCCAATTCACCTTTGGATATGTGACACTGTGGGCTGAATAGTTTCCAGTAGCCCCATTAAACTTACCTTTGATTTCAATGTTATTAAGATCATGTATTTGAGCATCTAAACGCCTATAAAAATTAATAAACTCTTTGCCCATGGTAGTTGGTGAAGCTGGTTGTCCATGAGTATGAGATAACATAGCTATATTTTTATATTTTTTAGCCATTGACTTAATTGTTCTTTGAAGCATATTAGCTTGATAGCTCAAAAGATCTCTACCTTCTTTAATCATGAGAGAATAGGCAATGTTATTAATATCTTCCGAGGTACAGCATATATGAATGTGCTCTTTATATTTATTTAGTAAATTATTACTTTTGATTTTATTTTTTATGAAGTATTCAACAGCCTTCACATCATGCTTTGTAGTATCTTCAATTTTTTTTACACTCGATGATTCTTTTGAACCAAAATCTTGATATATTTTCCTGAGTTTCCTAGTCTGCGATTCGGAAAACTTTGGTAAAGATTCAATGCTTTTTTGATTAGATAAAAAAATGAACCATTCAATTTCAGCTTTAACCCGCATTTTAATCAAATTATGTTCAGAGAATATTTTATTTATTTCCTCGCATAGACCACTATATCTTCCATCTGTAGGTGCAGAAATGTTGAGATTATAATTTTTCATATTAAACAGGTTTTTAAAATGGTATTATATCATAGAATTAGTTTTAATTATATTTACTAAGTATATGAAAAAAAATAATTATAGGATTGAAACAGACTCCTTAGGTAAAGTTAAAGTAGCAAGGAATGCACTCTATGGAGCACAAACTCAAAGGGCAATAGATAACTTTAAAATGAGTGGGATTACTTTTGATCCTGCATTCATTCAAGCATTATCGAATCTAAAAACTGCTTGTGCAAGAGCAAATGCTAGCTGCAAGGTCATGCCAAAAAATAAAGCTAGCTGTATCTCATCAATTGCTAATAAGATTTCGTCAAATACACATGATTTTATGGATCATTTTCCGGTTGACATATTTCAGACTGGTTCTGGGACAAGCACAAACATGAACATTAACGAAGTAATATCGAATATCGCAAAAAGAGATTATAAAAAAGACATTCATCCTAATGATGATGTAAACATGTCGCAGAGTTCAAACGATGTCATACCAACAACCATCAATATATCTAGTCTTACAATGAGTAAAAGCCTTTCAATGTCTATTAATTTTCTTTGTGATTCAATAAATGCTAGATCAAAATCTTTAGCTCACATCATAAAATCGGGAAGGACTCATCTAATGGATGCTGTACCCATTTCTTTTGAGCAAGAATTAAATGTCTGGGAAGAGCAGGTAAGAGCTTCTCAATCACAAATAGATTTGTCATGTGAAGAAATATCATACCTACCTATTGGCGGTACTGCTATTGGTACAGGAATAAATTCTCCCAAAAAATTCAGTAGGAGTGTTTGTCAAGAGTTAAACAAAATATACAGTGAAATGAAGATAAAATTTAAGCCTCTTGAGATAAAAGGAGAGATGATGAGCTCTCAAAATCACATACTCACTCTGAGCTCTGCGCTCACCAGATATGCGTCTACTTTATTAAAAATTGCAAATGATATTCGATGGATGAACAGTGGTCCGATATCAGGACTCTCAGAGATTACTCTCAAAGCTCTTCAGCCAGGCAGCAGCATTATGCCAGGTAAAATTAATCCTGTTCTATCAGAATCTATAATGATGGCAGCAACCCAAGTCAATGGAAATCATAGTACTATCGTGCAAGCCTCAAGTAGTGGTAACTTCCAGCTGAATACCATGCTTCCCTTGATAGCCCATAATATTATTGAGTCATTATATCTCATGATAAATTCTACTTTTAGCATGATAGATCTTATTGATAGCTTTACAGTAAACGAGACTTCTGTTAACGAAAATTTATTAAGAAACCCTATAATTGCAACAAAGCTTAATCAAGTAATAGGATACGACTTAGCATCTAAGGTTGTGAAAGAAGCATACAGAACTAATAGCTCTATCTTCGATGTTGCTGAAAAAATGACTACTCTGACGAAAACAGAACTCATAAAGATACTAGATCCAAAAAAATTGATATAAATGAAAAACGGTAACATAGATAATATCTTTATCTACTGGATTTATTTTGTTTCTATAATTTTGATATCTATTTATATCCTTGAATCATTCGACTTCATATCAGGATTATTTAGAGAAGACATAAGTTATATATCATCTATCATTGTATCCATTTTTACGTTCTATTTGTTTCGAGGAGGATACCACTTATACAAACTTAGATATGCTATTAATAGTCTAATTCAAGAAAATAGTAGTTCAAATAATAATATATTCATCGAAATTTTAGATGAGTATAGATCTTCATTATCGAATACATCAAATAACAAGTCTTTTCAAGAACAATTGAAATCAAGACTATATGAAATTGTGGATAACGGATTTTTTGTTGCTGACATACTATTAAAACTTGGAATTGTTGGAACAGTGATCGGTTTTATTATAATGCTTAGCTCTTTATCAACCATAGATGAAATGAATTTATCAAAAATGAATAATCTCTTATTAAGCATGAGTAGCGGAATGAAAGTAGCTCTTTATACAACATTAAGCGGATTAATCTGCTCAATACTCCTAACTATACAAAATAATTATTTTGAAAATAAAATTAATAATTTTATCAGTAAGATTTTAAGTTCAGATGATAATGAGAAGAAAGACTAGAATTAGGACAGAGCCTTTTACCGACTTACTTTTTAACACATTATTGGGATTTACATTCTTATTTTTCATAACTGTACTTTTCATAAATCCAATATCTAAAATAGGTAATGTAAATATGAAAGCAGAGTACATTGTTACAGTTGATTGGAAAGATAGTCTCCCAGATGATGTAGATATTTGGGTACAAGATCCTAATGGTGAAACAGTTTCATATTTAAAAAAAGATGCTGGATGGTTACATCTTGACAGAGACGATCAAGGAATTGTGAATGATATTGTTACGATTGATGGAGAGGATATAATTTATCCAATCAACAGAGAGGTAGTCACCTTGAGAGGAATAATACCAGGTGAATATATTATAAATTTATATCTCTATGAACATAAAAGCAAATTACCTGTGGATGTGAAAGTTATAATAGAAAAAGTGAATCCAACACTAAAACTAGTTTATGCTAACAATATAACATTAGCTGAGAAAGATACCGAGGTAACTGTAACTAGATTTTATCTTGATGAAAATGGCGACTACTCATCAGGTGACAATCAAAAGAAGATATTGACGCCGTATAATTTGAAAGGCTTTTAAACTCATGAGTCTATACTTATATTTACTATTGTTACTGGTTATATATGTTGTACTCATTCACAATTTCTTAAGAAATAAGAAGTTTCATTTTAAAATTATTATTGCTTTGAGTATTTCTCTTATTTTCATAGCTTTATTTCAAAATATAAAAAATAATGAAGGATATGCAGTAAACCAAGACTTACCTGAAAGTTTTTATATTTTGAATAGTTATATTGATGGTGATAATTTACTGATTTTGATTAAAGAAAAAAATAGAGAGCCGAGACTTTATCGAATGAAAAAAAATATAGACCTTAATAGGTTCATAAGAAAATATAATGGTCTCAAGAAAGATGGCCAAGATGTTGTTGTAAAAAAGCATAGCTCACCAAACAAAGATTCATTAGGCATGTATATCGAGAGCGTTCAAAAGAAGTTGCCACCTAAGTAATTCATAGAATTAATCTTTCTTTTTTGTTAGAATACGGCAAATTCTATTCTAGAGGGAAAAATAATGTCAGAAAAAACAGAGATTTCTATAAATAATAGTAACTTTCGAATATTCAATATAAAAAAATATAAGATAGACCACTTGCCATATTCCCTTAGAGTACTTATGGAAAATTATTTGAGAAACGAATCAGATAATTCAAAATATGAATCTATTATTGACAAGTTTATTAATTGGGATGGGACCGCCGATAAAAACACTGAGCTAACTTTTTATCCAAGTAGGGTGATAATGCAAGATTTTACAGGTGTCCCTGCTGTGGTTGATCTTGCGTCAATGCGTGATGCTATGAAATCCCTGGATGCTTCAAAATCAGATGTAGTAAACCCTCAATGTCAAACAGACCTTGTCATAGACCACTCTGTTATGGTTGATCATTTTGGGACATCAGAATCAAAGGATTTAAATACAAAGCTTGAGTATGAGAGAAATACTGAAAGGTATAAACTATTAAAGTGGGGCCAACAAGCATTTAAAAATTTGCGTATTGTACCTCCTAATAATGGAATCATTCACCAGATTAATATTGAATACATCGCAAGAGTTATATATGAGAAAGAGGGCATGCTTTATCCTGACACGGTAGTAGGAACAGACTCCCATACAACTATGGTAAACGGCTTAGGTGTTTTGGGTTGGGGTGTAGGTGGCATAGAGGCTGAAGCTGCGATGCTGGGGCAACCGATACCAATGTTACTTCCAGAAGTTATTGGATTTGAACTCACTGGAGAGCTTGGACAGACAACTACTGCAACCGACCTGGTTCTTACAATTGTGCAGATGCTACGCGAAAAGAATGTCGTAGGCAAGTTTGTTGAATTTTATGGCTCAGGTTTAGACAGTTTGACTATTGCAGACAGATGCACAATATCGAATATGGCACCTGAATATGGAGCAACCTGTGGATTTTTTCCAATTGACTCACTTACCATTGAGTATCTAAAAATGACTGGCAAAGATGAAGAACATTTAAAAATTGTTGATAATTACAGTAAAGAGTGCGGATTTTTTAGAGATGATAGTCAAAATATAAAATATACAGATACTCTATCTCTAGATATGAGTAAAGTGCAAGCTTGTTTATCTGGACCTAAAAGGCCCCAAGATAGGGTGCTGTTATCTGATGTAAAGAAAATCTCTGAGAAAGAGATTAGCAATCTCAAAAAAACAGAAAAAACAACTGGAGTCATAAATGATGGTGATATATTGATTGCTGCAATAACAAGCTGCACTAATACATCAAATCCAAGCGTCATAATTGGCGCAGGCCTTTTAGCTAAAAATGCAATCGAAAAGGGTTTATCCACAAAAGATTGGGTTAAAACATCTCTAGCGCCTGGATCAAGGGTTGTTGAAAATTATTTAAAAAAGGCAGACCTTTTGGATTCTCTCAACCAACTAGGTTTCAACATTGTTGGGTACGGATGTACAACATGTATTGGTAATTCAGGACCATTAGATGAAAAGTATGTAAAGGAAATTAATGACAGAGATCTTGTTGTTAGTTCTATTTTATCAGGTAACAGAAACTTTGAGGGAAGAATACATCCCGAGATTAAGATGAATTTCTTAGCTAGTCCAATGCTTGTTGTTGCATATTCTCTTGTTGGAAAAATCAATGTTGACATCAATCAAACAATACTTGGACAAGACGCAAATGGTGTAGATGTGTATCTCAAGGACATATGGCCTTCAAATAGCGAGATAAATGATGTCATGGCAAAAACTATTGATGGTGATATGTTCAATCAATCTTATGAAAACCTATTTGATGGTGATGACAACTGGTCATCAATTCCAACTTCGGATTCCGATCAATTTGACTGGGATGAACAATCGACATACATACAGCCATCTCCTTTTTTTGGTGAGGGTAAAGATAACCATGAATTATTACCTGCCATAGAGTCTGCATATCCTTTAGTCATACTAGGTGATAGCGTTACAACAGATCACATATCTCCAGCTGGCTCTTTCAAAGATACTACACCAGCAGGTAAACACTTAATTGAAAACTCAGTGAACGTTAAGGACTTTAATTCATATGGTTCTAGAAGAGGGAATTTTAAGATAATGCAAAGAGGAACTTTTGCAAATGTTCGGCTATCAAATAAATTAGTTCCAGAAAAAACTGGCGGATATACTAAGCATCTACCATATGGTAGCGAAATGTCTATTTACGATGCTGCACAGGAGTATAAGAAAACTGATACTAATCTGATTATATTTGCTGGTAAAGACTATGGTTGTGGCTCATCACGTGATTGGGCAGCTAAAGGGACAAAATTGTTAGGTGTTAAAGCTGTAATTGCAGAGAGTTTTGAAAGGATTCATCGATCAAATTTAGTCGGTATGGGAATAATGCCGCTTCAGTTTAATAAGGGCGATACTTTTGACTCGCTTGGTTTATCCATGGAATCATCTTTTACTATTGAGTCTATACACAAAACTGCGAAAACAGTTTTTATTATTGAAGACAATTCAAGCAAAAAATTTGAAGTCAAAGTTAGAATTGACACAGCTAAGGAATGGGAATATTTCGTCAATGATGGAATACTTAACTATGTCTTGAAAAAATTAGCTAATTAAACTAAAGCTTAACAGCCAACTCTGCAATTTTCTTTTTAAATATAAAGATTCTAAATTTAGAACCTCCAGATTGTTGCCATAATATATAGGACCTTATTGCACAAAGCAGTAAAGACCTTATCATAGCTGCATTTTTTTTATCTGTGAGATACTTATTGTCGCCATTAACTATAATTCTAGGCTCCACTGTACTAATTGTACTCAAATACAACTCAGATAAAAATAAAGCATGTTGATCCAGATTATCCTCATTAATGGGCATAGATTGTTTAGTTAGTTCTGTTCTTAATTTATTAAGTACATCATCTTTTTTGTTCATATTTTTAACCAATATTCCTATTGCTTCAAAATACCTTGAGACTTCTCCATCTCTTGAGAAGGCATCACCGACAAGCTGTCTTCTTAGAAAATCTAGGCCAGAGTTAAGTCTTTTTATGCTAATAAAGACATCTTCTATTTCCTCTGATGTTGTTTGATATACGCTATTGATTAATGGTTCGATGATATTATTGTTAATTTCACCTTGCCATGCAATTTTTTTGATTTCATTGCATGCCTGATATATAGCTCCCAGAGATATAGTTTCGTTTTTTAATTCTTGTTTAAACATTTTGATTTAATAACTCCACCACCAAGACAATGAGTATCTTGATATAATACGGCTGCTTGTCCAGGTGCAATACCTCTCTCACTTTCCTTCAATGTAAGTATATATTTATTATCTACTATATTAAAATCACAATCTCTAAGCTTGCCTCCATGACGAAATCTAACTTTAATATTATTCTTCTCAATTTTTTTATTTATTAAATTTATATCAGATAGCTCGACTTGACCTGAATAAACAAGAGGTGACTGATCCTGACTCACGTAGAGCTCATTCTTTTTTATATCTTTATCAATTACATACCATGGACTATCTGATGAGCCTTTTAATCCTCCAATATTAATACCTTTTCTTTGACCAACTGTATATTTAGTTAGGCCAGAATGGTACCCAATATTTTTATTTGTATTGTACTCAATTATATTACCTTTTTTTGGTTCAATATATTTATCAATAAATGATGAGAATTTTCTTTTACCAATAAAACAAATACCCATACTCTCTTTTTTGTGGTTCAAATTAAGCTTGAGATCTTTAGCTATAGTTTTAACCTCACCTTTATTTAATTGCTCCAATGGAAACAGGGTGTTTCTCAATACATTCTGTTTCATCATATATAAAAAATATGTTTGATCTTTGATAATATCTTTCGGTATGTGCAACTCGGGATCTGAAATATTCTCTTTACGGGCATAATGTCCTGTAGCTATCAAATCAAAATTTAGAGACATTGCATAATCATAATATTGTTTGAACTTAATCTCTTTGTTGCAAAAAATATCTGGATTTGGTGTAAAGCCTTTTTTTAGCTCTTGAATGAAAGTCTCAAAAACGTTAGTCCAATATTTATCTGAAAAATTTACAAGATTAAGTTCTATACCCAAATGCTTGCATACTCTGCGGGCATCTTCATAATCCTCTTTAGACGAGCATTCATCGCTATCATCCTCCTCCCAGTTTTTCATAAATATTCCTTTGACCTCATAACCAGACTCTGTCAGGAGATACGCTGCAACAGATGAATCTACTCCACCTGACATGCCTACCGCTACTTTTACCTTAGAATTTGTCACTATTTATCCATATCAACTATATTTTATTTTAAATTGCTAAATCATGATAATAATTGGGCTATTTGATTTGTCAATTAATCTCACAAGTAGTATCATCAAGCCAATTATTTTTTAAGTCCAAAGAGGTAGCAATGAACAAGATAAGATCCGCACAAGATATTCAAAAAGATTGGGATAGTAACCCGAGATGGAAAAATGTAAAACGAGACTATTCTGCTGATGAGGTAGCTAAGTTAAGTGGTAGCGTCAATATCGAGTATAGCTTAGCCAAACAGGGTGCGGAAAAACTTTGGAGTGAGATTAATAATAGCGATTTTGTAAATGCTTTGGGAGCATTAACTGGTAATCAAGCTATGCAGCAAGCAAAAGCAGGTCTTAGAGCTGTTTACTTGTCTGGTTGGCAGGTTGCAGGTGATGCAAATACTGGAATGCAAATGTATCCAGATCAATCTTTGTACCCAGTAGATAGTGTCCCTGCTGTTGTAAAACGTATAAATAATTCATTGAGAAGAGCTGATCAATTAAATATAGCTGAAGGTAACGAGCCTGTAGACTACATGCTACCAATAGTCGCAGATGCAGAAGCAGGTTTCGGAGGCGTACTAAATGCTCACGAACTTATGAAAGCGATGATAGAAGCAGGTGCGGCTGGCGTTCACTTTGAGGATCAACTCGCATCAGCAAAAAAATGCGGCCACATGGGCGGCAAGGTTCTTGTTCCTACGCAGGAGGCTGTCCAAAAGCTTGCAGCGGCAAGATTAGCTGCAGATATCTATAATACGTCAACGGTCCTACTCGCAAGAACTGATGCGGAGGCAGCGAATTTATTGACAAGCGATATCGATGAGAGAGACAGGGAATTCACAACTGGAGAGAGAACATCTGAAGGTTTCTATCGAGTCAAAAACGGCATTGATCAGGCTATTTCAAGAGGTCTAGCATACGCACCATACGCTGATTTGGTCTGGTGTGAAACAGGAGTGCCAGATCTAGATTTTGCTAAAAAATTTGCAGAGGCCCTTAAAAAAGAGCATCCTGAACAACTTCTAGCATACAATTGTTCACCATCATTTAACTGGAAAAAAAATCTTGATGATGCACAGATTGCAAAATTCCAAAAAGAGCTTGGCTCAATGGGGTATAAATTTCAGTTCATTACACTAGCTGGATTTCATGCATTGAACTACAGCATGTTTGAGCTATCGAAAGGATATAACGCTGAGCAAATGACTGCATACGTTAAACTTCAAGAGGCTGAATTTGCTGCAGAGAAAGACGGTTACACAGCTACCAAGCACCAAAGAGAAGTTGGAACTGGATATTTTGATTCTGTGACTCAAGTTATCACAGGCGGCGCATCTTCTGTAACGGCTCTTACAGGAAGCACAGAAGAAGAGCAATTCGACAAGTAAGTAGCAAGGGGAGTATCGATTGAAGCTTAATATCCCAGCTGATGGAGTCAAAATTGGTTATGATGGCAAGAAACTTATAGTGCCTAGCAACCCGATTATTCCATATATCATAGGTGATGGCATCGGAATTGATGTTACTCCTG
>ENA-OSEY01000810-OSEY01000810.1-marine-metagenome-genome-assembly--contig:-NODE-810-length-22088-cov-5.778384_pt1 | contig 22088 bp, 17 predicted proteins | sample MGYA00248465_ERZ534230 | MGnify/ENA primary metagenome ERZ534230 (study PRJEB26409, sample SAMN06344110) | marine metagenome | isolation source: Sea water from surface | place: Atlantic Ocean:Southern...
AGTCAAGCATGGCTTCTTCCTCCAAAGAAGTATCCAAACCAAAAATCACATGAGTTGCATCGTGACATAAGATATTGTATCTCTCGTCTTCTGTGCAATTTTCTCCCAAAACATGACGATCATTAGCTTGTAAGTAATTACGATATTCTTCAATACCTTCTTTCAAAGTCAATTTGCAGTTTTCTTTTTGAAAATTCAGCATATTTAGGAAAAATTTCTCACTTTGGATTTGCAATTTCTCCAGACCATTTAATAAATCTTTTGGGTCTTTCATCCTTGCTCAGAATTTGAATTCCATATTCATCTCTTAGATCACAAATTCTTCTATTAAGATAAGATTCAGGAACCTTCAAAGGCCACTTCTTTTTCATTCTAAAGCGAAGTTTAATAACTGCAATCACCGACTTTGTAATATAAAACAATGATATAAATAATTTTCTGAGTCCTACTTCTTTCAATAAAAACTTCATATGATTTTTTAACCAAGGGTCATCAAAATAAGCTAGATAATCTTTCCATTCATAGGAACATAAAATGAGGTTGTGGAAGTCGTTTAAAGTTTCTTCTTCGAAGGTAACGCCGTTTCCGAATATGACATGTGTGCAATCATGACACTCCCACACTTTATATTCTGAATTGTCGTCATCTATACCGATGTTTTTCTTATTCTCTTTGAGATAGTCAAGGTAAATTTCCAAACCTTCAGCCAAGGTAAGTTCACAGTTTTGCGATTTAAAGGCTAACATCATCAAAATTATAATTGTTTTTAACTTATTGTGTGTTTTCCTAACTCATTTTTAGCAACTGTTCTTCTATGTACTTCGTCAGGACCGTCACCTATTCTCAAATATCTTACAGAGGCATATAAGCCTGCTAAAGGCGTATCCTGCGATACTCCTGCACCACCATGCATTTGAATAGCTTTATCAATGACTTTTGTTGCCATAAGGGGAATGGCAACCTTTATTTGAGCAATTTCACTTTTGGCAATTTTATTTCCTGCAGTATCCATCATATGAGCTGCTTTTAACGTCATCAATCTACACATTTCTATTTCGATCCGGCAGTCTGCGATGACATCATAATTTCCACCAAGCTCTGAAAGAGGCTTTCCGAAAGCTCTTCTGTTGAGGGAACGTTTGCATAGAAGATCTAAGGCTCGTTCTGCTATTCCTATGATTCTCATACAATGATGAATCCTACCTGGGCCAAGTCTTCCCTGAGCTATTTCAAAACCCCTGCCTTCTCCTAAAATCAGATTTTCTTCAGGCACCCTGACATTTTTAAATTTTAAATGCGCATGTCCGTTGGGTGCATGATCTGCACCATAAACAGTCAACATTCTAATATTTTCAATCCCTTTAGCGTCAGAGGGAATGAGAATTTGAGATTGCCTTTGGTGTTTGGGATTATTTGGATTGGTAACTCCCATAAAAATAATAACTTTACAGTCGGGTCTACCGATTCCGGAGGTCCACCATTTTTCTCCATTTATAACGTATTCTTTACCATCTTTTTCAATTCTACTTTCTATGTTTGTTGCATCTGAGGATGCAACATTAGGCTCTGTCATAGCGAAAGCAGATCTTATTTCGCCATTCAAAAGAGGTTGTAACCATTTTTGTTTTTGGAATTCCGATCCAAATTTATCTAAAACCTCCATGTTGCCCGTGTCAGGTGCTGAACAATTGAAAATCTCTGATGCAAAAGACACTTTTCCCATGATCTCTGCTAAGGGAGCGTACTCTAAATTAGTAAGACCATATCCATTTTCGCTCTCGGGTAAGAAAAAATTCCACAAACCTAAATTTTTAGCCTTTTGTTTAAGTTCATCAATGATTGATGGAACTTGCCATGGGTTACCTTTTTCACGAAAACTTTTCATCTCTGAAGCATATACTTCCTCAGCAGGATAAATATTTTCTTCCATAAAATCTGAAACTCTGGTAATTAAATCTCTCGTCTTACTAGAATGTTTGAAATGCATAAATTTATGATAAACCAGAGACGACAAAAGAGTTATTTATTTTAATCCTCAACGTTTTATCTTTTATAATCATTATTTAAAAGCTAGGGGAGTTATGAAACTAAAAATTCTTTTTTCAATATTATTTTTTTCAATAAATATATTTTCTGAATATAAGTTCGAAACAATTTTGAGTAATTTAGATGATGCTTGGAGTTTTGAATTTTTAAGCGAAGATAAAATCATCTATACAGAAATGCCTGGTAAGTTAAAGATTGCTTCACTATCAGATGGATCTATTGTTACATTGAGAAACGTTCCAAAGGTTCAATACGCCAGTCAAGGAGGGCTTTCAGAAGTTGTATTAGATCCAGATTTTGAATCAAATAAAATAATATACCTTAGTTACTCAGCCAAAAATTCAAATGGAAAGTCAACTTTGTACTTGATGTCTGCTGAATTAAACGAAGATTCTTTAGAAAATAATAAAATTATTTTTGAAGCTAAAGCACCAAGACGAATTCCAGTCCATTTAGGGGCAAAAATTGCATTTTTAGAGGACGGAACAATTTTACTGGCTAGTGGCGATGGCTTTGATCATAGAGAAAAAGCACAAACTCTAGACAACCACTTTGGAAAAATAATACGAATAAATAAAGATGGTACGATTCCTGCAAATAATCCCTTCGTAGATGTAGAAGGCGCTTTGCCCGATATTTACTCGTATGGCCATAGAAATATGCAAGGTTTAATAGTTACAAAATCAGGACAAATATTTGAACATGAGCATGGTCCGAGAGGAGGGGACGAAATGAATTTGATTGAACCATCTCTTAATTATGGCTGGCCAGCAATTACATATGGTATAGATTATTCCGGCGCTGTAATTAGTCCTTTCACAGAAAAAGAAGGTATGGAACAACCTCTGTTTCACTGGACACCTTCCATTGCACCATCTGATATGATTTTTTATGAAGGTAATAGGTATCCAAAATTAACAAATAGTTTTTTGGTTACTGCCTTGGTTTCTAAAGACGTAAAAAAAATTACCTTTTCTGAATCTGGAAAAGAACTTCAAGAAAGTCTTTTTTCAGAATTAAATTCAAGATTAAGAAATATCCAAGCTTCGCCTGATGGCTTGATCTACCTAATGACAGACGGACCTAGGGGCAAATTAATCAAAGTAGTACCGGAGGGATTATGAACATAGCGAAATATCCTTTTGCAGTTCTTTCTGCAGCTTTATTTACGGTGATGTTGATGACACCAATTTCATCACTTTCAAATTTAATCTGGCTAGCCTCGGTTGATATGCCCGTAGGAATCATTTCCTCTGTAGAGGTTATTTTGTTTGATTTTCAGAGATTAGGTATTGCTCTATTCGGAGTGATAATAGTTGGTTTTGCTGTTGCTTTTTCTGTAGCGGGGCTAATTTCAAAATACACAAAATTTGGCGGTATATATCTTTATGCAATAGCTGGTTCTGTCGCAATAGGATTGGCATTGATACTCATGGTTGAGTTACTATTTCAAACCCAACTTCTTGGGGGCAATAGAACCTTAATCGGAAAAATTCTTCATTGGGGTGCTGGATTTCTAGGAGGTTATTTTTACTTTAAGTTAATCTCAGAAGAAAAAAATTACACTTTTATAATCAGATTTCTAGGAGTTTTTTACGCTTATTTCATCCTAGGTTTGGTATTGAATTGGGTTTTCACTCCAGAAATAGCAGCTGCTGAATTTGGTTTCGTTTTGAGCGAACTAAGCTCTGATGCTCAAAATGCACTACTTAGAGATTTTACTTCTTTTTTTGTAGCAACATTTTTATTTTCCATATTAGGAGTCATAACTTTGAATCCAGTTTGGTTTTTCTCTGCAGGCATTATCTATATAGGTGCAGGAATCTTTAATCTCATTGCAATTTATGCTCATGGTACTGGCTTTAATCAAATTTTTATTGGGGAATTTATTCTTGGGAGTTGGCCGATTATTTTGGGTTTGGTTTTATCGTATAAACAAAAAAAGGCTTAAGGAATTTATAACTTATGAAATCTTGGCAGGCAACAGCTTTAAATACCGCTCCAGATTCTGAAAATGAAATCCACAGCGATAAACTAGCCAAAGAATACGGTTTCAAAGGTGGGCTTGTTCCAGGAGTAACAGTTTCTGCTTATTTACTTCATCCTGTTATTGAATCTTTAGGTAATTCTTGGTTAGAAAAAGGGTATGCAAACTGCAAGATAACTTCACCCTTATACGATGGTGAACGTTTTGAAGTCTTTTCTGAACCTTTGAGTAAATCTCAAATAAATACACATTTAGTCAATCAAGAAGGAAAAATCATAGCAAATGCCGAATCAAGATTATCTGAAAATTTACCAAAAGCGCCAGATTATCGGGGTGACGCTTTAGTTCAGGAAAATTTCCAAGCACCACATGCTTCTATGGCTGTTTGGGAAAAGCTCAAAAAAGAGGGTTGCAATGCATTTAAGTTTCATTGGAATGAAGAAAATCCCCTCCTATATCTTTCAGAAGAAGAATTATTGCCAGAAATTCTTCAGCCAAATAAAGGCGGCAAAGCAAATTTATGTTTTCTTCTAGGATGTTCTAACTGGATTTTGGCAGGCAATTCATACATGAACCCTTGGGTTCACTTACAAACTAAATCTCAAAATTTTGGGTCTGTTTCGATGAATACAACACTCATTGCAGAAATGTCAGTGGAGGATTTTTATGAAAAAAAAGGCCATGAATTTATTGATGTCAAAGTAAATTTATTTGAAGATCATTCAAAGCTTTGCGTAATGAGCATCAGCCTACTTGCAATCTTTAAATTGAGAGGCAATTAGAAATCAGGCTTCATTAACTGGCTTAGCCTTTTCTATCTTATTGATTCACTTATCAAACTGCCCAAAACAATGATTGTAACTACAAACCAAATTGACCAACCGTAAGGTTTTAGAGGACTACCCTTCATTCGCAGAGAAAATAAAGCCATGTAAGTTGCCATTATCCAAGCTATAAGTAGAAAATAAAACACGTTTGAAAAAAATTAGTATCCTTCTACAACTGCATAAAGTCTCAGCGCACCACCATCTAAAACTTTCAGGGCCTCTTGGTATTCTTGACTCTCATAAGCTTCGAGTGCAATTTCATAAGATGGAAATTCAACAACTACATTTCTTGAAAATTCCTCTCCCTCTTTGGTTTCTTGTCGACCACCTCTTAAAATGAATTTTCCTTCATATTTCTCTATGACTATTTCAGCTAATTTCCCATAATCTTGTTGTTTTTCAGGAGAAATGACATTAGCTTTTGCTACCCAATATCCTTTTTTTGAATTTTCCATTATCTCCAATAGTTTTTATAGATCTTAAATAATTATAGTTTTTTTAAAATTTTTTTCGATCAATGTTTTGTTTTCTAAAGAAACTTTATAACTGCTTTTATCTTTTCTAAATACAATTGACCTGAAGTTAGTTTCATTTTTGACATGTAAGGCAACTCCTCCGTCTACTGCGAAAATATTTTTAACCTTACCTTTAGAGAGAAATTTTTTCACTGCCGGTTTTCTTCCTGGCTCTTCGTCATAATGCGGACAACAAGTTCCTCTGACAAAATTTAAGCAAGGCATCATTTTCAAATCAGAAGCCCAAGAGTCTGTAATTCCCTGTTGAAACCAACAAATGGCTCCTGCACTGACTCCGCTCATCACTACTCCATTTAAATAAGCTTTTTTCAAAATCTTATCCAACCCCCAATCTCTCCATATAGCCAGCATGCTTTTGGTATTTCCACCACCTACAAAAATAGCATCTTGATCTAAGATAAGTTTTTTTAAATCAGGAGTTCTCTTAAAAAAATCTAAATGCGAAGGCTCACAATTTAGTTTAGTAAAAGTTGCATAAAAGTTTACTTTGTAAGCTTCATTGTCACCTGTCGCAGTAGGGATGAAACAAATTTTTGGTTTTTTCTTTTTGGTTTGTTTCAAAATGTATTCTTCAATTATTCCTTGACCAGGATTTGCTCCAAACCCTCCACCTCCAATGGCAATAATATTTCTAGCTTTAGGCATCTGCTCCTCTTAAGACATCTTTTGGCGTTTTTGCTGTTAGATAAATTGTGAATAAGGTTGCAATGCTTCCTATTATGAAGATAGAACTTGAGGAGCCTATTAAAATTACTTCCCAATATATCTTCGGATTGATTTCAAAAACTATTTTCTCAACAAAAAAAGTTATTAAAACTGCCAGTAGACTACCAAGAACTCCGGTAAAAAGACCTATGGATAAATACTCCAAAAAAGTGTTTCGCTGCATGGTTTTTTTGTCCAAACCCAAAGTTTTTAAAATAGCATTTTGTTTTTCTCTTTGCTTAAAACTTTCTTGAATAGTAGCTAACATTAAAAATAAACCCGCTATTAAAGTAAGACCTAAAATCAATTTGAGTGCTTCCGAAACTTTTGAAATTATTGACTGAACTTCAGAGATGATTGCATCTAAAGAGATAAAAGAAATAGTTGGAAAAGCTTTTACTAATTGCACTGCCAGTTCTTTCTTCTCCTTGGGGATATGGAACGAAGTAATATATGTTGAAGAAACATCTTCAAAATCCTCTGGAAATCCTATAGCAAAAAAATTCGGACTAAAATTTTCCCAATTCACCTCTCTAATGCTTTGAATATAACTATCTACTCGTTTACCCGCTATATCTATGACAATTTTGTCATTGAGCTCTAATTCATATCTCTCAGATATCTCAGAAGATATTGAAATGCCGTTTTCATTTTCTTTAAACCAAGTTCCTGCAACAATTTCATTGCCCTCTGGTAGGTCTTTCATCCAAGTAAAGTTGAAAGTTCTATCAATTTCTTTACCGGAAAATTTTCTAAAAAATCTAGCACTAGTTACAGGAAAGATAGGTTGGGTATCAATTTTGTTTAATTCAAGAAATGCCAGCAATTTATCCTTTTGCCCTTGGTAAATGTTAAACAACAGGTTGTTAGGAGCTTTTTCCGGAAGAGAGTTTTCCCAGGAAGACACCAGATTTGTTGATGCGGAATAGGCCACTAAACTCAATGCTATAGCAACAGTTATTGAAACTATTTGCATCGAGTTAAAAAGTTTTCTTCGACTGAGTTCAAAAGCCAACATTTTGACTGGCTTCAAAGGATTCAATCCTAAAGGTTTGATGAAATTAAAAATACCATATATTAAAAAGAAGATAATACTGGCAAATATCAAAATAGCGAAAAAAATAATATTTGTTAAAGCAAAATCTTCAATAAAAAAAAGCAGAAGTACATAAAAGCTTGATAATCCTCCGATTAAATAAAAGGAAGAATTGAATTTATTTGTATTTCTTTCTGAATTTCTAAAAATTGCATTGGGGGATAGTTCAAAAAGGTTTTTTAACATTGGATAAGCAAAACCTAGTAAACACAAAAAAGCTGTAATAAACGAAATAAAGTACGGACCATAGCCTGGCAGAGGTAAATTTGCCGGAAAATAATCTTTTAACAATTGAGTAAAAGAAATTTGCACCAACCATCCCATGACAATTCCTGTCACAAAAGAAAAAAATGCTATGAAACCAAAAATAAGCACATAAGTATTTTTAATTTGGCTAGGGGATAGTCCTAAAGCTTTGAAAACCGCGACATAATCCACATGCCTTCTTGTAAATTGCAACGAACAAATCGCAATGGCCAGTGAAGATAATATTATTGCCAGTAAGGCGCCAAGTAGAAAAAAATTCGAAGCTCTTTCTATAGCTCTACCGAGAGGACTAGCCTCATTATTTGGAGTTGTAATCTCATCTCCAGGTTTTTTTATTGACTGAAAAAAAGTCTCTAGACTTTTTACATTTTCAGTTGATGCTGAAAAGAGATAGGAATATCGAACTCTAGAGCCTGGCTGAATCAAGTTTGCTGCTTCAAGGTCACCAGAATTCATTATGGCTTTCGGGGCAAAGGCAAATGATCCAGCTCCTCTATCGGATTCTGAAAGAATTATTCCGCTTATCATAAAATCTTTTTCACCAATATTTACTTCTTCACCAATCTTTGCGTCCAATAGATTTGATAAACGAATATCTAACCAAACCTGTCCAATATTTGGAGGACTCTTTTTTACTTCTCTGATGCTCTTGTCATTGTTGATTTCAATTTCACCAATGAGAGGATAGGGAGGAGAAACTGATTTAATAGACGCAAGCTGAAATTTTTTCTCAGAAGCTAAAACAGAACCAAATTCATAGATGACAGCATAAGTATAATCTCCATCCGGCAGTATTTTTTCATCCAAAGCAGAGCTAGATTCAAATTTTAAATCACCACCTAAGAATTGCTTTGACTCAAACATTAGTGAACCATCCAAACGATCAGTAAAAAAGGTAATTGAAGCAACAATTCCTACCGCCAAAGAAAGAGATAAAAACATCAATAGCAGTTGACCTGATTTAAACTCTCTAAAAAAAATTCTTGATGCTAATGAAAAAATATTCATAAAATTTTCCCATCAAATAATTCAATTTTATGATCACACCTACTCGCTAAGGAAAGGTCATGGGTTACAACAACCAAGGCACTAGAAGACTCTTCAAAAGTATTAAAAATTAAGTCTGCAATCATTGCACTATTATTTGAATCCAAATTCCCAGTAGGCTCGTCACAAAATAAGACTTCTGCCTCACATGCAAACGCTCTGGCAATTGCAACGCGTTGTTGTTCTCCACCAGATAAGTTTTGTGGGTAATGTAAAAGACGATCTTGCATACCAACTTTTTCTAGATAATTGATTGCAATATCTTTTGCATTCGCCTTATTTTTGAGTTCTAAGGGCAACATGACATTCTCCAAAGCATTCAAGCCTGAAAGCAGTTCGAAATTCTGAAAAACAAATGCCACCGATTCTTTTCTTATTTCTGCTCTTGCTTCTTCAGAAAGCAAATGGAGTGGTTTTTGGTGAATATAAATTTCTCCTGAAGAAGGTGAGTCTAAACCAGCTAAAATCCCCAAAAGAGTTGATTTCCCTGAGCCAGAAGGTCCAACAACTGCTAAAGAAGAAGCAGCTTCTAATTTTAAATTTATACTATCAAGTATGATAATTTCTTGATCGTTAAAAATTACCTTTTTAGACAAATTTCTTGCTTCTATAATCATCAAATGAATATCTTAGAAAAATATGGGTTAAAAATAATTTTCTTATTATTTTTAATATTTTCTTATTCTATCACTGCGCAAACAAAGACGCTTTTGATTTTAGGAGACAGTATTTCGGCAGGATATGGAATAAAAGAATCACAAAATTGGGTGAGTCTTTTAGAAAACTCCATAAATTCTAATGGAACAAAGTTAAGAATCATCAATTCCAGTGTCTCTGGAGATACTACGATTGGAGGTTTATCAAGAATAACGAGCGACTTAGAGAAACATACACCAGATTTTGTACTAATTGAGCTAGGCGGAAACGACGGAATGCGAGGCTATCCCATAGAAGAAATTAAAAATAATCTTGTGAAAATATCAAAAGCAATTACAGCAGCAAATGCAGTACCCTTAATTATGCAGATTAGAATTCCTCCTAATTATGGGAAAAGATATGTTACCGCCTTTGAAAATATATTTTCCCAGGTTGCAGAAGAGCAGAGTCTTACGATGCTCACCTTTTTGTTGGAAAAGGTTGCTTTGAATAAAGAACTTATGCAACAAGATGGAATTCATCCAAACAAAGCTGCTCAACCTCTTATCGCGGATCAGGTAAAAACGGAACTACTAAAATTTATTAAATGAAAAAATCAAAAAATTTTCTATTGCATTTTATAACTGAAGCCAATCTTAACGAATCTCCCAAGAGGATTATGAGTGTTCGGGTCATAACTCATATCCCAAAAAGCAAATGGGGGCTTCTCATCGGTCAAATTGTAAACCGAAACTGATAAATCAAAAGTATCATCCCAGCTGTAGGTATAAGTTGCATCAAAGGTTGTGTGTGCTTTGATTTCAGAAGACATTCTTCTACTATCATAAGCAGAAATATAATTTAAAGCCCCATAAAAGTTATGCTCATCAGTTTTAAAGTTTATAAACCCCTTAGCTTTTAAATCGGGCATTGAACGACAAGTATTACCAATATTGAAAAAGCCATCGCAAGCATATGCATCATCAACCAAAGTACCACCTTTAAAATATGCAGACACTTTATAATCTATGATGTAGGTTGCTTCTAAACCAGTTGATAAAATACCAGATGCATAATCATCCTCAAATTTAACAAAGATATCCAATCCATCCGTTTCTGTTTTTGGACCATTTACAAATAAAGTAGTTATTCTATTGATATCTGTTGCATCAAAACTTCCATCGTTAATTCCACTTGGACCAAATATTTGCGATTGCACAGCAAGTCTGGAGTCACCTCCAGCAGCATAGGCATTTGCAAGTTTTTGCGCGCTTTCTGCAATGATTGGGTTATCGAAGACGAAATTATAATAATCCAAAGTTGCCTGCCAATTTGTAGAGCCGAAATCTGTAATCAAGCCAAGATTAAAAGTCGTAGCTTCCTCGGGTTCAAGGTTTGGATTGCCTGTTTTGTCTACTGCTTTGAAAGCCCCTGTCTGAGAATTGTATTCAAGCTCTGTATATCTTTTACTCCAAGTTTCATCAGGATGAGGAGCTCTGAAGGTTGTTTGACCGGTAAACCTCAGGGTAAGGTTATCAGATGCGACCCAACGCATTACTACCTTGGGATCGATTGAATCTACTTGGCCATAATCCTCATACCTAAGTGCAAGTTGCAAATCAAAATTATCAAGGATTGGTAGAGCAAATTCCGCAAAAAGAGAATCTATTTTTTGATCATCGTTTCTGCTAAAAACTGGAGCTAAAAACATGAATAATCCTGTTGGATTGTCGTTTAAACAAGTTTCCCTAGAAGCGGGATTTGCATTCAAAGAAGGTAGGTTACAAGGATACAAATCCCCATCAAAAATATTTTGCTGAGCGTTATATGAATTTATCCCAGGCAATGCAGGAGAAGATTGTTTGATGTAGTAATTTCTCCTTTCATAACCAAACGCCCAGGCACCATCTCCTCCGGAAAAATTTCCCAACATGCCTTGCAAGGTAAAATCTAATGTGAGTAAAGAAGATTCGGCCTCGACCCTACCTTTATCAACCAGCCAAGATAGGAGCTCATCGGGGTTTGCTAATGAAGCATCGTAATTTGGATTAATCCCAACTCTTTCTCCAATTACCGTTCCTACCTGATCATCTTCAACGGTATCATTTTCAATACCAAAAAAGGGTTGTTGAGCTTGTTCCACTGCGTTGGAAAAGACATTTAAAAACAGGCATCCATCGGGTCTATTTTCGGTTGCGACATCTGCAATTATTGTATTGTTTCCATCTGACAAAGTCGGAATGGGATCGTTATTATTTGAGTTTCCGAAATCAGTTATTGTGAAACCACAATCTGGACCTCCGTAACCAAATAAAGCAGCAGTATATTTATGAGCTTGAGTATCGGAAAAGGTAATCGCACTTTCAGACATTGAATAATTAAGACTTGCTGAGTAATCGATTTCTTCAGTCAACTTACCTTCAAAGTCAAACGCAAAGCGATAAGTATCATACTCTCGCATCTCAACCTGAGCACCGTTAACATTCCCAGCTGGGTTTCCTGAGGCTGCAAATGGCCTTGTTCTCATTCTGTGGAAAGATGCAGGATTAGTTCCGTCGGCACCAACAAAATCTTCGCTTGCTAACAAAGTTTCAAATGAGGGAAATTGTGTATAGAGACCTTGAAGACCTGGATGAATGTTTGGTATGTAACTTGAGTTAGGGTCGTTTGGCGGATAAGCAGGAGAGGTCGCGTAGCGCGGAACGTCCGTGTTGCCATAAGCAAATTCAAAATGAAAATCGTGCTCATCGATGGAACCATTAAATTCCATCCAAAGTTGGGAATTAGTTTGCCTTTCTTGGACATTATCAAAATAAGCATAATTAAAGAGACACCTGCCTCGATATCCCAACAAATCAACCGTAACATCTTGACCTTGACCATTTGTATAAGTTTCGTCTTGGTCTGCAGCAAGAGGACGATAACCGCCAGCTGCGTTACATCCTGGATCACCTAATTCAACTTGAGTAGTTAAATCGTCTAGAGGCATAATAAATGTCCCCGGATTTCCAATAGAAGACCAGCCTCCGAAAGGATTTTGACTAGCACTTTTAGTTGTAAAATCAGTATTCTTAGCAAAAAAATCTGGCTTGTGTTGTTGAGCTAAAGAAAATAAGAAATTTGTACCATCACTCAATTTACTACCATAAGTAATTGAAAACTCCGAAGCCTCACTCTCTGCATCGGAAATAGCTTTTGCACCAAGATTTACTTTTAAACCTTCAAAGTTTGAGTCGGTTATGAAATTTACCACGCCTGCTATAGCATCCGAGCCATAGGTAGCTGCAGCTCCTTCTTTTAAAATTTCAATTCTACTCAAAGCGGCCATAGGAATATCATGAAGGTTTACCGATCTGCCTGCTCCTGTTCTTGACGGAACGGTAACCTGTCGTTTTCCATTTATTAAAACCAAAGTTCTGTTGGTTCCTAAGCCCCTTAAATTTATATTTGCAATACCTTCTGCTTGGTTTGCACCAAATTGGTTAGCTTCTCCATCCATACCAGAACTTCCAGGTACCATCTTTATCAATTCAACAATGTTTAAGTTTCCTTGCGCTGTAATTTCTTCAGCATTGAAGGTAGAAATTGGCGAGCCAGTATCAATTGGCGTTCCTTTGATCAATGAACCTACTACGGTAACTTGTTCATCTTGAGCTAGAGAGATTGAAGAAAAAAGACTGATTGCAGTCCCAAATAAAAGGGATTTAAGCTTCATAAATTTTCTAAGGCTTAACATGTTTCGTAAAAAATATAGTAACTTAAAAATATAAATAAAGTCGAGATATTGAAATATCTATAGAACAGTGAGAAATTCATCTTGAAATATTAATGAGAATGATTATCATTTCTGCAGAAAGTTGGTTCCTTTAAGATTATGAAAAATATAAATGTCCTCTCTACCTTACTTGCCTTGAGTATTTTCACTAATTTTGTTTTTCTCAGTGAGGTAAATATTTATACCTCAAGACATTATGATTCCGATGTAATGCTTTATGAGAGTTTTACAGAACTAACAGGCATAAAGGTAAATATTATTTCATCCAAAAGCCAAGCATTGATTGAAAGACTTCGTTCCGAAGGAAGTAATTCCCCAGCAGACATATTCATCACAGTAGATGCAGGTAACTTATGGAAGGCTCAGAATTATGGTTTATTCAGAAGAATTAACTCAAAAAAAATTAACGAAATAGTCCCGAAAAACCTAAGAGGTGAAAATAATGAATGGATAGCCCTGGCAAAAAGATCTAGAGTTATTTTTTATAACAAAGATATTTACTCCAAAGCAGATCTCCAAGGCCTAAGTTACAAAGATTTGAGTTCCCCAAAATGGAAAAATAAAATTGCCATAAGGAGTTCAAATAATCTGTACAACCAATCTTTAGTAGCATCGATGATTGCAAAATATGGCGAAAGCTATACAGAAAATTGGGCAAAAGGATTGGTTGAGAATTTTGCTAGAAAACCACAAGGTAATGACCGGGCTCAAATAATAGCAGTAGCTAACAACGAAGCAGATCTAGCTATAGCCAATAGCTATTATCTCGGTTTGATGCTTTCAGGTAAAAAAGGAGAAAAACAACTCAACGCTGGAAAAAAAGTAAGCATTTTGTTTCCTTCTCAGAATGAAGAAGGAGCGCACATTAACATCAGCGGAGCTGGAATAATAAAATCATCAAAAAATTATGACAACGCAATTAAATTTTTGGAATTTATGCTTTCAGAACAAGCCCAAAAGCATTTAGTTGAAAATACTTATGAGTATCCTATCAATAAAAATGTTGAACCAAGTGCCTTGATTTCTCAGTTTGGCTTAAATTTTAAAGAAAATATTTCGAAAGTCTCAGATTTTGGAAAATTCAATTCTGCTGCGCTGAAGCTAATGGACAGAGTAGGTTGGCAATAAAAAATACTTTTTGAATTATCCCTCTAAACCTTCAAAATAGGGCTATGGCTTTGCTAAATCAGTTTTTAAAAAATATGTTCAGGTTTGCTCCTCTCATATTTTTAATAATATTAATTACTCCGCTGGTTTTGGTTTTACTGAGCCTATTTGGAGAGTACAACGATAATTGGAATCACTTATATAATTATGTGCTTCCTAATTATGTTGTTAACTCTATTCTTTTAATCTTAGGTGTTTCTGTCCTATCAACCATCTTAGGCGTTGGTACCGCATGGTTGATGACAAATTTTGATTTTGCAAACAAGAGCTGGTTGGAATGGGCAGTGATTCTTCCTTTAGCAGTTCCGCCTTATATTTTAGCTTATACATTTACAGGCCTTTTTGATTCTTATGGATCTGCAAATGAGTTGGTTAAAACTTTATTCACTCTTGACGAGAATTATGCTTTTTTTCCTAATGTAAGGAACATATTCGGTGCAATAATAGTTTTTGCTTTTACTCTTTATCCTTACATCTATCTTACAACTAGAATGGCTTTTATAAATCAATCTCGAAGTTTGATTGAGGCGGGGAAATTATTGGGCTTCAACAACTGGGCTCTATTTTTTAGATTAGCCGTTCCTTTGGTAAGACCTGCTCTAATCGCAGGATTAGCGCTGGTTATAATGGAAACCTTGTCAGATTTTGGTGCCGTAGAACACTTTGCAGTTCAAACCTTTACAACAGGAATATTCAGGACTTGGTTTGGCATGTACGATCTAAACACTGCTATGCAGCTATCAAGTATTCTGATGATATTCATTGTATTCTTCATTCTCATTGAGAGATATGAGAGAAATAGAATGTCTTTCACTTACGCTGGATCAACATTTAAAAAAACAAGCAAAAAGAAACTAAGAGGCTTCAAAAGCCTTTGTGCTTTTGTATTTTGTTTTTCCCCACTTTTTATTGGATTTATTCTGCCAATAATTGAATTAACCAATTGGGCAATTTTTTATCCTTCTGAATATTTTTTTTCTACGAATATTTTAAATAGTTTATTCAACACTGCGACTATGGGACTAATTGCGGGAATAATCTGTACTATTTTTGCTTTGTTCATTAACTTCTTAAACAGATTTGGTGGAGGGAATTTTTTAAAATTATCCAGTCAATTCCTCTCTTTGGGGTATGCTCTGCCTGGATTGGTTTTGGCCGTAGGCATTATTCAATTCTTTTCCCTTATTGATAATAATTTGACTAAATATTTTTTAGGCTTCTCTTTGGTTGGTTCCTTATTAGGACTTGTACTAGCATACATAATTAAGGCTTATGCTTTAGCAAACAATACCATTGAATCTGGTTTCCAGAGAATAAGTAATTCAATTGATGATGTATCTTTGAGTCTCAATGGTTCAAAACTAAAAATTTTTTTCAAAGTCCATATGCCCTTGATGAAAACAAGTATCTTTACGAGTTTTCTTCTTGTCATTTCTGAAGTTATAAAAGAGTTGCCAGCCACCCTTATTCTTAGACCTTTTAATTTTGATACTCTTGCAGTGACTACTTATATATATGCAGCAGAAGAAAGAATGTACGAAGCGGCAAGTCCAGCAATCATGATTGTCTTAACAGGGCTGATTCCTATAATATTTTTATCTCAGTTGATAAGAGACTCCAGGCCTGGAAAATCATGAAAAGAGATTTGTTAGTTTTAAAGAATATTTCTTTTGAATATGAATCCGACAAGGAAATTTTATCTGAAATAAATCTTTCTCTCAAAGAAGGGGAAATCATAGGTATTTTAGGCCCCTCTGGAATAGGAAAAAGTTCTTTACTTAGATTGATCACAGGTTTAGAAAAACCCAAAACTGGAGAGATTTTTTATAATAACGAAACATTATGTGGAGAGAAAATATTCGTTCCACCAAATAAAAGGGGAATTGGCTTAGTCCTTCAAGAAAAAGCTTTATTTCCTCACTTAAACTCTTTGGAGAACGTGAAATTTGGCCTTCGAGGATCTAAAGCATCGAAAGAAGCGCAAGCAATCAAGTTCTTAAAGTTACTGAAAGCTGAAAAATTTGCAAAAACTTACCCAAACTCTCTTTCTGGAGGAGAGCAACAAAGAGTTGCAATCGCAAGAGCTCTAGCACCTGAACCCAAAACGGTTCTTTTAGATGAACCTTTCAGCTCTTTAGATACCGACTTGAGAAGGGATTTGAGAAATGATACTAGAGATTTATTTAAGGAGACAAATACCTCGAGCATTATTGTCACACACGAATTAGAAGAGGCAAAAGTCTTTTGTGACAGAATTTATAAGTTAGAGAACGCCAATATTAAAGAAATTTTTTAAAAGTTCTTTACTTATATCTTAACGAAAACAATAATCATTCTCATTGACAGTGCAAATGATAATCATTATCATTCAGTCATTAATCTTATTTTAAGGGGTATTTCCTATGAAAAAATTTATTTATATGATTGTGCTTGTTGTTTCAACTGCCGCAATCTTTGGACAGGATGAGGAACTTGAAGTTAAAGGTAACGTTCTTTTTAAGGACCAAGTTAACTCAATGAAACCTCCTGCTCCAATCTTAAATGTTCCGCAATCTGTATCAGTTATTACAGACGAGGATATTTTAAATCAAGGTTTTAGAGCTCTAGGAGACATAGTCAGATATGTTCCTGGAATAACTTCCACACAAGGAGAAGGACACAGAGACGCTATGGTAATAAGAGGTATAAGAACTACTTCAAGCTTTTACCAAGATGGTCTCAGAGATGACGTGCAATATTACCGTTCTTTATACAATGTTGAGCAAGTAGAGGTTCTAAAAGGACCAAACGCTCTTCTTTTTGGACGAGGCGGTGAAGGTGGTCTTATCCACAGAGTTTCAAAAAGAGCTATTGTTGGCGAATCTTTCGCTAATGTAGATGTTGGCTATGATTCTCTAGGTTCCGGCGACTTTACTGTTGATGGCAATATGCAGCTCAGCGATACAGTTGCTCTTCGTTTGATGGCTCATTCAGATACTTTGAGTAATCACAGAGACCATTATGATGGTGATCGTTTTGGAATAAATCCGTCCTTCACTTTTGCACTTAATGAAGCAACTGAGCTTAATATTTCATTTGAGTATTTGGATCACGAAAGATATATAGATAGAGGTATTCCCACGCTTGGAGCTGATGTCGATGAGTCTTTGAGAGAAATTACTTACGGTACGGATGACAATATTCACACTACTGAAGGTACTATCTTAAAAGCAAATTTAGTCCACAATTACTCAGATAATGGCAAGATAAATTTAGCTGTAGGCGGAAATACTTTTAATAAAATGTATCAAAATGTTTACGTTAAGTCCCTTCAAGCCGCTGCTGACGGAACTGCTAATGCTTTAGTTCAATTGGAGGGTTACAGAGATACAACTGCCAGAGAAAATTCTTTTATTAATTTAACAAACGTAAATACATTTGACCGTGGAACTTTGACATTAGGTTTGGACTTTACTAGCACCGATAACGAAAACGAAAGATATCACTCGCACTTTAATAACGAAGCTGCAGACGCTGGTGGATTAGGTGCAAGTGGAATAAGAAACAATTTTCTCAGAACAGCTACAACTTTTGATATTGATGCTTACGGTAACAGGACTGTTTTAGACTTCTCGACCGACGTTAAAGTTAAAAGTGAAACTGATATAAGTGTTCAATCACTCTTTTTAACAGGTGATATTGATCTTTCAGATCAATGGCAAATGATTTTAGGAGCGCGTTACGAAGAAGTAGACACAGAAATTGTGAAATATCGTCCTGATGAAACTGGAGATACATTTAACGATACTTATTTAGCTCTTATAGCTAGTGATACAATTCAAAGTGACGATAGTCATTTGTCACCTCGTTTCGGTTTGATTTTCAAACCTCAAGAAAATATGTCGCTTTATTTAAGTTATAGCGAATCTTTCTTGCCTAAATCAGGCGATCAGTACAAAGCATGGAGCTTAGTAAATAATGTGGTCGTTGATCCTGATGTATTTGAAAATACTGAACTTGGTTTCAAATATAATTCTGATGCAGGCGTAAACCTTTCAATAGCTTATTTCGATTCAGAAACAGAAAAAGTTCAAGCAGATGGAGTAGGATTTGCTGAAGAAATCGCCTTTGAAATAAGCGGTATCGAACTTTCTGTCGGTGGGCAAATCGACGACAGAAACTCAATTAGTGCTTCTCTTTCTTCGGTAGATGCAGAAAATGCTTCAGGTGGAGACCAGAAGGAGATTCCTGAACTAACTTGGTCACTTTGGTATACACATCAAGCTAATGACATGTTTGGTTTTAGTGTTGGAGCAGTTTACCAAGATGAGCAGTGGATTAACTCAACGGCAGCAGGCGCACCTAAGCTACCTGACTACACTAGAGTTGATATGGCAATGGCCATTACGCCAAATGAATCTGATACGATAAGAATTAACATCGAGAACTTATTGGACGAAGATTATTATCCTTATTCTCATTCTACGCATCAGGTGACTGTTGGTGAACCAGCTAACGTAAGAGTTTCTTACAACAAGAGATTCTAATTAACTTTTGGGAGGGTAAAAAATGGACAATCCACTAAAGCAGGAAAACATCAAGGATTATGTTTTTATGGATTGTCCGCTCTTCAAGCTGAAAACTAGGATTGAAATACGATGATTTTTAGAGAAGCCTTTTCATTTCATCTCATGGCAAATCTCATAAAGATCTCCCCCTAAGTAGATCAAGACTAGTTTTTTGGAGAGTAAGAAATCCCGCCATTTGGCGGGATTTCGTCATTTAAATTAGTAAATTTTTCTGATTTTTTCTAAATCTTGAGGGGAATGCTGTTCTCTTCTCAAAGAAAGCTTGTTCCAAACGCTGTCCAAACAACCTAAAAATCTTTCTATATCTTTAGCTTGATGTTTTGGCGTGATGGTAACTCTGAATCTTTCATCTCCTTTGGGTACTGTCGGATAAAAAACCGGTTGGATATAAATACCATGTTCTTCGATTAATACGTTCGCTGCCTCTTTACAAAGTTTTGGATCTTCAAGATGAATAGGAATAATATGACTGTCGTTATCAAGATGAGGGATTTTAAGGTCCTTCAAACCCGCTCTTATTAAATTGGAGTTTTCTCTAATATCTTCTCTAAGGTTTTCTGATTTTTTAGCAATCTCTATAGCTTTAATAGATGCTGCAGCAATGCTGGGGTTTGCAGAAGACGTAAAGATAAATCCTGGAGCGAAACTTCTTATAAAATCTATGATGTCTGAACTTGCGGCAATGTAACCTCCCATCTGTCCAAAGGCTTTTGATAGAGTACCATTTATAATATCCACCTCATGAGATACCATTTGTTCTTCTGCAATACCTCTTCCTTCTTTACCGTAAAGCCCTACTGAATGTACTTCGTCTAAGTAGGTAAGAGCATTGAATTCTTTGGCCAAAGAAATAATTTGTTTGAGAGGCGACCTAAGTCCTTCCATGGAATAAAGAGATTCCAAAACGATTATTTTTGGAACACTTGCATTTGAGGTGTTTAAAAGTTCTCTTAAATGGTCTACGTCATTGTGACGAAAGATATGACAAGGTACGTTTGCATTTTTGATTCCTTGTATCATGGAAGCATGGTTAAGTTCATCAGAAAAAACCTCTATGCCCTCGAGCTTTTTACACAAAGTCCAAAGAGTAGATTGGTTTGCTGTATATGCCGAAGGGAAAATTAAGCTGGCTTCTTTATTATGCAAAGCCGCTATTTCTCTTTCTAGATCAGCATGATAGGAAGAAGTTCCTGAAATGTTTCTTGTTCCGCCAGAACCCGTTCCTAATTCTTGAATGACGTCTATCGACTTCTTAATCACTTCTGGATGCTGACTTAAGTTCAAATAGTCATTGCTGCACCATACTTCGACAGCTCTTTCTTCTCCTTCGAATCTCTCAGTGGCCTTAGGAAAGTGTTTTTGATCTCTATTTATTTCTCTAAACTTTCTATATAGTCCTTGAGATTTTAGTGATGTCAGCTCATCTGAAAAATATTTTTTGTAATTCATTTCATCCCCTTTAAGGTATGAAGATAACTATAGACGTAAATTAACTTAAACTAAATAAAAACTTAGATTGAGATTATAATAATATAGTTGTTTATAAGGATTGGTTATAATGGAACGTCTGACTATCATTTCGAGGAAGAGCACTCTTGCAAAATTACAAGCCCAAGAAGTTTCAGATGTTATCAAAAAAAAATTTCCCGATATAAAAATTTCTTTCAAAACAAAGGATACTTCTGGAGATATAGATTTAAATACTCCTTTACACAAAATGCCAGAAATGGGAGTTTTCACCAGAGATATAAGAGAGGAGCTTTTAAATGAATCAGCTGATATTGCTGTGCATTCTTGGAAGGATCTTCCTGTCGAACTTGAAGATGGGACGGAAATAGGGGCAACCATTGATAGAGCAGACTTAAGGGACGTTTTGATTTTTAAGCCTGAATCTCTAAAGAAAAAAATCCTAAACATTTTTACTTCCTCTCCAAGGAGAAAAGAAAACCTCTCAAAGTTTTTAGTGGAAGCTCTTCCTTTTGAAATTTCTTCTTTGAATTTTCATGACATTAGAGGAAATATTCTGACCAGATTGAAAAAACTAGAAAGTTCTGAGTTCGATGGTTTAGTAATTGCTAAAGCTGCTCTAGACAGACTTCTACTTGCTGAAACTAAAGCAGATAGCGAGTTAGGATCTTTTAAACAAAATCTTGAAAAATTTATGTGGATGGTAGTTCCATGTTCTCAAAACCCCTGCGCTCCAGGACAAGGAGCTTTGGCGATAGAAGTTAAATCAGGAAATAAAAAAGTTGTTGAATTATTGAATAAAATCAATAATTTAGATGTATTCGAGGACGTACAAGAGGAAAGAGATAAACTCAAGAAATACGGTGGAGGCTGTCACCAAAAAATTGGTGTGAGTATAGAAAACCATCCTCTCGGAAAAGTCATATCAGAAAAAGGCTTAACGCCGAAAAATAAGATAATTGACAAAAGGACTTTTTCACCAACAAATACAGAACTTTTAAAATTCGAAAAACCGGTAAAAGATTTCTATCCAAAATCTAAGAAGGATTTCAGCTTATTCTCGCGCTCCAAAATTGAGGATGGTATCAAAGAGTTAGAAAGTATAAAAAATTCTGGTTTATATATATCTAGAGCTAGCTCGATTGAAAGCGGGACATCTATTGATTCGTCTAACTTAGTCTGGACAAGTGGTATAGAAAATTGGTTTAAATTGGCTAAAAAAGGAATTTGGGTTAATGGAACATCTGATAGCTTGGGTGAAGAACAATCAAAGCCAAGTTCTTTGATCAAAAAAGTAACTTGGTATCTTATTTCACATATTGATTCTAATTCTAAAGATAAAAAACTTCTGGCAACTTATAAATTAGTTCCAGAAAAAGATATAGAAGACTTGTCCAAGTTTTCTCATTTTTTTTGGATGTCTTCTAGCTCTTTCAAAGAGGCACTTAAAAGATTTCCAAGTATTGAAAATGGAGAGCACTCATGTGGTTTAGGCAAAACCTACGAAGAGCTTAATAATTTGTATCCAAATAAAATCAGACCTTTCTTAAACTATGAAGACTGGCTGGAAAAAGTAAACGAAGCAAAGTAAGCTACGCACCTATTTACCTGATATGGCAAACTTCAAAAGGAAATATCCTCTTTCTAGGCTGAGAAGACTGCGATCAAATCAATCTATTAGAGACCTTGTGGCAGAAAATAAATTGTCTATTGATGATTTAATTCAACCTATTTTTGTCAAGGAATCCATAAAAGAAAAAGAAGAAATAGAATCTCTAGTTGGAATCTTTAGACACTCAGAAAAAAGTATTCTTAAAGAAATTGAGGAGCTTGTCAGTTTAGGTATCAAGGCGGTAGCCATTTTTCCTGTAATAGATGAAGACAAAAAAGACGAGAAGGGCTCTGAGGCAATTAATGAAAATAATTTTCTTAATAAAGTTATAAAAATAATAAAACAAAATTTT
>ENA-OSEY01000812-OSEY01000812.1-marine-metagenome-genome-assembly--contig:-NODE-812-length-22051-cov-3.040684_pt1 | contig 22051 bp, 21 predicted proteins | sample MGYA00248465_ERZ534230 | MGnify/ENA primary metagenome ERZ534230 (study PRJEB26409, sample SAMN06344110) | marine metagenome | isolation source: Sea water from surface | place: Atlantic Ocean:Southern...
AATAACTGATCAGTAACAAAAGGATGCTTATGGATTCCATCGGGTAACCCCATTGCAGATTGTTCCGAATCCAGAAATCTGGGGTTCCTGCATGAATCAGCCAGAACCAAAGGAGCCAGTTCAAGATACGGGATGGGGAAAGGTGGGAACTGGTAAATGATCCATGATTTCCATTTCTTTTTAGCCGTGAAAACCAGGGAATCATTTGTCCCAGCAAGACACTTCCCAAAAAAAGGAAACCGTTGAATTGAAAGAATGACAGTTCCAGCCATCCTGGAGTTCTTTCGGGGTCCAAGACCAGGAACGAAAGCGTGATTGATGCTAGGATGAGAGGAAGAAAATGGACAAACACCTGAAGATGGAATCTAGCTTTGTTAAACCATCTCTTTTGAGATAGTCATTCGAACGGTTAAACACGTAGATGTTTTCATGAACCTAACAGACAAAGAGAATCTTTAACAGGATTTCAGCACTTCAGCAGGTCTTGTGACTGAAGTGAAATTCATTAGTATATAAATCTTCAATTTTTCTCCTTTCCTAGAGCCAATAAGGAAATTCAAGGATTATGGTCGATTCAGGGAATGTTCATCAACTTGAGCTTGATGGCAGACATTTAACTTTAGTGGGAACTGCTCATATTTCCCGTTCCAGTGTTGAGGAAGTTAAGCAGATCATCGATGAACAAAAACCTGACACTGTTTGTGTTGAATTATGCGGGTCCCGTTACGAATCTCTAAAAAATAGAGACAACTGGCAGGAAATGGACATTCTCAAGGTCGTCAAGGAGCAGAAAACCTTCCTTCTTCTGGCGAATCTGATCATGTCTGCGTTTCAGAAACGTTTGGGAGCTCAACTTGGAATTCAGCCTGGTGCTGAAATGCTTGAAGCAGTTGATGGAGCAGAACGCATTGGAGCAAATTTGGTTTTGGCTGACCGTGATGTCAGGACTACTTTGCAGAGGACATGGCGAGGGATGACTTTTTTTGCCAAAGTCAAAGTGTTTGGACAACTGATGATGGGCTTATTGGTAAGTGAAGAAATCACCCAGGATGAGGTTGAAAAATTGAAGCAGGGAGATGCACTGTCAGAGGCGATGGAGGCCCTGGCATCTGATTCGAAAGACATGAAACGCACCCTTATTGACGAACGAGACCAGTATCTGGCTGAAAAGATTCGCCAGGCCCCAGGAACTAATTTGGTGGCTGTGGTGGGTGCAGGACATCTATCCGGAATTTTGAAAGAACTGAATGAGTCCCATAATCTTGAAAACCTCGAAATTGTTCCTCCACCAAGTTCAACCGGACAGTTTTTGAAGTGGGGAATCCCTGCAATCATCATAGGACTCATTGCCTATGGCTTTTTCAATGTGGATGCAGGAGTGAGTTGGCAAATGATTCAGCGCTGGTTTCTCATCAACGGAATTCTCTCAGCGTTTGGAGCAGCCCTCGCTTTGGCTCATCCGTTAACCATCATCTCCGCTTTTCTTGCTGCACCTTTTACTTCCCTTAATCCAATGATTGCTGCGGGTTGGGTTGCTGGACTTGTCGAAGCAATTCTTAATAAACCTCAGGTCAAGGATTTTGAGCATCTGGGAGAGGATATCACCAGTTTCAAGGGTTTCTGGAAAAATAAAATTACACGAATTCTTCTGGTGGTGGTTTTTGCAAATCTGGGGAGTACCGCAGGGACTTTGATCGGTGGAGTGGCCATAGCTTCACTGCTATGAATGCTAAAATTTCAGATCAAGAAAAGATTACATTTTTATTTTTATTCGTAACGGATCAACAAAGGTTCGGTCATCTCCATTTTCTTAATTGGAACATGGTAAGTTAAACTGTTCCCTTCGAGGGTATGTTCATCCTGCAGGATTCGAACTTTCCCTGGTATCGTGAAAACCTCTTTTTGAGTCTCATAGAGTGCTGAGTTGCTCAAGATGAGACTACCGTCTGAACGTTTCAACACGACATTCCCAATCAGGGTAAGACGGTTATCTTTCCATTCCATCAACCCCTCGTCAGCAGTGATTAGAACATCGAGTGTAGGAGACTTTTCTTCCATGGTATAGGGGACAAAAATCGATATTTCAATTTGTTCAATCCGCATCCTTTTCGTGTCTTCAAGAACAACCGCTGTTTTTCCCCTCAGTTGCCATCCTTTGCGGTTATCAACAAAATCATTGACCTTTATTTCATCCAAATGGATGACACCGCTTTCATCAGATATCGGTGATTCTGCAGGAGTTAGAGTATGGTAATAATAAAATGCGTATCCGAGAAGAATCCCCAAGAAGATAAGAACTGCAAGTTCTCTTCGGTTATCGAGAATGAGTGAGGAAAAGGAGGGCAACTCAACCGAAGCCATCATTCCCAATAATTTTAAATGTGGTCAAAAATGGAATTGGAATAGAGTCGCTTCCCACTTGAAATCTGGTTTTTTTCGAGAGGATTCCAGAACATGTAGTTTGGAGTTATCTTCTTTCCACAAAGAAGCACTTGGCTGAGGTCCGAACTGTGGTTTTGGCAACTTCAATAAATAACGTTCATCAAAAGAGAGTCCATTTAAAACCATATATATACCAAGACCATATCCTAGGACCCCTCCAATAGTTGTGGAAGTGACGACGGATTCTCTAAATTGAACACCAGAAAGCCAATGATACGATACCCCCATGACGGCCCCCCAAGTCGATCCCCAGACCGTGTTCCAAAACACGGATTGCATTACAGGTTGTTGTGAAGTGCCTGAAGCTATTTGATTTTCTTGGGGATAAGCACTTCCCGTGAAGAAGCATATGAATGCGATACTAATGACGATTTGCTTGAAGAAGCTTTTTCCCGAATAAAATTTAATCATCCTTAAATGCTAAAAGCGGAACTCATATACGGGCAGGCGCCAACCGAAAACTGCTTTATCTGGTCTATTTCTATATGATTCTCGTTTTTCCATGCCTAGTAAATCATCGAAGTTTTGGACAGGTGCTGTCCGGGCAGGGAATTTCACGGAATTGTTAAGAAGATAAAACCCAAATAGAGCTCCAAAAGCTGAACCGTAGACAAAACCATCCTTCGCTTGATCAATTGGTTTCACATTAGGATTTAGCGGGTCCATGAACCATAAAAGCGCTCCGATGCCGACCCCTGTTACGCCTCCAGCAAGGGTATAGCCTAATTGCTGTTTCATGAGAAGAGGACCTGTTTCTTGTGCCTTAACCGTTTTCATAAAAAAAAGACAACTTAAAAGGATAAGTGGAATTATCCTTCGAGTTAAATTGAAAGGTCTTACACGAAGAGATTTCATCTCAAGACTTCTTGCTGCTTTGGAGGTTTACAATCTTTTGTAATTGGCTCAACAAATTTAGGTGCTGATGTTTCAATTTTCCAGGTTAGAATGAGAATTGCATCCCCTGAACCTCAATCAACATATGATTTATCCATCGTCAATGCAATTCCTTCACCTGAAAGCATGTTAGATTTGTTCCAAAGGTTTTTTCTGTTATTGAGGAATAGAAGGTTCCCAATCTTAATTGCCATATTACTCATTATGGGTGTTGCTTCAAACAATTCCCTTGCTCAGGGATTTGAAGATGATCCATTTTTTGGAAACGAAGAATTCGGTTTTGGAGATTCTGATGATTTCCAAGACAGTGAATTCGGAACAACAGATGGATTTTTTGAACCTGGATTGGCGGAAGATGATGACCCATTTGCACCAATGGATGAGGAGGGAGATCTTTATATTGACGAAGATTCTTTTGATATTGAGACCGAACAAGCTTTACAGGATAGTCTTTTTACTCAACGCGATTTGCTTGAGCGTGAACGTCAACAGAGTATTGCTAACATTGGTTATGGTGCAGGAACTGGGTTGATGATTGGAGGATGGAGTGCTTTCATTGCCCAGGAAACTACCACCCGGAATCAATGGAGGACAATTGGAACTTCAACCATACTTGGAGGAGTAATTGGGATGCTTCTTGGAACCCGAAGCGTATGGGACCCGGCGGCAGCTAGGCCGGATATGGGAAACGTGAAAACCGAGTCCTACTTGTTAGTCAAGCATGAAACCTCAGGGTTCAAAATTGCCTACTCCTGGAATTTTTAGTTATATTCTTGGTTATTTCCTTCATATATTTTTTGTCCTGTAACACATTGGAACTGTTATTTTCTCTGAACAGATTCTTATGATTGAGTCTGTGAATTTTGTTTTTTAAGTTCTCTCCCGTTTTTTCCACATCAAACTTTTTCAGTTAGGAAGATCTTTGAGTGCTGTAGATTTAATCTACCCACCGCCTTTTATTTCTGAGGTTCTAATAAGTTTTCAAATAGTTTTTGAGAAACATTTATCTTATTGATCACATTGTTTATTCAGATTGCCAAGGATCTATTTCATTTTCTGAAAATCCCGCATATTGCTTTAGCTCTGATTGTGGCACTTCTGATTCGTTGGTTGATGTCTTCAACAATCCCTCTAGGACATGATGAAACTTATTATTGGGATTGGGGCCGAAATCTCCAGTGGAGTTACTATGATCATCCTCCAGGAGTTGCATGGCTTTCCTGGTTGGGGCAGTTTTTTGGAGGCAGTCTTCTGGCAGCGAGATTTTGGCCTCCCCTTATTCACTTGGCAGCCACTTTGGTGCTTGTGGCATGCACTACCCTTATGGCTGAAAGAAGCCTGAGCAAACAGGAGGCGTGGATTTTATTCGGATCCACCCAACTGTCTCCTATTTTAAGTGCGGGAGGGATCATGCTCCTGCCAGACATTGGATTGATTTTTTTTATGTCGGTCTTCCTTTTACTGGTTTTCTGTTTGGCTCATACAAAGGATGGTAAGGCTGGCTTAGGGATTTTTATTTTAATGGGACTGTCTGGAGGTTTAGCCTTTTGCTTTAAATATCATGCAGCCCCGATGGTTTCAGGATCAATGCTATGCTTATTATGGTTAAGGAGAGTGTATTTTAAAAAGGAATTTCTGGGGTGGATAGCCTCAGTGATTTCAGGTCTTTTTGCAATAATTCCTGTTATCTATTGGAACAGTCAGCATCAATGGATCTCATTTTTTTATCAAAGCCATCATGGTTTTGGAGGTTTGGAATTTCATTTTGACTGGCTCCTCAGGATTCTGATTGCTGTACCTTTATTAGCAGGGCCCATTCTTTGTTTCTTGATAATTCGTCAATTTTTTAACCACTGGAGAAACTCTCTATATTTCATTCTTGGTTCATGCATCATTCCTTTGTCATTTCTATTATTGGTTTTATCCGCTTTTAAGGAAGTACTTCCACATTGGATTATGCCTTGTATTTGGCTTGGAATTCCCGCTGCAGTTTTAGCAGTTGTTGATCAAAGGTATTGGAGATGGAACTTTGTTTATGGAGGTTTCGTTTTATTGGTTCTGTTTATATTATTAGCACCGGCAAAAATTAGAAATCAACTACCAGAATGGTTGGGTAATGAACCAGGAGGGCTTGGACAAATTACTATTTGGAAACCTTTGGTCAAGCATTTGGAAAAAATAGAATATAAATCAATTACGCATTTCCAACATCATCAATCTGACAAACTTAATCAATATGAGCATTGTTCTGAAGACCCATACATTGCGTCATTTCGTTGGTTCTGGGTTTCACAACTAGCTTTCAATCTGCCTGATCAACCAACTGTTCTTGCCTTTGATCCTAACCATTTGTCCTTTTATAGTTTTAGAGACAAAAATCTTAATCTAAATAAATGTCGAGTTATCATCATTGGGGACAAAAGAAGTTTTAATCCTAAACAATTTGATAATCACATTGAAATTCACAAAGAATCTAGTTTTCGTCTCAAGCATCATCAAGATCAAGAATTAATTATCCTTTGGGGAAAAGTTACAGGAAAACCGCCTGCGGAAATGTGGTCTGGAAATAAAAATATATAATTTATTTTCAAGTGTTTAATTGAAATATCTGTTTGATTAAACAAAAAGTCATGAAAAAATTATTTATTAGGATGAGCCCATCGGTTTTCAGTAAGTAATTGATAAGTCAACTGATCAAAGGCTTGGATTTTTTCGGAAAGCTCATTTTTAAGATTTTCATCTTCAGTATTCTGGGAGGGAATAAATTTAAGAACTTGTTGAAGAGAGTGTTGTAAAAAACCTTCTTTAGCAAAAATATTTAGTAAAGAGCCTTCTTTGGTTATTGCAAAGTTATCGGATGGAGCAAAAATACTTGTTCCAATATTACTGAATTTCCCCTCTAAATTTAAAATATCAATCATGCTGGGAATGATGTCGATCTGAGAGGCGTATCGTTCTGAATTCCCTTTAGAAATATGTTTAGGACTATACAGGATGAGGGGTATTTTAAATTTGCCATATGGATCATCAGTCTGAAAGTGTGCCAAAGCGTGATCAGCGGTGATGATGAAAACCGTGTCATTAAAATATTGCTGTTTACTCATCTTAGTCATGAATTCCCCAATTGCCCAATCGGTATAATTAAGCATGTTTAAGTAGCCCCCCTCACTCTCTTGCCCATGCGTATATTTTGTGAAGGGTTCCTGCATTCTGGGAAAGGGGGTGTGGTCTGAGCTGGCGTTAACAAATGCTATGAATGGTTGGCTATGCCCACTCAATTTATCCGATAAAAGCATGAAGGTTTCGTAATCCCATCCAAGTGTTCTTTCTCTTGCTTCAGGATAATTTAAAAGAAGATTGTAATCTTCCCTTCCATAATATTCTTCAATCCCGGAAGCGTATACCATCAAATCTAAAGAAAAGGATTCTTTCAAAGTACTTGTAACAAAAATCGTACGGTAATTGTTTGCTTTTGCTAATTCTCCAAGTCGGGAATAGTTAACGCTTAAAGATATTATGTCGGGAATTCCTGGAAGAGGAGGGATCCCAGTCAGTATCGCTTGGGCCCCTTCGATACTTCTCTGTCCATTTGCAAAAAAATTTGAGAAGACCAATCCCTCCGAAGCAATCTTATCAATGTTAGGTGTTACTCCATATTTTTTTCCTTCATTGAGATAATCAATGTACTTATAGGTCAAACTTTCAACGATGATGACCACAACATTCTTTTTTTTCTCAGTTTCTTTTTTGGTGTAATTTTTTTCTAGAGGATATTGCGGATTATTTGTTTTAGGTAAATCTATAATGTTGAGTGCAAATGTTTCATCAATTTTGGGTCTTTCTATGAAATTACCGGCAAAACTGTAATGAGATGCAGTGAAAAAACCATTTAAAATTAAATGTCCAAGATTGGCTGATCCGTGTTGATAAGCATCAATGATTGCAATGGGTTTGATTTGTATCCCCCCACGTCCGATAATTATCATAAAAAGTATAATTATAATAAATGCTGGAATGGATCGTTTCCCATGATGTGTGATTGGTGCAGTTTTTCTAATAAAGAAAAAATAAAAAAAAGGAAAGAGTACACAATAGGTTATAAGAAGGCCAATGTGTGATGCTACTTCACTCATTAAATATTTTGAATCATTTAACAAAAAAAGAACTTCATTCGTGATATGTCTCTTTACAAAACTGAAATAAAAAAAATCAGCTGTAAGAAAAATCGTCGTAGCACATAATTGAATATAAATAATACTGGAAATTATTCTTCGATACATTAAAGAATTAGAATAATTAAATGGGATTATATAGAATACGATTGGAATAAATAGAATTGCTGAAATGGACGATAAGTCAAATCTTAACCCCAGAAAAATTGATTGAATGAATTCAAAAAATTGTAAATTAGCAAATAAATCAGGATAGTTAACATAAATCAGTATTCTGAAGGTCTGGAAAAGAATGATGAAAACTAAATAAAATTGAAGTACTTCCAATAAAATAGAATAAATATTTCGAATATGTGTCCAAAGAATGTTAGAAATCAATGGAAATTTAATTTGAAAATAATTCATCTGTTTAATTTCTTAAACCAAAAATGATCATTCGGATGGGAATAGGTTGTTTAGAAAATATGTTTAACTAATGTTAAGACATTTTTGAGATACATTAAAACCGACGATATTTCTTTTTAAGAAATTCAAGTTCCTTTTCTATTTCTGTGTCCTTGACTTTGATCTTGGATTTATTTTTTCTGTGAATAGATGCGGAAGAAGGGTTTTCTGACTTTGCAGTTTTTTTGATTCGCTCTAATTCTTCTTGCAATTCATACCACATATCTTTTGATGAATCATTAGCGCGTGATTTTGATGATCTGTTTTCTTTTGATGCTTCTGATGGACTTTTACTTCCTGATTTAGCATATGTTTCATCATCAAATGTTTCTTGGAAGACTTTTTTTGCCCAGTTCATCAACATTTCGAGTGGGTCCTGAAGTCCCAGTCCTAAATCTTGCAAAAGGTTTTCAACATCTCTTAGGAGTTCTTGAACAGCTTCTTCTGGTTGATTAATGGACCCAGAAGACTTTTTCTGTTTTTTGAATGGTTCAGATTGTTTTTGGTATGAAGAACTTGTGCTTGCCTTTCGAGTTTGATTTTTTGATTTCGTAGATTTTTTTGAATGCTGTAATTTTTGCCTATCATATTCGGTTCGTCTCTTTTCATCCGAAAGGATTTCATAGGCTTGAGTTAATTGTACAAAAAGAACCTGTCTTTTTTTCTTCTCTGCTGGAGTGTCACCTGGAAAAAGGTCAGGATGAGTGTGTTTTGCTGATTTGCGAAATGCTTTGCGAATCAAATCCTGAGAGGCATCCTGAGGAACATTTAAAATCTTGTAATAATCAATCATCCCTTTAAATCAATGGAATTTCATGGAACGTATTATTTATTTTGATCTTGAAACAAAATACTCCGCTGAAGAAGTAGGGGGTTGGGAAAACATTGAAGATATGGGGATGTCGGTTGGAGTAATCTGGGATTCAGTGGATCAGCAATTTTCGGTTTACCTTGATCATCAGACCAATGAACTGGTGGAACATTGTAAACGCTCGGATCAAATCGTTGGTTTCAATCATGTTGGTTTCGATTACAGGGTTTTGGCTGGAGCCTGTCATGCTGAAGCTCAAATGCGATCAAGACTTCATACCGAACTTGCTGGCTTAAATAACCTGGACATGCTCGTGGAACTGAAAAAAGTTTTGGGGCACAGGTTAAAACTTGAATCGGTAGCAAGGTCCACACTTGGAACAGGAAAATCTGCAGACGGTCTTCAGGCCCTGAAATGGTATCGAGAAGGTCAGTACGACAAAATTATCGAATATTGCAAGATTGATGTTGAAGTCACACGTGACGTGCATCTCTATGCTCTTGAGCATGGGAAACTTCATTATGACTCACGCTCTGGTATCAAGACAGTGGAAGTTAACTGGAAACCTCAACCTCCGAAAAAAGAAATAGAGCAAATGTCCCTCTTTTGATTTGAACACAATCTTTGGAATCCGATGATTGGATCAACTCGGAATGATTTAAAATATTGAATTGAAGATTCTTATATGACTTCCCAATTGAAAGTCTAGATTTGAATTTTATTACACCAACAGCCGGATGAATTTCTTAGAAAAAATCAACAATCGATTTTTACGGACTAATAGTCATTTGTGCATAGGTCTGGATCCGGACCCTCAAAAAATTCCTGAACCTTTTGGTAAGACGCCAGATCAAATTTTCCATTTTTTGGAGGAAGTGATTGAAGCCACATCAGAATATGCTTTGGCACTAAAACCTAACCTGGCGTATTTTGAAGCATTGGGTTTGGAGGGCATTAGGCTTTTTGAAAAGGTACTAAAAACCATTCCTGAAGATATTCCGGTTATTGCAGATGCTAAAAGAGGAGATATTGGTCCATCCTCCAAAAAATACGCTTATGCTCTCTTGGAACAGTTTGGATGTGATGCCATTACAGTCAATCCTTATATGGGCTATGAAAGCATAGAACCCTTCCTGAATTATAAAGATAAGGGGATCTTCGTTTTGTGTTTGACATCCAATTCAGGAGCAAATGATTTTCAAGTACCTAATCTTTATTTGCAGGTAGCTGAAAAAGTCAGGGAATGGAATGTTCATTCAAATCTAGGTTTGGTGGTAGGAGCAACTCATCCGGAAAGGGTCTTAGCGATCCGGGAAAAATCAGGCCCGATGCCTTTCCTTATTCCAGGAATCGGGGCCCAGGGAGGAGCATTGGAGAAGACTTTGAAAGCAGTTCAGGACGGGACGAGGGTGCCTTGCTTGATCAATGCCTCACGCAGCATTCTTTATCCTGAAAAATCCGTAGTTTTTAATGAATTTAAGGAGACTCAAGAGTTTTCCTCAAAGGATTGTATTTCCAGTTCAAGACATGCTGCCCATGAACTTCATCAGGAAATTAGGAATTGCTTAGAGAAATAGTGGTTCTCGTTTAATTGAACAGGGTATTTGCGAAGTTTGCAAAAAATCCTGCTTTTTCAACACCAAATTCTGCAATCAAAGGGACCTTGCCCAGAGAAACACTTCCTAACCTATATTCCAAATCTCCGAGTTTCTGACCCTCTTCAACAGGAGCGATAATACGGTCCTCAAGAAAGAAGTGATGAGAAATTTTCATGCGTTCATTTTCCTTCAAAATGACTCTAAGGGGATGAGCAGTTTTTAAACGCAGGCTTGATTCCATTCCTTTATCTACTTCTATAGAAAGTGGACTCATCCCAAGTTGGACATCGAGGCTCACCTGTTTATATTTTTGAAATCCTTCGTCAAGTAACATCCGGGTTAATTTGCTTCTTAAACGGGAACTTTTGACTCCCATCACGATTGAAACAAATCGGCGTTCGTTTCTTTTGGCAGTCGCGACCAGACTAAATCCGCCCTTTCGGTGATAACCGGTTTTCATGCCGTCCATCCCCTTGTAATTTCTCATCAGCCTGTGATTAGTATTCAATAACTGGAAAGTTCCATTCCTGAAACTATCCAGTCGTACCGAAGCCCAATCAAGATATTCCGGATGGTTTAGGAGTTCCAAAGCGAGTTTTAGTAAGTCTCTTGCGGTGGAACGGTCAAAATGTTGACCTCGTCCGGGAGGAAGACCATGGACCGAATGGAACTCGGTATCGGTCATGCCGAGTTCCTGGGCCCTTTGGTTCATGAGTCTGATGAAAGTATCGACGTCTTTAGCAATGTGTTCTGCAATAGCAACTGTGACATCATTGGCAGAGGTGATCACCATGGCTTTCATCATTTCCGAAAGAGGAAAGACTTCTCCCTGCTTCAAATAAACCTGCCTGCCTCCAATACGACTCGCCCAGGAAGAAACTTTGATGGAATCACTTAAATGAATGTTCCCTTTGTTGATTTCTTCAAGAGTGATTAATGCCACCATCATTTTTACAAGGGATGCCGGATAGATCGTTTTTTGACTCCGGTAATTTCTTAAGATTCTTCCATTATCCGCATCTGCCAAAATGGATGCTTGGTGAAATGAATGGTATTTCTCAAATGATTTGGCTTTGAGTAACAAAGGACTCAACTGAATGAAAACCAGCATTAAAAGAATCGCGGAAATATTTCTTTTTAGAATGTGTTGGCTTTTCATTTCATCAAAATCTGTTTTCTTTGCATGATAATAGGTTTAACACCAATTTTGCGGTTGATAAAAACCATTCATTTCGTGGTGCGGACTATTTTTTCTTGGTTCCCAATTATAACGGAAATCGACTTTTGGAGGTAAAGACATGAAGATTGATTCAATCCTTCCATTAGATTTAATTCCAAAAAGTGTGCCCCTGTCATAAATCAGGTTGAATTCGACGTATCTACCTCTTCGGTAATGTTGAAATTCAACATCCTCGTCGTTCCATTCTTCATTAATTCTTCGATCAACCAGCGGCAGATAGGCATTCAGAAATTCTTCACCCACTTCATGAACCAGATTGAAATATTTTTCTTCTGAACCATTCAGATGATCGAAAAATATCCCACCAATTCCCCTCATCTCCTGACGGTGAGGGAGTGAAAAATACTCATCACAGTTTTTCTTGTATTCTTTGTATGAATCTGGAATACATCTTTCGCATACTTGCTGAAGGGTTTGGTGAAAATGACGGAAATCCTCTGGATAAGGGAAATAGGGAGTCAGGTCGATACCTCCACCATACCAGCAATCCCCTGAGAGAGTTTCGAAATATCGGAGATTCATATGGACCGTTGGTATTTTTGGAGATCTTGGGTGTAACACCAGGGATATGCCACATGCTCCAAAAAAAGATGCTTTCGTGCCCAATTGTTTCGCTAATTCATCAGACATTGGACCATGTACACTTGAAATATTGACCCCTCCTTTTTCCAGAAAACTACCATTTTCCAAGACTCGGGTTCGCCCTCCACCGCCTTCTTTACGTTTCCAGCAGTCTTCTTGGAATTTTCGGGAGTCTTTTTTTTCTAGTGCTTGACAGATCTCATCCTGCAATTGCTGGATGAACGATTCCATCCTTGTGAAACGGCTACTGAAGTTGGTTGATTCTGTCATCAATGAAGAAAAAATGGGGTAAAGATTTTGATGGTAATTTACTTGATTGAATTGACATTTCCAGCCTTGATTTTATAGTGCTTGCTTGTTTTACACGTCTGCAATGACAATATTTTCAAGGGTTTGAGTAAAATAAGGGACCCTCTCAGGTTCGCTCATCAGCACCTCAACTACTTTTGGAAGCACGACGGGAAAACCCCGATCAATTTAAATCTTATCACAGCTTATTAGCCTTCAGGAGCCTTTATGAAAGAAATTGAAATCAATAACATCAAAGAAACCATCATCGAGAGAACCGATTACCCAATTGAACGCTGCAGGGAGATCTTGAAGGACGAGACTACAGCCATCCTTGGTTATGGCCCTCAGGGTAAGGGACAAGGTTTGAACATGCGGGACCAGGGGTTTAAGGTGATCATCGGACTCCGCAAAGGGAGGAGTTGGGATCGTGCCCTGGAAGACGGTTGGGTTGAAGGAGAGACACTCTTCGAAACAGAAGAAGCTGCAAGCCGCGGAACGATCATCCAATACCTTCTTTCCGATGCAGGTCAGATTCAGATGTGGCCCATGGTGAAGGCAAATCTAAAATCTTCGGATGCTCTTTATTTTTCCCATGGTTTCGGAATTGTCTTTCATGAACACACCCAAATCCTTCCGCCTCCCAATGTTGATGTCATTCTTGTTGCTCCCAAGGGAAGTGGATTGACGGTCAGAACCCACTTTCAGGCAGGTAGGGGAATCAATTCATCGTATGCGATTCATCATGACGCAACAGGACGCGCGCGTGATCGATGTATTGCCACCGCATTCGCTATTGGCTCAGGACATCTTTTTGAAACCACTTTTGAAAGGGAAGTTCACAGTGATCTGACTGGTGAACGATGTGTTTTGATGGGCATGCTTCAGGGTGCTTTTCTGGCACAATATGAAGTGCTCCGAGAAAACGGACATTCCCCCTCGGAGGCTTACAACGAAACCATCGAGGAAGCTTTGGAAAGCCTTTATCCTCTTGTCTCAGAAAAAGGAATGGACTGGATGTATTCCAACTGTTCCACCACGGCTCAGCGTGGGGCACTCGACTGGGCTCCAAAATTTCATAAGGCACTCAAACCTGTCATTGCAGAATGTTACAGCAGTGTCACCAGTGGGAAAGAGGCTCAGATTTCGATTGAATCGAATTCGAAAGCCGATTACCGTGAAAAACTGGAGCAGGAACTTGAAGCCGTCAACAATCAGGAAATGTGGCAGGCAGGACGTCAACTTCGACCACTAAGGCCTGAGAACCTCTAGACGGGAGAAATGACTTTGCTCAAGCTTCTTGAAGAAGGTCATTTTTACGAAATCCAGCGGAGCCCTGGACACCGCGATGATCTTGAAGATCAAGCTGTGTCCTATGCTGGTTCCCTGCGTCCCCATTACAATCCGAACATGGTGCTTCTGCGAACCAACCCTCTGGATCCCGGAAGCGAAATTTATGAATTTCGTTTGGAAGATGTCCTTTTTGCCGTAGAACTCACCAGTCTTAGCAAGCCTGACGGAGTTACCGTCGAACAAACTCGAATCTGGATCAGGCGGGGGAGTCCGGCAATGTGTATGAAGCCGATGAGAGTGGGAGAGACCGTTAAAGAAACCAACGAAGAGAATCCATGAAATACTGGCTGATGAAATCTGAACCGAATGCATTTTCGCTGGAGGATCTGAAAAATGCGAAAAACGGCACAGAATGCTGGGACGGTATCAGGAATTATCAGGCCCGTAATTTCATGCGGGATGAAATGAAAATTGGAGACCGTGTCCTATTTTATCACAGTGTCATCAATCCCAGTGTGGTAGGGACTGCAAAGGTGGTCAAGGAAGTCTATCCTGATTACACAGCATGGGATCCAGAGAGTAACTATTTTGATCCGAAAAGCACTCCTGAAAACCCTCGGTGGCTGATGGTGGATATTAAATTCGAACACGAATTTGAGAAACCCATCATGCTGGCAGAATTACGTGAGATCAAAGGCCTGGAAAACATGCTCCTGCTTCGGAAAGGGATGCGTCTTTCCATCCAGCCGGTTCAGGAAGATGAATTCAACATCATCCTCAAACACGCAGGCATCCAGCCTTAAATTTGACGAACTTAATTTGATTCTATTTTCAGGAAACTTGGTTTTCACTCTTGAAAGAAGACTTGAACAGGAGGTGGAGGGAATTTTTTAAACTTTCTTCGTCTTCTTCAAAAACGGTTCGGAAATCCAGCCACACACTTTCTTCCTGAACTCTGACAATGATCGGAATGGGCTCTGACCGAAGCCAATCCTGAATATGCTGTGCCTTGTATTCTGGGTGACTAATCACCAAGGCGCAGGAAGGCAGAGGCAGTTCCGGGAGAGCACCTCCTCCGGTTCTGGAGTCGGTTTCTTCGATCTTCACCTTCCATTCTGAATTGGATTCAGGATGGATTTCATCCATCATTCGATTCGCCTGATCCCGAATCTCATCCTTACTTCTCTCGAGTAACCTGATTCCTGTAACTTTTTCTTTCAGGCTCTCAGGTTCAAAGTAAGCTCCAAGGACCGACTCTAAGAGCCCCAGAGTGACCTTATCAGCCCGGAGTGCACGATAAAGAGGATGCTTTCGCATCTTCTCGACCGGATTTTTGCGACCTAGAATGATTCCCCCCTGAACGGAGCCCAGAAGTTTATCAGCGCTGAAACAGAGAATGTCGATACCTTTCTGTATTTCCTGTTGGGCAGTGGGGTAACTTCTTAATCCTTTTTGAGCAAACTGGTAAAAGGTGCCGCTTCCCCAGTCGTGAAAACAATAGAGCCCATGTTTTTTTGCAAGTTCCACAAGTTTCGGGATCTCAACTGATTCGGTAAAACCTTCAATGATATAATTGGACGGATGAACTTTAAGAATGGCTGCTGTATTTTCAGAAATGGCCTGCTCATAATCAGAAAGTCGAGTCCGGTTGGTGGTGCCCACTTCAACCAGCGTTGCTCCGGACTCGCGCATGATGTCCGGGATACGGAAAGAACCCCCAATTTCTACCAATTCACCTCTTGAAACAATCACCTCTTTTCCAGCAGTAAGGGCTCGGAGCATTAGGAAAACGGCAGAAGCGTTGTTATTAACAACCATTGCTTCTTCCGCTCCTGAGAGGTTCCTCAACAGATTTCTGAGGACCGAATCCCGTGATCCGCGTTTTCCGGTTTCCAGTTCAAATTCGAGGTTGGAATACGAACACAAACGTGGAAGAAGGTTTTCAAAAAGATCCTTTGGAAGTGGAGCACGTCCGAGATTGGTATGAACCACCACCCCTGTGGCATTGATCACTTTTTGGACCGGCGCATAATCTTTCAAGTTTTCGAGAATCCATTGAAGAAAAGACTCCCTGGATGGCGAATCCAGAAGATCGGGTTCAAGAGTCTTGTTGGCAATCTGATGACGGAGCTGAACCAGGGCATTCTGCACAAGGTTTCGTACCTTGCGACCCGAGGGCTTTCCCTGATCTAACAAAAAGGCGTCTATTTCCTGGATAGATGGAAGAAACTGGAAAATGCTGCTGCCCATAATCTTTCCCACAATGAAAAATCAGTTCATCAATCTTGATTTTACATCATTTTATGTTTCATCTGCACCTTCTGCAGAGGGGGATTTTTTCTTTCTGGAACGTGAGCGTGGAGGTTTTTTCGTTGTCGCAGATGAAACATCATCACCACCAGATTGCTCCGCAGCCTTTTCAGGAGTTTTTGATGAAGGTTTTTTTCTCGTTCTCTTCTTCTCAGGTGCTTTTGGAGTGGCTGAAAGAACTTCCTCTTTCTTGGAATCTTTTTCTGATTCTGACGAAGAATCAGCATCAGATTTCTTTATGGAAGCCTTTTCTGCCTTCTCATTTAATTCAGAAGTATCTATTGCTTTCTTAGACTTTGGGGTTCTTGAACGAGAACGACTGGCAGTCTTTTTTGCAGGAGTTTTTGAAGAGGAGTCCTGTTTTTCCTCAACCTTTTCTTCGTTTTGATCGCTTTTTCCAGTTTGGTTGGATTTATTGCGGCTCCTTCCTCGAGATGCAGGTTTTGTCTTTGGTTTAGATGAAACCAGTGCATCTGTTTGGGAACCTTCCGAAGATTCCGAAGTTTCAGAACTTTCTTGAATTAACGATGGTTTTTGGATCTCGGAAGTTTTGTTTGAGTCCTCGTTTGTTTCTGATTGGTTTTCAGTAAGTCCTTCTGAATTAAGGGATTCGTGAGAACTGCTGTAAATGGTGGAATGATCGGGGGCTTGCTGCAATTTCAGCCGCCATTCGGAAACGGTTGGGGGACTCCATTCCTGGTCTTCTAACTTTTCATTGTTTTCGTGAACACTGCTGAACAACAATCCTGCAGAAATCTCTTCTTTTTCTTGGGGTTTTGATTCAGGGCTTGCAGCATCGGATGAAACTTCTGAATTACTTTCAATTTCTTCTACCTTGTTCAGATCGGATTGAGGAAGTTCATCGGTCAGCGTTAATTTTTCTTTTTCGTGTGTAATTTCTTTCGATTCTTCAGTTGGAATATCACCCGTATCCTGTTTAATGGCCGAAACTTCTGAATCTTTATTTTCTGTTACAGATTCCTCTTCAGTTTGTTTCTTCTTTCGTCCCCGCTTTCTTGAAGATTTATTTTTGCCTTCTTCATAAAGTTCCGCAGCATGGATTGGGATGGAACTCCGCATTTCTCCATGAGTCGTTTTGTGGACGACTTCCATCTCAGGAAGTTCTTCCAACTCAAGAGTCGGGTCCGGTTTAATTTCAACCCTCAGTTCATAATCCATTTCAAGCTGGCTCAATTGTCTGCGTTTGACGTTCAGCAGATGGGTTGCCAGTTTGATTGGCAATTTCATGAAGATTTCACTGACCTTCTGTTCAAAGGCCAGATCCTGAATTTTTCGGAGAATCAGGTTGGCCATGGTCAGTTCCGGAGAATTGCGGGAAATGCTTCCTGCAATCCTTTGACGACTCAATTCCAACAGTCCGAACTGAGAGATTTCTCCGAGGGTGCAGCGGGCTTTATCGGTTTTCAGGGCATCAGCCAGTTTCTCTTCAACGGCTCTTCGGTTTTTTACCAGATCCATGTCGATGAAATCGATCACAATCAAACCACCAAGATTCCTAAGACGGAGCTGGCGTGCGGCTTCTTCAGCCGCTTCAAGGTTGGTTCCCAAAGCAGTTTCTTCAATGTTTTTGCCCTTGGTGGAACGTCCGGAATTGACGTCGATGGCAACCAAAGCCTCGGTAGGAACAATCACCAAACTCCCTCCGGACGGAAGAGGGACTTGATTCCTGTAAAGACATTCCACCTGGGCTTCGATTCCGTACGAAGCAAAGAGTGTCTTCTCTCCAAGATATAGCTGAAGTCGATTTTGCTGGCTTGGCATGTTGGCCTGGAAGAATTCCAGTGTACGCTGAAAGGCATTGGCATCATCGATGATCACTTGTCCCACATCTTCAGTGAAGTAATCCCGGATCATCCGGGTCGTTGCTTCTTCTTCCTGATAAATCAGGCCTGGCTTCTCGAATTCCTCAAACTTCTGCTTGATCTGGTTCCAGATTCTCCTCAGGTTCATGAAATCCCGTTTGAGTTCGGAAAGGGATCGATCAACTCCAGCCGTCCGGATAATCGCCGAAGCGTCTTCACTCCCTAACCCTTTCAGCAGATGCTTGAGCCGGGCACGCTGTTCTTCATCCTCAATTTTACGGGAAACCCCTCCCCGTTCACTGTCAGGCATGAAGACAAGGAACCTGCCGGGTAAACTAATATTTGTACTGAGAGTGGCGCCTTTGTGTCCGACTTCATCTTTAATCACCTGAACCATGATCTGCTGTCCAGTTTTCAGAAGTTGATTGATCGAGGGCCTTCCTCTGGTTGCTCGGTTAGGTTTGAAGAGTTGTGAATTGATGTCGGAAATCGCCAAAAATCCGTGGCGGTCGGCACCGTAGTCGACAAATGCAGCCTGAAAGGAAGGCTGGATTTTGACCACCTTGCCAAAGTAGATGTTTCCTAGTATTTGAGTGCGATGAGTTTGCTCAATGTAAAGGTTGTCAAGAGTTGCATTATCCACTACTGCGATACGCGTTTCATCATCCTCGACATTAATTAGAATTTTCTTTTCATTATCTTCCAATGGAATTCTCTTTTAAGGTTTCAATTCTTTGCACTTAAATGGAAAATCCGGATAAACCGATGTAGAAAGACACGATTTTTTCCAACAGAATCATGGAACCTTTGGGTAGATTTAACCTCTTTGATTCCAATAAATAAGGTCTGTTGGCTTTTCAGCAAGCCTACCAAAACAATTGGTTAAAAGCTGATTCCTTTATCCTTCAAGAAGGACTTAAGTTTCCAAAAAACTTATATCCTGATCGAGTTATCCCGATTTAGTTCCTATCAAAAATGCAAATAATTCTTTTTAGCACCTTCTCCAAAGCCTTAATGTGGCTTTAAAGCAAAGTGCTCAGTTATCTTCTGTTTCGAATGGTTTTGTTTCATAGTCGCCATTCTCATTTTTCAATATAATCCCCACACGTTCTTCTGCTTTTTCCAAAAACTGATGACATTCCCTGCTCCACCGAACTCCGTCTTCAAAGGTGCTGAGAGCTTCTTCCAGACTCAGGGATCCTTCATCAAGTTTCTCCACGGCACGTTCCAGTTTTTGCAAGGCTTCCTCGAAGGTATTTTCCTTTTCTGTTTCTTTCATAACTTACGAATGATTTCGGAGACCATTTGTTGAGGCGAAAGATCGGTTGTATCCACAATACATTCGGCTTCCTCGTAAATACTTTTTCTTTGCTCCAGCATTTCAGTAATTCTTTCAATGGGCCTGGCTTCCTGGAGCAAAGGGCGTTTTTTGTCTTTTTTCAAACGTCGAATCAGTTCTTCCAGTCCCACCTTCAGGTATACCCTCGTTCCAAGGTTTTGCATCAAATTTCTATTTTCTTGACGCATAACCATCCCACCACCGGTGGCAATCACGAGATTTTGTTTTGATTGAAGTTGTTGAAGCATATTGGTTTCAAGGTCCCTGAAACAAATCTCTCCGCCATATTTAAAAATTTCACTGATGGTGCATCCTTGTTCTTTTTCAATTTCACGGTCGGTGTCGATGAAAAAATAACCCAGACGCTTGGAAAGTTTCTTTCCCACCGTTGTTTTTCCTGCTCCCATGAAACCAGTAAGAAGGATGTTCATTTTGAATGGTCAACCTTTGAGGAAATGTTGGCATCATGCCGGCACTTCCATCTCATTTTCTAAAAATGAATTTTCGATAGGTTTAGTCGAAACAATCCATCCTCCTCCAAGAACTACATCCTGGTCATAAAAAACAGCCGCTTGTCCTGGAGCAACAGATTTTTGTGGTTGTTTCAATGCGATCCGAACCTGATGATCATTGATCGGGTTAATCGTTGAAAGAGTCTCCTGATGCGAATAGCGTAGTTTTACCTTTGCCGAAAAAGGATGTTGAGGAGGTTTTATTGAAATCCAGTTCACATCAGTCACCTTGACTTCGCTGCAAAAAAGTTCATCTGCTTTCCCCAGTACAACTTCATTCTTCGCTTCATTCAAACTTACAACATAATAGGGAGTCGAATCACTGATCCCCAACCCTTTTCTTTGGCCGATTGTGTAATACATGAGTCCCTGATGTTCCCCAAGGTCATTGCCTGAGGAATCAACAAACCTTCCTCGGGTTTGAGGTCGACTAACCTTCTTTTCAAGAAATTGCCTGTAGTCTTTGGGAACAAAACATATTTCCTGACTTTCCTCTTTATCAGCTGAAACCAGCCCATGATCTCTTGCCAATTGACGTACCTCATTCTTATTCAAATTTGCCAGAGGAAAGACCATCTTTTTTAGTTCAAAACTTGAGATTCCATGCAGGAAATAAGTCTGATCCTTTTCCTTGTCCTGAGGACGAATCAATTGGAGTGATTTTCCGTCTGCACTTTTTTGGACTGAGGCATAATGTCCTGTGGCTAGGAAATCACATTCCAGTTCCATAGATTTTTGGATAAGAGGCCCACTCTTGATTTTCCTGTTACACATCACACAGGGGTTGGGAGTTTTCCCTTTTTGATAATCACGAATAAAATAATCAATCACCGTCTCCCTGAACTCTTTCTGAAAATCCAAGACATAAAAGGGGATGTCGAGTTTGCGGCAAATGGCTCTTGCATCAAGGGCTTCATCCAGCGAACAGCAGCGTTTTCGGATCCGTTCATGCCCTTCCCCATGATGAAGTTTCATATGGAGTCCAAGAAGTTGGTGCCCCTCCTTTTTAAGTAATAAGGCGGCAACCGAGGAGTCCACTCCTCCACTCATTGCAATTGCAATCCGGGCCATATTCTTTGGATTCTAAAAAATTGAAGATGGGTGAAATGAAGCTTTATTTGCGTTTCTTGATCGGCGTGAACAATTGATTGAAAGCGGTATAATCAAAACTCATCCCGTTGTAATGCATCTGCCGATATCTGATTTTTTGGAAACGGTTGAAGTTTGCTTTGATCATACTCTCATAATCATCACGTTGTTTTTTTATTTCAGCTTTTCGTGCCAGTTTTGCTTCAAGCTGGATTTGTTTTGGATCTGTGGTAACGGCAGATTTCTGAGAAAGAGCCTGAGAGCGTATTTCTTCTCCGGTTTGACGAGCCTTGGTGACTTTGGTTTGAATTTGCTGTTCAGATTTACCACCCCTACTTTGAATTTCTGCCAACTCAGAAGCTTCTCGACTCGGATCTTTGGATACTGTTCCTGGAGATTCAGTTGAATTGTTCTGATTCGGAAGCAGGATTTTCGGTTTTTTTGATGACTCGATAGCAAGATTTTTTGCGGATTCCCGGATTTGTACTTCCGATTGTGAAGTTCCAGTTCCCGGGTTGATTGCCTGTTGGGTGTTTTTTTTGCTTTCACCCTGGGAGGATTCAACCGCAATGGTATTAGCATTTCGACCATCAGTCTCGTTGAAATTTTGTGCGTTAATTTTGAAATGGAAGAGTAAGATAAGGATGAAAAGACCTGTTCCCTTAAAAAATACTTGGAAAGACTTATTCAGCATGTTTCGTTATTTTGCAGTTATCAGTATAGTTTTTGTAATTTATTCCAATCAGCACCTTCAAGCTCAGGCAGTTAATTCAGAAACACAGTCTTGTTACTCATCTGCAGAAGCACGTTACCGTTGTTTCAATTCTCGTTTCAGCGGTATGCTGGAACGTGCCAGAGAACGTGCTGAGCAGCGTAAGGCTATTTTAGAGTCCCAAGCGGCTGCCCGTCTTGAAAAAGAAGTATCCCCAACCGAAATAAGGGATCTGCAAAGGGAGGAAATAAGAAAGCTTGTTGAAGCCTCGCGAAAACGCAATGTTTCACACCGTGGGGAGAAATATTCGCTCACTTATGGGTTCGTTCTTGAACCCAGAGATTGAACCCCTTGTGATTTAATGCGCTAAGTCCGGTGGTGCGAGATATTCTTTAAGATGCTTCCTTTTCAATTCCTCAACGGAATGAATTATTCCGCGGTCTGACTCACATCGCTCTAAAAAAGACGCAACCGTTTTTTTAACCATTTCTATGGTTGCTCT
>ENA-OSEY01000813-OSEY01000813.1-marine-metagenome-genome-assembly--contig:-NODE-813-length-22050-cov-4.433532_pt1 | contig 22050 bp, 39 predicted proteins | sample MGYA00248465_ERZ534230 | MGnify/ENA primary metagenome ERZ534230 (study PRJEB26409, sample SAMN06344110) | marine metagenome | isolation source: Sea water from surface | place: Atlantic Ocean:Southern...
GGCGCCGGGCTGCCCGCCTGGGGATGGAATCGATCAAACGCGCCAGCAACCGATGAACAGTGGCTTGCTGGTGTTGTCTGTTTTGCTGTTTGTGGCCGGTGTCACCTTGATCAGCCTGGGCTGATTAAGCACAAGTACTCAACACGATTAAACGGATCGATCGGCAACCAAATTCAAAAAAAATGACAGCGGTTGATACAGCTTGTCTCTGAAATTCGCCGGATTATGACCTCATCAAATTCCAAAGACAATGGAATTACTCGTTGCAAGCTGCTTCATTTTTCCGCTTTCTGCCCTGTGGATTCAATCCAGGGAAGACGACAACAATGAAGACGAGATGGACTTTCTCTGAATCAAGCCCAGAACATAGACAAATCTGAGGTCTTCAACTCATGGGCCACAAGATCGGTGGCCATCACGGTGAGAGCGATATTCATCAGGGCAAGTGACATGCCCTGATTTTTCAAGGCAACAGCTCCATTTCTGGTCGATTCCAGACGTTTTACCAGAAGACATGCATTAGCTCTGAGCCGACGTATGCTTTCAAAGGCCATAAGCCTTGGCAATCCGAGTGATCCAAAGAAGATTGGATGGACTTTGCCTGAATCAAGCTCTGGAGGACGGCAAGGCCGAGCCCTTCAATTCATGGGCCAGAAGATCGGTGGCCAACATGGTGAGAGCAATACCCATCAGGGCAATAGCTATGCCCTGATTTTTGTCTGACGCAACAGCTACATTCCTGGACAATTCCAGATGTTTTTCCCAGGAGAAATGCATCAGCTACAGGCCAACACATCTTTTTTAAGGCCATAAGCCTTTGCGATCAGAGTGATCAGCGGCATTCAGAAATGTTCTGTAATGAAAGTAATGTATTGAGATGAGCATTCTTTCCTCAAATCGGTTGCAAGTACTACGTTTTTGATTTGCAACAACAGAAGTTCTCGGGTACGTTCCGCTCACAAAGCCACAAGCCAATGGAACCAATCGCGTTGACTCTGGGCCAAAAGTTTGAGATCGAGAAATTCTCACGGGAGATCGACAACTCGGATGATCTTTCTGCCCTGAAAAGCATTGCCAAAGACCTCTTAATGGCCTGGCAACAACAGCAGGCCGCCTCAGCATGGATTGTGCGCCAGCAGTCCCAGGGCCTCTGAAATCAGCTCCTTTCGCTCTTAGCGCCAATGGAAGGCAACCAAATGATCACCACCATTACGTTGGAGAGAGATGTTCTGCGTCTTCTGCACCGTGTCGTGGCTGAAGCTCACGACAACTGGCCCGGCGGTGACGCCAACGAACAGGCCTGCCTGTTGAACATGAAGACCCAGCTCTATGCGGCCTTGATGGACCACCTGCTCGAATCGGGTTCCATCTGAGCTTTGTTCAGCATTAAATCTGTACTTTTCCCTTACCCAGTAGAAAAGCTCATGTGGGGGAAGCAGCCGCGGCAGCAGACTTGATCTGGCCGTGGAGTTCCCATGCAATCTGATCGCTCCCGTCTGCGCGAACTCGAGATCCGCGTCGCCAACCCGCAGCACTGGAGTTCCGGCGAACACCAGATCAATGTTGAAAACCTGAGGCAGCTGCGCTTTCAGATCGAGGATCAACTCAAGAAACTGCGCCAGCACAACCAGCCATCCGCTTGATCAAACAGACAGGCCTATTCAGCTCGCCTCAGGCTCAGCATCCGTTCGGCTGCGGATGAAATCCCAGGCCTCTCGCGCTGAGTCCGACAAATGAATAAGATCGAGATCTTCATCTGAGATCAAGCCCGTCTCGGCGAGGTAGTCGAAATCCACCAGCCTTCGCCAAAACTCTGTGCCAAACAGAACAATGGGCATGCTGCCTTTGGTGCCGACTTGCCTGAGGGTGAGCAGCTCAAATAGTTCATCAAGCGTGCCAAAGCCGCCCGGGAAGAGGATGGCGCCAATCGAGCGCATCACAAAATGGAATTTGCGCAGTGAGAAGTAGTTGAACTTGAAGCAGAGATCAGGGGTGATGTAGGGATTGGGATGTTGCTCAAACGGAAGGGTGATGTTGAGCCCGATCGAGCGGCAGCCTGCCTCAAAGGCACCCCGGTTGGCGGCTTCCATGATTCCCGGGCCACCGCCGGTCACAATCACATGGGATGAGCATCCATGGATTTCCCCCTTATTGGCCTGCCCGTACTGGGACGCCAATGAGGCGAATTCCCGGGCTGAAGCGTAAAAACGAGAGAACTCCACGAGCTGTTGCGCATGGACGACTTGTCGCTTGAACACCGATGAGCCTGGAGATTCACTGAGCCGTTGCTCGGCTTGGGCAAGCTTCGCTGCTGCGGTGTCTTGATCGACGATCCTGGCGCCACCAAAAACAATGATCGTCGATTCAATCCCGGCTGTTTCCAGATGCAGATCCGGCTTGGTGATTTCAAGCAGCATGCGCACACCACGCATGGCATTGCTGTTCAGCAAGTCGGGATCTTCATGGGCAATTCGGCAGGTGGGGGAACTCAGAATCGCGCCCAGGTTGGCTTGTTCAGGGGTTGAGGTTCCTGGGAATTGAGTCATCGGTTCAACAGTCATGGGTGTCAGTGATGTCGGCGGTATCGGCGAGGTCGTCTTGCGTCAGAGGGTGTTGGCCGCCAGTTCAGCCAGTTCACTGCGCTCACCTTTGGTGAGGGTCATGTGTCCCACCAGGGGCTGACCTTTGAGCTTTTCCACCAGCCAGGTGAGCCCGTTGCTTTCGGCATCCACATAGGGATTGTCGATTTGATAGGGGTCACCGGTGAAGACAACCTTGGTTCCTTCACCCACCCGCGTCACGATCGTTTTCACTTCCAGGGGCGTGAGGTTCTGCGCCTCATCCACCACCAGGAACTGATTGGGAATCGATCGGCCGCGGATGGTGTTGATCGCTTCAACCTCAAGCAAGCCCATGCCTTGCAAGTCGGCCCAGGCATTGCGTGGTTCGCGGTGCCGCTGTTTCTTCGTCTGCTCAGCCTCCCCGCCGGGAGACGAACCGGTGATGAAGTCGATGTTGTCGATGATCGGCTTCATCCAAGGGCCGAGTTTCTCCTCAAGCGTGCCCGGCAGGTAGCCGATGTCTTTGCCGAGGGAAATCGGTGGGCGCGTCACCAACAGGCGGGCGTAGTGATGGGTGTCGGCCACCTGGTGCAAACCTGCGGCGATGGCCAGCAACGTTTTGCCTGTACCGGCCTTGCCCACCAAGGTCACCAGAGCGACCGAGGGATCGAGCAGCAGATCCAGCGCGAAGCTTTGCTCACGGTTTCTCGCTTTGATGCGGCCCAAGTGGGCGCGATGCAGCCAGTGCAGCGGTTTGATGCTGTTGCTGTTGCCTTGATGCCGGGCCAGCAGGGTGTGGCTGTCGTTGCGCTGATCCACAAGCACCACGCCTTCATTGGCCTGGAGATGCTGCTCCTCAGAGTTAATGACAGCCTCCAGGAGCAGCTGATCCTCGTCATGCAGGGTCTTGATCGTCTCCGCATCGGTGCTGAGTTCACGGAACCCTGCGTAGAGATCGTCGATCGAGACGTTGTCGTTGACGTAGTCCTCGGCTTGCAGGCCCACCGCATCAGCCTTGATTCGCAGGTTGATGTCTTTGCTGATCAGCACAACCTCAGGTACCTGCGTCAGCCCGCTGCATCGCATCTGCTCGAGGGCCACCGCAAGGATGTTGTTGTCGCCGCCTCCCCCCTGCAGTTCTGCCGGCAAGGCGTTGAGAGCTTGGGCCTGACAGAACACCACCTGCAGGATGCCGTGATTCGTGGCCTCAATCGGAACGCCATCGGCAAGGCTTCCGCGGGCTCGGTAGGAATCCAGGAGCCTTGAAATCCGCCGAGCGTTGCGGCCTTTTTCAGAGTGATCCTTTTTGAAGCGATCGATTTCTTCAACCACTTGCATGGGGATCACAACCCTGAGATCACCAAAGCGGTGCGGCGCCTCAGGATCATGGAGCAGCACATTCGTGTCGAGAACAACAATTTTGTCTTTCATTGAACCTCACCATTGGTGAATCAATTGGTGTTGAAAAGACCAACAAGATCGTGACCCAAAAAATCACCACAGCAGACCCCTTTCTCTCCGCAGGAAAGACGCAGAGAGAAAGCAGATTGCAACAACAAAACCAGGCAGGTCAACCAGGGTTTATTGCTTAAACCAAAGGCAATCGATTGCGTTGCCTTGATGGCGTCAACTACGACGTGCTGGCTCAGTCGTCGTAAATCTTGCAACCAGGCGCAGTGGGGGACGTGTCGCAACGTTCTTCCCAGTACAGATCGTGCTGAGATTTCATCGCTTGCTTGGGTTCTTCAGCCTGCACTGGCTGCGTTTTGTCAAATGCATTGAGGGGAATGCAGAGATCAAAAAAACCTGAACAGATCGTGACCATCTCTCTCCTTGTCGCTGACTTATCTCTACTCCTCTCCCCTCCAGAATCAATAGGTACTTAACCCATTCCTTTACACAAACAAAAAACCGCTCTTCCCGGAAGAAGAGCGGCAATTGGATCGCAAAGATGGATGGGGTCATCCGCACTTTGATCACTTGTTAGTTGATTGGTCAAGCAGCCTGATGGGTGCCTGAATCTTCTTCCTCGGACCGGATGAACCGTTTGCGTTGCGCAGATTCGTTGCCGGATAGATGGTTTGCCTTCGAAGGCTCCACTGGATTTCGCTGGGGTTTGTCCATGCCCATCAAAAGGGGATGGATACCTCTCCTGCTCATAAAAGTTTCCTTTTATTTAGTTCTCGCGTCGTGGTCTCTCGGCCCTTTCGCGTGAGCCAATCATCGCGCAGATCAGCTGCAGACGCGCCCCGCAATGCTTAAGAGAATCTTGCGAGTCGCCCAGAAAGACCAGCCTCAGAAGGACTAAAGCAGCAAAGTGAGTCCACGAATCGAACACAACGCCCTGCGGGGTGCTCCGATGATTTGCATTCGAACCAGCCTCACCGCGGCAGGCCTTGCCATCGCCACCGCCATTCCTGCAAGCGCTGAGATCGTTGCCTCAACCTGCCGACTGCTCAGCTACAACGGCCCCAACACCAGCGTGGAAACCTTCCGCTGTGATTTCATGCAGCGCGGCGGCAACGTGATGGTGAACAGTGCTGAGCATGAGTTCAGCTTTCTGGCTGCTGAGCAGGGCGAGACCTACATCCGCATCAACTCGATCCCGCTGCGCTTCACCCGCACAGGGGAGTACACCCTGGAAGTGACCCAATCGCCTTGGTTGCGATGACTGTTGCGAGGACCACCCCAAATGGGGGTATCGAGAATCGGATGCACAAGAGTTGATTGATTCCGCCGGCGGCAGATCCTGCAGTCTGTCGCCGGTCGTCGAGTGAATGCCCTGAGGCCCTCCATTCTCTTGGGGTTTTCCTCCTCGAATCCGAGAGAGTTTTGAAACTGACTCTTTCGGGTGAATAAGGGAAGCCCTGGAGCCGTCACTCCAGGGTTTTCTTGTTTGGGAGGAGCTTGCGGTGTGAGGAACGTCGCAGGGAAAAAGCCACAAGAGAAGGAAGCCACCCTCCCCGATTGCCTGTCGCCATGAAGACAAGATCGTGCGTGGATAAAAGCGCGACCAACCAATGAGTATCGGGTGGTTACGCAGTTCAGGATTTCTTCCGTGAATCTTCAGGGAGCATTGCCTCAGCAGACATCTCGGTGCCCATAGCTTTCAAGCAGTATCACGTTCCCATATGTGCCCACTTGACCTTTCCAGTCTCAAGTGGGGCGATGACGGCGAGTTGTCTCCCAACGACACCCTCAACCTGGTGGAGCGATTGGCCAGAGCAGAAGAAATGAGCCGGGGGGCAGACCAATCGAGTCTCAACTCCAGTTCCCTTCCCCAGGAGGAACGATCACAAGAGTCCTGATTTGAACGGCTTAACCAACCAGCCGGTCATCGGAATTCAAAAGCGCCTTTCCTTTCGCAACCCTCACCACTTCGCCTGAGAGCCCAGGGCTTTGATAAATGACGCGATACACGTTCGTGAAAGCAAGCGATTTAGCGCGTGCATTCACGAACGCCTTGAACTCAGTTTTGAAGCACTGTTCTTGAACCCATTGGTCGGGCCCATCGCTTCGCTCAACGCAGTACATCGTTTGGAGCACAGAGCATTAGCAGCTTGATGAGGCTGTGGCCGCTTGCCCTTGAATGACATGCCAGCTTCGGGATCACGTCTTCAATTGATGACGCCAAGCCTGGCGCCAACACTCTCAAAAGTTGTTTTTTCACCTTGAACGTCGATCAAAGGTGGATGCACACGACGGAACCACATCGCGTCGAGCGATGAGGGATGCGATTCCGCCACCGGTGTGCCCTCGAACGCACAGCACGGCACTTCGGTTGTATCCCCGCTCAACAGATTGAAATCGAGTCACCGACTACCGAAGCGCGTTCTCGCTTCAGCCTTCAGGGCGTGATCGTCGATGCCAGCGACGATTCCAATTCTGAGACCAATTCGTGTAAACTTTCAATAAGTTACCCCAGGTCGATGCTCAAATCTTTGTTCTCCCTGGTGTTTGCAGCAGTGATGTGGGTTCAGGTGCCGCAGTGGCAGCCGGACTGGTCGCAGTGCTCCGTTGATACGCCGGATGTGAACTGTCACTGGTACGTCACGGCACCCGACAACACTTTTGGTGAAGGCTTCAGCTGGGAAAACGCACCCTGGTTCAGTGCCGAAGGGCTTCGGGATGTAGGCGATCTGAACAACACGATGACCACGATCCACAGCCAGGCCTTTCCAGGCACTTGACGCAGCCAGCAAAGCGTCGGACCTAACCTTTTCTTTAAACAGACTTCAGTGAACGACTACTCAGCAGCCATCACCGGTCTCATCGTGGTCACCGTGGTGATCTCTGCAGCCGTCGTTTACGTGCTGGCTCAGCCGACCGACCTGCCCAGATACAAAGAAAACAAGGACCAATAGCGGCCACCCCGTGGGTGAACACTGACCGTGCCACCCACATCGCCCCGCAGGCCTGAATCCAGAACTAGGGTTCTCGACATGAAAAGTTTGAACCTCGCTTTTGTAGGCGGCTCCGTAATCGTCGCGATCATGGCAGTGGTTGTTTTTATTGGCGCCGCCAACGCTGGTGACTGCCCCCGCAGCAAATCAGCCGAAGCCACCTCAGTTGAGGCCCATCACAACGCCGATGACAAGGCTGACGTTGAAGCCTGATCGGCTCCACGACCTCAGCGAAGCGGGTCAACCTCAACTGGGGTGATTGTTTGGAGCGTGCTTAACGCTTCACCAATGGTCTGGCCAACAAAGATCCCACCGGTGAGCACCGCAGCGAAACAAGCCATCCCGAGGATGAGTCCGGCTGCAATGCGAGTGGAGCTCGGTGTTTCCGCTTTTCGTTGCTCAGTGCTGAAACCCACCTGACTTGCTGCGACAAACCAGTTGTGGCTCAAACCGCTGCCGGTTTCAACTGGGCAACAAATCACTGCAGTGCTTTGCCGTAAGCCCTGTTCCCATGCGGTTCCCCACTGGGGTATCGAGAAATGGTTTCAGGTTTGAAGCGATTTCTTTTGTTGATGCAGATCAATATCGCGTTCAGATTGATACATACAAACGGTATCCATACGAACTCACATCAACAACCATCACGCAACTTGGGGGTTTTGACCTGTGCCCACTAGCGTCATGCGGCTTGAAAAGACTTGTGCCTTCAAGGACTTCTCCACTCTCAGGGCCCTTCCGTGTGACCAATCCCAAACCCAAACGGTGGAGAACCGCCATCAAAGCCCGAGAGAATCAGCTGCTGACTCTCGCCAAGGAAGCTTTGCAAGCGAAGAAGGAGAGAAGAGTGATTCATTTTCTGGACTACATCGATCAAGACATCGCTGCATAGCCAGCATTTGGTGCGCCGAACCCCTGGCAGGAGGTTCTCTACCTGGTGCAAGAAGTAACAAAAAGCCCCTGGAGATCTCACCTCCAGGGGCCGGTGTCCCTCGTTTGACGACCAATCCACTTTCCTCCAGATAACTCGTGAAAGGGAGTGGGAGAACCGTCGGAAAAAGTCGTGGACACCGGCCATGGTTTGGTCGGCAACAGGCAAAAAAAAGGCGGCAAGGAATGCCGCCCATCAACAAGGGGACGAATGCGTCGAAGATGCTGGCGTCCCAGCGACACCACCCTCTTCAATCAGTCAGCGGTGCCGTGGGCATCGTTTACGAACTGCTAAACAAAGGGAGGTGTTGGTAAGCACCCAAATGACCACGTTGAGTTCAGCGACAGGTCGATCGGTTATTTCATCCACAAAGGCAACGACCCACCCGTCTTGCGACGGCTTGAAGGTCACGTCTCTGCCAACGGCCGCCTTATGCAGCCATGGAATTGAACTCTTGCCGATTCTTCAAAACTTGAGCATTGATGTGCATCAAAACATTGTCTGCTTCCTGAATAAACTTTTCCCGACACCATTCGTCAGACACCCTTCCAGCTGCTTCCATCAGAGTGATGTATTGATCTTCAAGCGTCACAACCTTCAAGCGGTTAATTGATCTTCGCAGCACTAACTCAGGCTGCAGTAGTTGCTGATACCTGAGACCCGATAGAAACAACAAACTCTCTTCATATTTGGGAAGCCAAAAAAGCCCTCCGCCAAAGGCAGAGGGCTTGAAACAATCTCAGGGATGCAACCTTGTTTCCATCCCATGAGGTGTTGTCCTCACATATGAATCGTGTCTGCAAGAGAGGGAATCGGGAAGCCCGTCATGGACAGCCTGTGGCCTGGGCACCCATCACAAGGCCGTGAGTCAGAAGACGGTGGGGCGGTATCCCTACGCCCCAGACCATGTTCCAAGTTTTAAGGACGAACCGTGGGCGACACCAAAAAAAGCCCCGAGGTTTCGCGTGCGACTGGACCGACCAGCCTGTAGCAGATGGCACGTCCAAGCCTGATTCGACAGGGCTACGACAGAAATGCCCCGGGACGGCCCGAACCACTCAGGGGCGGCGAAACCAACTTCGAGCGGTCATCTGACCGGTGGTTTCGCCTGAGAAGGACCTGCAGAGCCTCTCAGCTCCGGCCAACGGCCTTGGCAAGGGACTGCTCCATGCGGAGATACAAGGGCAGGAGCTTCGAGGGGACCTGCTTGAGGAACTCCCGTTCGGCTTTGACCGTGGCCAACGCATGGATCACTTGTCCCTTCAGGTCTTCGTAGCTGAAGACATCAAGCCCTTCGGGTGAGACTTCAGCCCCAACCTTGTTCCCGTCCCTGAGCAGAAATCGCGCCACATTCATTTGAAGCTGTAGTTGATTGTCAGATGGTTTTTCCCTGGCAGAGCAGCTGTCTGCATTCCAAGACTTGACCTGCCTCGTTACGTACCAGCAGGAGCTTCAGACCCTTGGAACGATGTGGGTCACAAAATCAGCGTTGACCCAGTTGATAACGCCGGTGTCGACATCGGCCACTTGAAACAACGTTGGAATCTTGGGGTTCCTGGCACCGCCATCGACCCAAATCACATCGGCCATCCGCCAAGCCCCATCCGTATCAGTGACGATCACGGTCATTCCCGACTTGACATGCAGAAATACCTGATCCGACTTGGACGCCGAAACGCTGCTCCCATGATCAACCGCCATACCCTTTAAGCTAGTACAGCAGTACTAGCACGAAAAGGTCGGCCATTGCTGTCATCGCATCGGTGGTTTGCAGCTCCGCGAGCCCGTTCTGAACATGGGCCGGGTCTGAGGCCCCGGCCTTGATGTGCATGTTGCCCTAAGGGTGTTCAGAGGACTCCCAGAGGACCTTTCTTCTTCTTGCAGTACCCAGCACCAATGTTCACCCAACCTGACAGGCAAGCTTTGCCATTGGTTGGGGCTACTTCGTAATAGATCGGAGAGACGCACGTCGTCCCAAGGGTGTTCACGTAACCCAGAGGGCACTGATCATGACCTTCAGCCTTGGGGATCTCCTTCTGAGCCAAGGCAGGAAGAGATGTGGAGGCAAGCAGTAGGCAGCTAGCGAGAAGAGCCTTCATCGCAATAAGGAGAGGAAAACGTTGCCACCTGGGTTTAGCCGATGCTGAAAGGCTTGCCTACTGCTCTTGAATCACAGCAGCCACCAGCCCAACAGCAAGCCAAGAATCAAGCCCTTCAACCAGACCAAGGCAGCCATCTGGTACTCAGATAGTCCGAACTTTCCCTTGATCCAGAAGAAGACCTTTTGATCTGCGAACAAGAGAGCACGGACAGGCTTCCAAACGACAAGGCCATCACGACGCCAGTTCATCAGCTCTCCTGAGCAGTGGAGTGCACCTGACAGGTTTAGGAAGAGAGGAATCAGATTTCAACAACATTGGTGTGACTCACATCGCTTCAAGGGCCGGTGGCGGCATTGCATCCGTTTTCGCTCAACGAAATGCAACCTCGCCTGTTAAGCCAACCAAGGATTTGTAACGAGCAGAACCTTTTGTCTCGTTTTCCCTGGACGCGACTCAATTCACGACCTACCTGTTGGATTAGCAGGGTTGGGTCCATGAAAGCGACAAAACTCACCACCGCTCCAGAGGGCTTCGAGTACTACAGGATTTGCGACCGCGAAGGTGTCTGCCAAGTCGTCAGAGGCATGTGGGCAGCTCAGCACCTCACAGAGGACATCCGTGAGCTGAGCGCCACCAAGACAAAATATTCAGAGGATTGGGTTTAGAGCACTGGACCACATCCATCCTTGGCGCAGGTAATCCCGCCGCCTGAGCAGGACCGGCTCACCATTGGGCATCTCCCGACACTTTTTAACGGATCGGCCGACTTGTATCAAAAAAATCAAAACCAGCTGTTTAGCATCAAGCTATACCTTCTCTATGTAAATGCCTGAGGCTAAAGAATAGAAATAGCGATTAACTTTTTGAGCCATTCTTCTGCAGCTATGGCATTTGATCCCGCCGGGAAAGCTCGCATCGTCACGTCAGAAGAGCTGTCGGCCTGGTTCAACGAGCGGGTGGATCAACTCACAAAGGACAAGCGCTGGCTGGACGCCAAAGCACTCGTCAGGGAGTTCTTTCTTCAGGGACCTTCATGCCCCTGAGGCTGTCGGGAACAGGGAACTTCGGTAGACCGCGCAAAAGGTGAGCGCATGTTGACCCTGCAGGCCTAAGGGGGATCTGCACCGAGGAGTCGAGGACCACAAAGGCTCTTCCCCGCACCATTCGTTTGCACAGCGTGAGCTAGCGGCTTATGGGTCAGTCATAACTGCCTCGAGTAACCACCACCATTCAGATGAGGTGCATAGTCCTGGCTCTGATGTGTATCCCCGTCAATGATTTAAGCCACACCAGAACAAGGCCAGTGATTGGCAGCACCAAAGGATCCATAACAAGTGGCCCGCCAGGGGTCGAGGAGTGAAACAACGCTGGTCTGACTCCCTGCATCGCCAGAAGGGAGTCAGTGCAGTGACCAGCGCCCAATGGTCAACGGAACAACCATTGGAAAAAAGGAGCCTTCGTCAGCGCCTTCCGGTTCCACCATGGCTTAAACGAAAGAGGCAAGGGGTACCAATGACGCGACAAGACTGCACAAATGATTGACCTCAATGTTGCGGCACTGAATCAAACAGACACACCAAAGTCATCTGTGTCTCATCGTTACTCAGTGGCTTGCATCAACCGCACAGCGCCATAGACGAGAACCAACACACCAACAATGGCCAGGCACGCTGCAGCAGTCAGGAACAGTGTGTTGAGCATCAAACCCTCCCTGCATCTGACCTTGGTCTAAAGCTGCTGCGCAGGAACAAGAAGAGGGTCAACCGACCTGTTTGGTTCGCTTTCCCGCCGGGATGAGAAGGACGAATATTGCCTTCAGTCAAGCCCACGACGCCACAGCCAAAGCATCAACAGAGTGATGCCACATCACCATCAGGCTTACCGGCCGAGGGGCATGGCTTCAGATCCACCAAGGGCTCTGCCTTTGGTCGCCAAGTCGTACATCTCTTGGTGAATATTGTCTGATTCGTTGCTGAACCAATTGGCCAACTCTGGCTGCTCAATTATTTTGATGCCAAGATCAATGAATGAATACTCAAGGGTGATGAAGTCACCACCAACTGTGCGGTAACCAAGCTCAAGAAGCATCTGACCGCTTGCAGAGGGAAGTTCAATCTGTGCTTGCGTTGCCTTGAGACTGAGCTCCACCAACTTGCTCGCAACAGTGCCATCACCGGATGCATCCCTAATTCTGATCATTAATGCTGACCCCTTGCTTTGCCTCAGCAAGAGCCGAGTTTGCTTCCTCAGAAGCCATTGACATGCAATGGCATTGGCCTGAAGCGAGGTCTTAAAAAACGAGAGGTCTTCGTTCAGATCCTGGGTCTTTTTGTGCTGCTTGAGTAAACCGAGTTTCGAGAGCAGCCACTTCATCACATCGCTTTCAAACGAGACCGTGAATAGCCCATTTTTGGGCTGGCGCGCGAGATTCTTTTTAACGCTTAACCCGAGTATCTGTTGTTACCAAGAAGCCTGGGGGAATGACATTGTCGAAGTGTGAGCGTTGTAACGACCAAACGAAAACGATGAAAGCCATGACAGGGGAGATTTGCCTGCACCTCCATGGCTCAAGCAGACTTGATTGCCCAGACCCCGCGCGGTTCATCCATCCAAAAAATTGAGACCGGCAAATTCCTGGTGTGTGACAGCGAAAACGTGTGCTTCTTCACGCGCAGCCTCTACCTCGCCGAAGAGCAGCTGGAGGAGATGGAGCTTGGCTACCGCTTCCCCTATTCAACCAATTTCCGCAAAGCGCCGGCCAGAAGTATGGAGCCATTTGAGTAGCGGATTTCGCTGAATCCACTGGCTCTAATGGCTTATCTATATCGCGTCCTGGTCTCATGCACCTAGCCCGGGACGCGGACCCATGTCACCGGCAACTGCTGGCTCCGTTTGCATAGCGAATCCAGTCGTTCTCCTGAGGCCAATTGAGCATTTCGGTCGTCCGTGTCAGTCGCAACCATCGCCTGGATTGACGGAAATTTTTGGCAGATCAGCACATCTTCAGAAATTTCCAGACAAGCCTGCTGAATGGCCTCATCATTGAGCCCTCAGTTGCCCGCACACCAGATGTGGTGCTGAGCAGCACGGGGAGAGCGACCCTGGGGCTGGCAGACGAGTTTCCCCGTTGAGAGCGATCAATGGGGAACCCTTTCTATGTCTTAAAGCTGTAGAAATTCAGTGCATCAGGCGCAAATCAGTCTGACGTGGCGAACGTGTTTATGCGGATATCGCATCGCTCGGGGAGGACTCGCTTCTCCTCGCGGTTCCGTGGCTCCACAACGTTAAGTCGCAGCTTGGTTGAAGGTCAGCCATCGCGGCAGAAGGAGCTGCTCAAAAACGCGGATCACACCGCTCACATCATTCGTTTTCATGAGACCTTGATGGACGAATCATGAAAGAAAAATAATTACCTATTTGCGATATTTAAAGCTTTAAAATTAAACCAACAATCAAGTGCTTAAGTCGTTCCGTTATTTCAAGGAGGACAGTATGCACAGTCAGAAGAACTCCCCGGCCTGCTTTTTGCGCTGGTCTGTGAGCAAGGTGACGGACAGGCTCTATGCGGTTGCGGCAACGGTTGATGGAAAGGAATACGACTTCGTCGGCAATTTCAAGAGTGTTCGAGAAGCGCAACAAGCGGGGCGCCGCTACGCCGAAGACCTGGTTCACAACTCCATGGCTGGTGGTCGCTTGTCGCTGAAACAACAGCCTCTAGCAGCCTGACCGTCTCCAATAACGAGATTTGAAGACAAGGATGGGTTCCCCTGGAGAGTGCACCTCCAGGGGTTTTTCAGCCTGAATCCATGGAACACTTGGGCACCGCCTGAGATCCAATGGCCAGCTTCGACAAGTCCACACCGTTCATGTTGCTGGCGCGAATCCACGTCAAACCCGGTTGTGTTGACCAGTACCTGGAGCTCGCCCGCATCACCGACGAAGCCGTTCAGGCTTCTGAGCCAGGCATGATTCATCACACTTTTGATCAGGATCCAGACGATCCCCAGGCGTTCGTGTGGTCAGAGGTCTACGCCAACGACAAGGCGTTCAGCGCCCATGTGTCCAACCCTCCCGTTCAGGAGTATCTGCAAAAGCATGCGGAACTTGGCGATGGCTTCAGCGTTGAGGTGTACGGCACGGTCGGCGATGACTGCCGGCAGCTGATGGAGTCGTTTGGACTTCCACTCAAGATCTTTGAAACCAAGCTCGGATACAGCAGGGTTTGAACAAACGGGCAGGAAATGTCCCTCGAGTTGTGGCAGTGATGCCTACGGGCTGCTGTTCAGTTCATTCTTGAGCTTGTCAAGACGGGTTTTGAGTTGCATGGCACGACGGGTTGTGCGCTTGTCGTCATGGCCCTTCAGCGCTGATTTGATCACTGCGATCTCCTTCTCAAGCTTCCGTCTCCGCGTGAAGGAAAGCGCTTCCTGAGCAAGACCGATCAGAAAATCGCCCCGAGGGGCGTAACAAAGAGCATCTTCAGCTGGCTCGTTGTGTGCGAGGGCGTCCTCAGGATCAATCATGATCCAGGGCTTTCTCGGCAACATCGGCCGCCACAAGAAACACATAAGAGAGTGCATTCATATGACTGGCCAGATCTTTGATCGATTCAACGATCTCCTTTCGCGACAAACCACTCTCCCGCTGAAGTCGAATGATCTCGTGCGTTAGACGGGTGACATGGTCGCGACCATAGTTGTAGGCAGTACCAAAACAATCCTCACTCTCCTCATCAGTCCTGCAGGCTGCGGCAAAGTCTGAGGCAATTTTCTGGGAAAAATCTTCAACCTGACGGCAGGGCATCGCTTTCTGGGTTTGCCGGAATGTATGCGATTAAAGAATGAAGCCCCAATAACTTTTTGAGCCAATGCGTTGAACTTCGAAGTCTTGCTTATCGATCAATGACAAAACTTTATGTTTTTTCTTGGAGAAACAAAAAGATGCTCGAAGTCTTTCTCTAAACCATCGATCGATGCATCGACCTATGCAAAGGTTTCCTGCCTTGGTTGGACCGTGGTCGCAAGCCAAGGCCAACAGGAGCTTCTCTCAAGCCTCATTTTGACTGAGACAAGCTTCTTTTCCTCGAGCAAAACAACAACGCATCCATTGATGTTCCGTCGGATTCGCTTGCATCTTTGAGGCCTGAATATCGTCCTGCTCGATTTGGCCCACCGTTCAAGCAGCGAATTCGCCATCGTGAAGCCGGGGCGTCGCCTCGGGAGCAGATGCTATGCAGAGCCGTTCTCTGTTGCCGTAGCCCCACCCCCTTGCCCCGTAACCGCGCTACCCACGAACCACCGGAACAGCCAGGCGGAGAGGGCTGGCTGGTGAGCGCCGAGCAGCAGAAGGTGGTGCAGTTCAAGCCAGATGCATCCACCGCTCATGCACAGTGGGTGGTGGTGCGCAGCTACAGCTGGATTCCACCCAATCCACCGGTGCCCCAGACCCGGCGACGGATGCTGCGGCACAACGCCATCGAAGCCTGGAACACGATGCTCAAAACGGGCTGGCGGCGCTGTTCACCTCCCGTTCGCTGATGGCATCAGAAAACCGGTCCCCCCCGGGACCGGCATGACGCAATCACACAAAAACTTGGCTTGGTCTTAGCCCTTTCCGTTGGACTCCTCAGTTATGGCTTAGGTGTACGAGGAAACCATGAGCGCCATGGCGCATTGGCGAAAGGGCGATCAGGCGTGGAGAAAGAAGAGTCAATCAATCTCCATCCATCTCGACGTCGGGATCGAGACCGACATCATCGATACAGGCTTGTTTGTCCACTTGGCACAACAGCTGCATCAGGTTCTTTCGATCAAGAGCTGACAACTCACCGTTGATTTCCCACTTCAGACAGGTTCTGCGCTGGCAGCTGCCGGTATGACCCTTGAGGACCTCAAACATGACAGCCTCCTTTGGGCCGATGATTTGATCCTTACGACGGATTGACGGGGTAATGCCAGAGCAGCAATACCTAACGTGTTTGGAGCTTGCCAAGGCCCTCCAACCTTGAGCTGATGAATGTCAGTGACGACTGCTGGACCCCTGACACCTCTTTCGCCAACGTGATCGAAGTTGCGATCAAACGATGACCAACGGATCCGGCACCTGGGCCAACAATCAGCCCCCAGCAGCAGCCGAAAAACTCTGGAGAGGCCTGGCTCTGGTGGGAGCCTTCCACATCGGAGGAATGCTGATCAACGTCATCTTCCAGATGCTGGGAAACAACAGCCTGGATGGCATTCCCGCCAAATTCCTCGGCCTCTGAGCCCATCAGCCCCATCTAAACGCTGATGAGCCCCTGCAGCAGGCAGGGGTTTTTTATTGTCCAACTGGAACGCACCATGCAGCTCAGGCGCTAGGACAATCAAGGCGAGACCCACTCATCTCGGACTGAGCAGAATTACCCATTGTTAAGGGAGATTGCGCAGCATTAAGTTCTCCTCGCATGCACGAGTCGTTCCCGAGGAGTGGGCTCTTCGGGAACCTTTTTTTGGGTAAGTTCCCTAAAGGTGAGTGATGTATCCCGTAGGTGGGCCTGCGGATACATCTCCTCCTATTCGATGGCCGCTTCTCGCTAACAGCCGAGAGGAGAGGAGCAGGCGAGGGAACCTGCTCCTTATTCCCTCCAGAAGCGTTTGCAGTGGTGCTCGCGCCGAAACGATCTTCGGCCATCCAGGAATGATTCTCATTGAGCAGGAATGCCTATTCCACCTCCTGAGAATTCCCTGAGAAACGCTCCGATCGCACCTCGAACGGCCCTCTGCTGTTCCACTCTTGAAGTGAAGGCTCTGGTGCCTTCAATGCGTCAAGCAAGAGCGGGCTGAGGGGCCGGCTCTTTTTTTTGGATCAGAAGGCCATCAAAGTCCAGCAGTCGGCCTCACCAGCCACAAGACTGAAACCAGCTGATCCAACGCCGTGCTCCACCAGCTCAAAGCGTTGCTGCTGGCGCTGAGCCTATGGAGCACCCTCCCCGCAGCGGCAGCCCCGATCAGCCGCGACGATCCGGAATCCACCGACCCCGGCCGCAAGGGCATCTCAACCGCCCGCGGATCCGCCGTGGTGGTCACCGCAAATCCCCTCGCCAGCACGGCAGCGCTGGCTGCGTTGAAGAACGGCGGCAGCGCCATCGATGCTCTGGTCACAGCCCAGGCGGTGCTGGCGGTGGTGGAACCCCAGAGCTCCGGCCTGGCAGGTGGCGGTTTTCTGTTGCACTGGGAGGCCAAACAACGTCAGCTTTCAGTGCTGGATGGCCGTGAAGTGGCCCCCGAACGCAGCAGGCCCGGCGACCTGCTCGACGGCGCGGGGGGGGATCCCCTCCCCTGGCGACAGGCCACCAGCCAAGCCAACGCCATCGGCATTCCCGGCACCGTGGCCCTGCTCTGGGAGGCCCATCAAAACCACGGCCGTTTGCCCTGGAGCCAAACCATGCAACCGGCGATCCGCCTGGCCAGTGCTGGCTTCCTGCCGAGCGCGCGGCTGTTGCGCTCCATTCGCCTGGCCCAGCGTTTCGGCGTGGCCCACAGCCCTGGATTTCAGGCGCTCTACCTGCCCGGCGGCCGGCCACCAGCAGCGGATCAACCCTTCCGCAACCCTTCCCTGGCACGCAGCCTGAGGCTGCTGGCCAGGGAAGGGGGACCAGCCTTTTATCAAGGGCCTCTGGCGCAGCAGATCCTGGATGGGGTCAACGCCCTGCGGGCCAGCGAGCCGAACTTCCGCGGCTGGAGCTCCGCTGATCTGAGCAGCTATGCCGTGGTGCGGCGCACCCCCCTCTGCAGCCAGCAGCTGCAGCACCGGATCTGCACGGTCCCGCCCCCCAGCAGCGGTGGCTTGGCGCTGCTGCAAACTCTGGCGCTGCTGAACCAGACCACCAACCTGGCCAGCTCCAGCGCAGCTGAGCCGCAGCTTTGGCGGCAGATGGCCCGCGCCCAGGCCTGGGCCGATGCCGACCGGCTCTACTGGGTGCACGACCCCATCGATGGAGCAGTGCCCAGCGCAGCCCTGCTGGATCCGGCCTACATCGACAGCCGGGCCAGAGCCATGCAGCGCGCCAACGGCGAAAGACCAGCGCCGGGGTTGCCCCCAGGCATCGATCGCTATCCCTACGGCAGGCCGGATAAGGGCATCGAACAGGGCACCAGCCAGATCACCATCGTGGATGCCAGCGGCAACATCGCCTCCTACACCTCTTCAGTGGAGACGATCTTCGGGAGTCGGCACCTGGTGGGAGGCATGGTGATGAACAATCAGCTCACCGATTTCGCCTTCAAGCCCAGCCTTGGCGGCAAACCGGTCGCCAACCGCCGGCTGCCTGGACGGCGGCCGATGTCGTCAATGGCGCCGACAGTGGTGTTCCACAACGGTGAGCCGGTGCTGGCTCTCGGCAGCCCCGGCGGCCGCAGCATTCCCCATCTGCTCAGCCGGGTGCTGCTGGCATCCCTGGTCTGGAACGAACCGCCGGCACGGGCGGTGGGGCTGCCCCATCTCTCACGCCGGGGCACAACGCTGGTGCTGGAAAGCGATCCGCCGCTGCCCTGGCCGTTTCCGCTGCAACAGCTCACAAGCGAAGCAAGCCCGCGGCGTCAGAGCATCGGCAGCGGCACTGCTCTGCTGCAAAAAATCGGTGCTGGCTGGCAGGGAGCCGCTGATCCGCGCCGAGAAGGAACGGCCCTGGCCCTGCCCTGATCCAGCCAACCAGCGATCAACCCTTGGAGCGCAGGTGCGTGAAGCTGGGAACACCATTGCCCCAGGCACGGGTGATGGCCAAGATCAACGCCCCGATCAGGGCCAGGTTCATCGCAAAGCCGCTGTCCACCGGGAAGGTGTGGAAGATCAGCATGGTGGGCACCAGGAACAGCAACAGCAGCGAGGCCCCCAGCACCGTGTTGCTTCCGAACACCAGCAGGATCGATCCGGCGATCAGCACCACAATCGCCGCCACCAACAACACAGAAGCCAGGGGTTCGGGGATGCCCTTGGAGGCGATGAAGCCGGCGGTTTCAGCAAAGTTGGTGAACTTGGCCGGCAGGGCATTCACAAACACGGCCGCCATCAGCACCCGGCCGAGGAAATCGAACAGCTTCGAAGCAGTCATGGAGATCAGTAGCCCGCAGGTGCAGAGGAGTCGTGACAAGCACTCTAGGGAGCAACTGTTCACCAAGAACATTCACAGGCCACCAGAGGATGAGCTGATCCAGGGATGGAGATCAGCCGTCAAAGGCGGTAGGACGGAGTTCAGCAGGGTCGGGATGGGCCGAGCTCGATGCTGGAGATCAGACCCTTCACCCCCGCCGACCTCGACGTGATCACGGCCCTGGCCCGTGAGCAGGATTTCGCCCCAGGAATCGGCGACATCGAGATCTACGCCAACACCGACCGCCAGGGGGTCTGGCTTGCTTGGCACGACAACACACCGGTGGGCTGCATCGCGGCGGTCACTTACAACCCCGACTATGCCTTCATCGGGCTGTTCGTGGTGAAGCAGGAGCATCGGGGCCAGGGGATCGGCCGTCGGCTCTGGCAACACGCCCTAAAAACACTCAGCGGCGTTCAATGCATCGGCCTGGAGGCCGCGGTGCAGATGGTGGGCTTCTACGAACGAGCTGGATTTCAGAAGGACTGCATCACCACCCGCCGGCAGATGCTGTTCCGCAGCGAGGCAACACTCGATTTAAGCCCGAGCCAGCGCAGCGACGTTGCCGTCGTGCCCTTGCGCGAGGTGTCGCTGGAGGCGATTCAGCGCTACGACGAACGCCATGAGATCAGCCCAAGGCCCCACTTCCTTGAACTGTGGCTCCGCCACAGAGCCGGAGATGTGTTCGCAGCGAGGGATGCCGAGGGTGAATGCCATGGCTACGTGCGCATTCGGCCTTGCCTGCTGCCGATCGGCGAGGGATGGCGGGTGGGTCCCTGGCTCGCCGAAGACCCCGGCATGGCCTCGCTTTTGCTGAACAACGCCCTGGACCACCACAACGGTGTCGTGCTGATCGACACCCCCGGCCACAACCCGAGCGCCAAAACCATCCTCAGCGCCAGGGGCTTCAAACCGATGACGTCAACTGTGCGGATGTACAAGGGCGTGATCCCAAAGGGGCACGACCGCAACGTTTACGGCCTGGCCTGCCTCGAGCTGGGTTGATCGCTGAACGATCACTCCACAAGGAATTCGCTGCGCAAGGCCCGCGCATCCTGAATCCGCTGCCCCACCGCGAGCTGGCGCAGGCGGGTGTTCAACCAGGCGCGCAGTCGGGTGGACGACACCGACTTGTTCAGCAGACCGTCCGAAGGCTCAGGCGTGCCGAAGGGAATCGTCATCAGCCACGTACGGCAGTTCAGGCTAATCAGATCGCAGCCACGCCAGCCCCACTTTCAGCTGGTTCTGCCCTGAAAGGCAATGCGTGTTCGTGCTGATTGCCAGGGCCTGGCCCAGCCCCAAGACTGTGTGCATCGAGATCGGAGGCGTCCATGCGAGACGACGGTCCAACCGAGCAGACGTCAGAAGCAAGCTGACTTTCAGGCCCCTGCTCCAACAGTTTTCACACCTCTTGTTGGGTGCGCCCTTCGACAGGCCTTGTGCGAAAGGCCAGGCCGATCGGCACTCCATCTGCACCGTGCCAGGTGCCCTAAGGAGCTCCCATCACCCGACCCCTTGGAACATGGCCCCAGGCGCCATAAGCCAGACGCTTCGACCTTCCTTCAGCCACATCTGATGGATTGCGTCATGCACAAACGAGCGAGTTAGGCCGCCTGTTCACCGGAACGGGACGGCCACATCAACCCTGAACATCATCGTTCAGACACAGACCCCCGGCCCCCTCCGTCACAGGGACCGGGGGTCTGCTGCTGGATCAGGCCTTGCGCTTCTGGTCGGCCTGCCGCAGCTGCTCGCGCAGGATGATCGGATCATCACAGTGGGATCTGCGGTAAAGCGCTTTGATCTTGCGTGACTCCTCATCGAGCAGCTCCAGCTCAACCGCGTCCGCCATTCCCACCGTGAAATCTTCGATCTGGCGGTCTTCAAACTGATTCTCCAGAGCCATCAACTCCTTCAACGAATCACTCATATACAGACAACTCGACGCCATCAATTTGAGGTTTTCCCGAATCTTGATGTCGGCCTGCTCGCGCACATCCCGCGCCTTTTCCAGCGTGGCAATCAGATCACCACTGGCCGCTTCTTCAAGCGTTGCCGCAGATGCCGTCGAGGTTGTTGCACAACCCAGCACCAGCACCAGCAGCAACGCCAGAACGGATTGCAGAACCTTCATCGGAGCCCCAGAAGACAATTCACGTTAAAAGGAGACATCAGACGACGTCCCCTCGGATGAGGGAGACATTGCTTGGAATCACTACCCCACAACCCCTCGAGTGGGTGATGTGTAACCCTCTGGATTTGCCGATGCTGATGGAACACGAGCCAAAGAGAACCTAAGAGCATGACCAACACAACCGCCAAAGCCGAACTGCTCGATCTGCTGATCGAACCGCTGAAGGGATGCAAAGGGCTTTATGCCCATCGGCAGAACCTGATGCAACGGGTGATGCGCATGCCCGATCTGGAGGTGCGCGATCACCTCGATCGGCTCAGGGCAAGCCATTTCCCAGGCACCTGAGGCCCCAAGGCCACGGCAGATCAATTCTTAAGGAATGCTGAGAGACGCAAAGAAAGCCAAACCCGTATCGGTTGTCGCAGCCCAGTCCAGTTATGAATCCGTAGGACGACTCGAGTTTCAAGCGTGATCCCATGGCCGAGACCCTGCGTCTGCCCTATTCCGTTCAAGGCAATGGAACAGTGGAATCCATCGGCAATCACCTGTATCAGGTCTGCGGACCAGCCGGATGCACCGTTGTGATGGGGCTCAGCAACGCCCTCTACCTGAGCCGCAACGTGCCTGAAGTGGAACACAACCACCGCTCATGTCGGTGACAAAAAATTCGCCCCAACCAACGGAGCGAATCATGAAGCCGGAGCAATCCCCATCACCCGGCCCGCCCTTTCGACGGGCTTTTTTGTGGCAACACCCCAGATGTAGCGCCTGATTAACACTGTGCGGCCGAGTCAT
>ENA-OSEY01000815-OSEY01000815.1-marine-metagenome-genome-assembly--contig:-NODE-815-length-22040-cov-4.987570_pt1 | contig 22040 bp, 17 predicted proteins | sample MGYA00248465_ERZ534230 | MGnify/ENA primary metagenome ERZ534230 (study PRJEB26409, sample SAMN06344110) | marine metagenome | isolation source: Sea water from surface | place: Atlantic Ocean:Southern...
AATCACTAAATAATATTAGCATATAAGCAGTAATTAATAAAATGTATGTTAAAAAAGAACTTATTAAAATCTTAAATATCTTTTTTATAAAGTTTTTACTTAACTTCCAATATTTTTTCTTATGTAAAAATATATATAAAGCAATTACATTGAAGTAACTTGCTAAACTTAAAGATAAAGCAATACCTAAGTGTCCCATGCTTCCAACTAATAGCACTATAAGAAACAAATTTACTAACATTGATAACGTAGATATTAGAAAAGGAATAAGTGTATTCTTCTCTGAAAAAAATATTACAGAAAAAATTTTTATAAAGCCAAAAGCTGGAAGTCCTATTGAATACATTACAATGGCATCACTAGTAGCTAAAACATCTCCTAATCCAAACTTCCCTCTTTTAAATAATATATCTACAATTAGATCAGATAACGCTATGAGACCTAACATACATAATAAAGTTAGACAAAGCATTAATAGACATGAAAATTCGATTTGTTGGCCAATATTTTTTTTTGATTTTTTTGCTTTCTGATTAGATAAAGTAGTTAATAAAATTGTAGAAATAGAAACAATAAAAATACCAAGAGGTAACTGCACTATTCTATCGGCATAATATAGCCATGATATAGCTCCCATAATGCTAGAGGCAAAAATTACACCTATAAATTGATTTATTTGAAGTATTCCTCCTGCAAGAATATTTGGCATTAACAGCGAAAAAAACTTTTTAATATTTTTTGAAACTCTTGGCTTTGAAAATTTAATTTTGATATTAATTTTAAAAGACCAAAAAATCATTACTAGTAATTGCAATATTCCTGAAATAATTACAGCCCATGATAAAATTAATTCTGGTATAGCAAAATAAAAGTAACTAACACCTAGAGCTATAATCATACCTAAATTTAAAATAATTGGGCTAAAAGCCCACATAGCAAATCTACCATTAGCATTAAATAACGCACCTATAAAAGAGGATATGGAAATAAGTACCAGGTAAGGAAACATTATTGATGCTAAAAAAGTTGTTTTATTTATAAGGTCTTCAGTGAACCCTGGTGCTAAAAAGGAAATTATTTCTTTCATAAAAATTTCAGCTAGCACAGTAACAATTAATAAAATAATAATTAAATAATTAAAAACTGAATTATAAAAAGTCTGAGCTATTTTCTTATTTGATTTTTTTTTAATATCTAAATAAAGAGGAATAAGTGCATTGCTTATAGCTCCTTCAGCGAATAACCTCCTAAATAAATTAGGAAGCCTAAAAGCTAATAGAAAACTATCTGCACTTGAGGAAGCTCCAAATATAAATGCAAAAAGAAGATCTCTAGCATAACCAAGTATTCTACTTAAAAAAGTTAATATACTCATTAAGCTAAAAGATTTGAAAACACTCATGCCTTATTTTATTCCTCTAACTTATCTTTTATTTCCTTTAAAAAATTTAAAGCCTCAATCGGCGTTAAGTTATTTAAATTTAAACTTATAATCTGATCTTCCAAAAGTTTTAACATAGTATTTTTTTTTTCTCTATTTATATCAATAGACTGAATATCTGAATTAATATTCTCAACCCCTAAACCATTTTCTAGATTATTTAATACTTCTCTTGCTTTTATTACAACCACTTCAGGCAAGCCTGCCATTTTTGCCACTTCTATTCCATAAGAACTTTCAGCAACACCTTCTATTAATTGGTGCAGAAAAATTAATTCATTTTTCCATTTCTTAACTCTAAACGTGTTTAGTTTCAGTAAAATATAATTTTTTTCTAATGCTGCAAGTTGATTATAATGAGTAGCAAATAATGTTTTGCATTTGATATTTTGCATTAAAAATTCTACAGTTGCCCAAGCTAAAGACATACCATCATAGGTAGAAGTTCCTCTACCTATTTCATCTAATATGACTAAAGATCTGTTTGTTGCTGAATTTAAAATATTAGCTGTCTCAAGCATCTCTACCATAAAAGTAGAGTTTCCTTTTGCTAATTCATCTCCAGAACCTACTCTACAAAATAATTTATCACATACACCAATGTTTACCTGTTCAGCAGGACAATATCCTCCTGCTTGAGCTATGATAAGTATTAAAGCATTCTGTCTTAAATACGTTGATTTACCCGACATGTTCGGTCCAGTTATTAATCTAAATAGATTATTATCTTTTTCATTTAATATACAATTATTAGCAATAAAGCTTTCTGTATGCGTTTTTTCAACTGATGGATGTCTTCCTTTTTTAACAATAAACTCAGAGCTATCATTAAGCTGTGGTCTTACAGCACCATACTTTTTTGCATAATTTGACCAACTAATTGCCACATCTATTCTAGCAACTAAGTTTGCGATATTAAGAATATTTCCAGAAGATTGTAATAATAAGCTTACTAGTTTGTTATAAATTTCTATCTCTAATTCTAATGATTCAAAGTTAGCATTCAAAATTTTTTCAGAAATACTTGTTAAATTTTTTGTAGTATACCTGAAGGAATTTTTTAGCGTTTGTCTATGAATATAGTGTAGGTCAGTGTTTTTTAATTTATCGTTATTAGAACTAGAAATGTCTATAAAGTATCCTAAAAAACTATTGTATTTAATTTTTAAATTATTAATTCCGGATAATTTTTTTTCTGACTCTTCTTCTTTTATAATTAAGGCTTTAGCTTCATCTCTAAATTTTCTAACTTCATCAAGTTTTGCATCAAATCCTGCTTTAATAAAATTACCATCTCTAGAAAGTAACGGAAGATTTTCTCCTAGTGCAGATTCTAAAGTAAGTACTATTTTTTGAACATCCTTATTACCTTTAGTGTTTTTTAAAAATTTTAAAAAGAAATCGTCATTCAAATCATCTACCTTATCATTAACTACCTCACATAATTCAATAGATTTTTTTAGTCCATTCAAAATACAAAATAAATCTTTGGGGCCTCCTCTACCAAGAGAAAGCCTGCTCAAAGATCTTGAAATGTCAGGAAAGTTATTTATTGACTTTGCTACTATATTATTTAAATCATCAAAGTTGTCATAAAAAAAGTTTACTAGGTCTAGTCTTTTATTAATGCTATTAAGGTTGCTAAGAGGGTTTGATAAGTCATTTAATAACTTTCTAGAACCAGTGGCTGTCATGGTAAAATTTAAACTATTAAATAAACTGCCTTCACTATCTCCATTTAAATTTTTTACTATCTCTAAATTTCTTTTAGAGGCGTTGTCAATTTCTAAATAATCATCAATTTTATTTCTTTGAGGAAAAAGCATAACCGGAGTTTTTTCATTTTGAGTAAAGGCAATATATTTTATAGTTGCTCCTAAAGATATTTTTTCATCAACACTGAAATTGGTTAAAGATAATTTTTTATCAAAACGATATGTTTTTTCATAATAATTTGAGGCACTTTCAATTTCTAAATATTTATTATCTATAAATGTTACTAGATTTTTTTTGTTTGTTTTTAAAATAAATTCATATTCTTGTGTCTTAGGTAAAATTATTTCAGAAGGCAAAATACTTTCAATGATATCTAATACTTCATTTTCTCTTAAAGCTTTCTTAATACTTATTTCCCCTGTGGAAATATCTGCGTAAACAATATTAAAGTGTGTATTGAAGAATGTTACTGACATTAAATAATTATTTTCTGGAGATATTAATTCTTTTTCTTCTGTTAATGTTCCAGGGGTAGCTATCCTTACTACTTTTCTTTTTATAATTTCTTTATAACCTCTCTTTTTACTTTCTTCTGGAGTTTCTACTTGCTCGCATATTGCTACCTTAAATCCATTTTTTAATAATTTTGCTAAATAACTATCACCGTGATGATGAGGGACCCCGCACATTGGGATGTCTTCTCCATCAACCTGACCTCTTTTAGTTAATGTTATTGATAATGTTTTAGCTGCTATTTCAGCATCTTCAAAAAAAAGTTCATAAAAATCTCCTAGCCTAAAAAAAATTAAACAATCATTATATTGCTGTTTAATGTCCAAGTACTGTCTTAATAGTGGTGTTAATTTCTTAGCTAACATTTCCAAATAAATCTTTACGCTATCTTTAAAACACCTTATATTATTATATAAGTATAAATAAATGCCAGAAATAACTTCAAAATCTAATATTACCTCTAAAGATGCTCTAGATTTTCATAAAAATGGAAAACCGGGTAAGCTTCAAATATCTGCTACTAAACCTCTAGTTACTGCAAGAGATTTGTCTTTGGCTTATTCACCAGGAGTTGCATTTCCTTGTTTAGAAATTGAAAAAAACCCTGACGCTGCTTATGATTACACAGCCAAAGGAAACATGGTTGCTATTATCTCTAATGGGACAGCAGTACTAGGTTTAGGTAAACTAGGAGCACTTGCTTCAAAGCCTGTAATGGAGGGAAAGGCTGTATTATTTAAAAGGTTTGCTGACATCGATGGAATTGATTTAGAAGTTGATACTGCTGATGTAGACGAATTTGTAAATAGTGTTAAATATCTTGGTAAATCTTGGGGAGGAATAAATCTTGAAGATATTGCTGCTCCTGCATGTTTTATGATAGAGCAACAATTGTCAGAAAAGTTAGATATACCTGTATTTCATGACGATCAACATGGAACAGCTATTGTTGCTACTGCAGGTTTATTAAATGCTCTAACTATCACAGGTAGGGATATTAAAAATTTTAAAATGGTCGTTAATGGAGCTGGTGCAGCAGGTATAGCTTGTGTTGAATTATTGAAAGCTATGGGCATGCCATCAAAAAATGTAATTATGTGCGATAGAAAAGGTGTTATTTCAAAAAGCAGAAATGATTTAGATCAATGGAAGTCAGCCCATGCTGTGGATACACCACATAAAACATTAGAAGATGCACTTAAAGGTGCAGATATAGCATTTGGTCTTTCAGTTAAGGGAGCTTTTACAAATGATATGATGCTTTCTATGAATGATAAGCCCATCATATTTGCTATGGCTAATCCTGATCCAGAAATCACACCAGATGAACTTAGAAAAATAAGACCTGATGCTATTATAGCAACGGGTAGATCTGATTATCCAAATCAAGTAAATAACGTCCTAGGATTTCCTTATATTTTTAGAGGAGCATTAGATGTAAGAGCTTCTGCAATTAATATTGATATGAAAATAGCTGCTACAAAAGCTTTAGCTGATTTAGCAAAACAAGATGTCCCTGATGAAGTAGCTAATGCTTACTCAGGACAACACATAAAATTTGGTCCTGAATATATCATTCCTAAACCATTTGATGCAAGATTGTTAACTGCTATTCCTCCAGCTGTAGCAAAAGCTGCTGAAGAGTCCGGGGTTGCGAGAAAGCCTATAAGAGACGAATTAGGCTACAGAAGAAGACTTGCTGCTAGATTAGATAAAACTGCTACATTAATACAAAGCGTTGCAGATACTGTCAAAGCTTCTCCAAAGAAAATTGTTTTTGCTGAAGGAGAGCAAGAAACAGTTATTAGAGCCGCTGTACAATTTTACAAAGAAGGATATGGAACTCCTATATTAGTTGGTAGAGAAGAAAAAGTTTCAGCCGCTATAGAAGAGATAGGCTTAAAAGAAGCTAAGGGTATAGAAATAGTTAATGCTAGTAAATCCAATAAAAATCATGAATATTTAGAATTTCTCTATAAAAGATTAAATAGGAGAGGTTATCTAGAAAGAGACTGTCAAAGATTAGTTAATCAAGATAGAAATATTTTCGCTTCTTGCATGGTAGCTAATGGCGATGCTGATGGACTGGTTACAGGTTCAACTAGAAATTACTTTGTAGCCTATGATGATATTACTAGAGTTATTGACCCTGCTCCAAAATCTAGAATTTTTGGTATGTCAATAATTATGGTTGAAGGTAGAACTTTATTTGTTGCTGACACTACTGTGCATTATAACCCTAGCAGTGAAGAACTAGCAGATATAGCTTGTCAAACAGCTGAAATAGCAAAAAATTTAGGCTATAACCCTAGAGTTGCCATGCTATCATTTGCTAATTTTGGTAATCCAGCTATAGAAGGTACTGAGCGAGTTCATGGTGCGATCGAAGTGTTAAATTCAAGAAAAGTGGACTTTGAATATGATGGAGAAATGACAGTAGATGTAGCTCTCAACCCTAAGTCGCTTGCTTTTTATCCTTTTTGTAGATTATCTAGACCAGCTAATATATTAATCATGCCTGGTTTGCACTCAGCGAATATTGCATCTAGATTAATTGACTCAGTTGGAGCAGGTAAAACTATAGGTCCTCTTTTAACAGGATTAAAACACTCAGCACAAATTGTTAAAGTAGGTGCAAGTGTGTCAGAAATAGTCACCTTAGCTTTATTTGCAGCTTATGATTCTTCTAAACCAAACACGTTTTCCAGTTCTGATAATAATAAATTAATGTCAAAAAAAGCCTAGGTTGTTAAAAACAAGATATATTATTTTATCTGTAATTTTTTCTTTAATTCTTTTTTCTTCTTTATTGCTTTTCCATTTAAACTTTTTTTTTGAAGCTATATTTGTATTAAGCTCATTATGCATAATTCTTTTTATTTTAATTCTTAAATTTTATAAATTTTATCATGATAGTCTTAGTCTGCTAAAAGAAGAAAATATCTATATTAATAACACCGTAATAAGTTTTTTATTAAACCCTAAAAACGAGTACTTGAGATTTAAAGTAGCATTTGAAAAAAAAATGCAACTTTACGATAAAAAGTTATTGGAAGAAAAAAGTAAATATTCTCAATTACTAAACTCAGTTCCCCTACCACTCGTGTTAATAAATGAGCAAAGATTTATTTTGTTTGCTAATAATTTCGCAAAAGGTTTATTTCCTTCAAATTTTGAAGGTAGTTATTTGCATCAGTATTTTAGAGATCCTATTTTAAAAAATACTATAGAAAAAGTTAAAAATGATTTAGCTGATTATTCTTTAAATTTACAAATGGATTTAAATAATAAAAACATATTATTTAATGTAAAAATACAACCCGTAATTTCTGAAGAAAAAGAAATATTATATTATTTAATTATATTTATTGACCAAGATTCAATTTCAAAATCTATTCAAGAAAGAAATGATTTCTTAGCTAATGCTAGCCATGAATTAAAAACTCCTCTAACTAATATTATGGGGATTTCAGAAATCATTTCTAATGATCCTAAAGCCATAATTGAAAATAAAAATTTTAGTAAAAACTTATTAGTTAATGTGAAGCGTATGCAAAATTTAATTTATTCTTTATTAGACTTATCGAAAGTTGAAATAAATAAAAATATTATTCAGTACAAATTATTGAACTTAGAGAAAATTTCAAATTCAACTATAGATGAGTTTAAAAACATACAGTCTAAAGAACAGAATATAGAAATTTTTAATAATTTAAAAAATAAGTCATTAAAATTAAAAACAGATGAAAAAGAATTTAAATTATTATTTTTTAATATATTAGATAATGCATTCAAGTATTCTTCTTCTTCTGTAAAAATTTATTTAGAAGAAACTGCAAAAAATATAGAAATAATTTTTCAAGATAATGGAATAGGCATTCCTAAAAACGAAATCAATAGAGTAACAGAGAGGTTTTATAGAGTTAAAGGAAATGAAAAAATAGAAGGTAGTGGTCTTGGGTTAGCAATAGTCTCAGAGATAATGAATAACCATGAGGGAGAAATTAAAATTGAAAGCGAAGAAAGAGTTGGTACTAAGGTTCTTTTAATATTTAAACGGGCCTAAATAAAAGACCCGTTTAAATTTAAGATTACTAACTACCAATTAGTTTGGAATCTAATTCCTAAAGCTTTTACTTGATTTTCATTGCCATAAGAATTTGTTAATGTTCCATTAAAGCTTGCTCCTGGAGATAAACTAGTTACTTCATCAACGGCTTCAGCATCTAACTTGGCAATAATATAGTTAACCATAATTCTATTATTATTAGTTAATTGCCAATTATATCCAAATGTAGTATTTCTCATAGATCCTTGAGAACCGTAACCTGGGCAAAGATCGTTCAAACTTGAATTTGAAAATCTTACTCCAAATTCATGCACTCCCATACCACCTTTATTAACGGCATTTTTTACCTTAGGCCTTTTCCATCCGCCTTTCTTGATAGTATATCTTCTCTGTCCACCCATAGTATAACCTAACTCATAGTAACCCATATTAGCTTCAACTGAAGTACATGTAGCAGTGTTAGCTCCATTTCTTAAGCCACCATTTTCTCTTTCCATTTCTCCCCATAACCATTCTCCAGCTGCCCAAAAATTGTTATATAGAAGAGCAATTTCACCACCCCAGTGAGTCATATTATTAATATCTCCAAGATCAGACCCTATATCTGCGTCAATTGGTTTTTCATCAGCTACATTAAGACCTATTCTGTAATCCCACTCCATAGAAGTATCTGCTGTATCAGTATCAGTAAAATCATACCAATATCCTAAATGTAGAACTGTAGATTTACTCATAAATGGGGCATAAACAATTCTTGCTGTATATCCTAACTGTTCATCAACTGCTTCAGTAGGTGTCATATCTCCTGCTCCATGAATTGCTGTTTCAAAAAGATATCCCATTTTTTTATCCCAATTTCTATACTGTACAGACATTCTTTTAGGACCAAGTGTATGGTCTGTCATTGCATCAACTGATGGGGCTCTTTCAATAAAAGGTAAGTCATTAGATGAGGTTGACTCAGCAAATGATAAAGGAATTTTTTGTTTACCAATAGAAATTGTAGAGTTTTTTGAAAGTTTGTAACCCATAAATGCTTCATCGACAGAAGTAATGTCGTTCATTCCATCAGCATCACCAAGTGTACTTTGTTGCTTGGCTGAGGCACCCCAATCTACTTGAGCTTTATAATAAAAACCTCCACCATATTTTCCACTAAAACCAAGTCTCAATCTTCTAAAATTAGTGCCATCAACAAAGCAAGAACCACCTTCTGTATTTGCTACATCACATCCTAATATAGGGTCAGCATCATGCATACCAACGTCAAAGTGAATTCTTCCTGCTAACTTCACTTCATTTTTTCCTGACTTTATTTTTAAGCCTGGGCCAACTTTCATGTTTGGCATATCTTTAGTCTTTTTCTCCATGCCTTTCATTTTAATAAGAGCGTCTTGCACCTGTGACTCGATTTTATCTAATCGATCACTATGAGCATCTGCTCTAGATAGATTGCTTAGACTCAATGTAAATAACACTAGAGCCAAGCCTGTAATAATTTTATTTATTAGATTCATAGAATTTCCTTTTCTTAATTTAAATTCTTTAACCTTTACTTTTCAATTATTACAGATTTATTACGTAGTCCTGCTAGTCATATATTAAAAACAATAAATATTCTTTTTTTATAAAAGTGATAAAATTGCAACAGGTTAATTTAGAAACACTAGGAAATCCATATAATTTATGCACAAAATACAAAAAAGATCTAATATCTAGAATACTTTATTTAAAGTTGAAGAGTTTACTATGTGATAGTCATAATATTGTAATATTTATAGCTCAATAAATATATATTATTAATTATGGAGTAAAATATGTTTAAAAAAGTTTTTTTAATAGTTTTCTTTAATATAGTTTTCTTAGGAAGCATGCAGGCTAGAGATCAGCTTTATGTAGTTGGTTCATCCACTGTGTATCCTTTTGCGACTGTAGTAGCAGAAAACTTTGGTCAAAAATCTGGTATGAAAGTGCCAAAAATAGAATCTACTGGTTCTGGTGGTGGAATGAAGTTATTTTGTAAAGGCTTAGGAACCCAACATCCTGATATTACAAATGCTTCAAGAAGAGTGAAGAAAAAAGAATTCAAAAAATGTCAAGAAAATGGAATTGATTTTGTTGAGGTTAAAGTTGGTTATGACGGTATAGTTATAGCAAATTCAAAAAAATCTCCTGTGATGGCATTAACTAAAAAGCAAATATTTTTAGCTTTAGGTAAAGATGTTCCTGAAGGAAATAAAGAGGGTGGAAAATTAATACCTAATCCAAATAAAAAATGGTCTGATGTAGATCCAAGTTTGCCAGACATTGCTATTGAAGTTCTCGGACCTCCTCCAACCTCTGGAACAAGAGATGCCTTCCAGGAGTTAGCTATAGAAGGTGGATGTAAAGCATTTCCTGAATTGAAGGCAATTAAAAAGCAAGATAAGAAGAAATATAAATCTATTTGCAGAGCTGTTAGGGAAGACGGTCCTTTTATTGAAGCAGGTGAGAATGATAATTTAATTGTTCAAAAGCTTGTAGAAAATCCAAATGCATTTGGAGTTTTTGGTTTTTCTTTCTTACTTGAAAATGCCGATAAAATTCAAGGTTCAACTGTAAATGGAGCTGCGCCTACAATGGCAGCTATTGCTGATAAAAGCTATGGTATATCTAGACCTCTTTATTTTTATGTCAAATCAGCTCACTTAGATGTGATTCCTGGTATGAGAGAGTATGTAGCTGAATTTACAGCACCAGATACTTGGGGTCCTGGTGGTTATTTAGAGGAAAGAGGAATGATCCCTATGCCTGACGAAGAAAGAGCAAAGTTTGGAGCAGATGCTAAAAATATGACTGCTCTAGCTAAAAGATAATAGCTTTTTATTGAACTTTAGGTAAAATATGAAGGTGGTTCAACTGCCTTCATATTACCTTTTTTATGCTTGATATATCATTATATTTTATATTTCTTTTAGGTCTTAGCTCCTATTATATTGGAAAAAATAGAGCTAAAAAAAATATAAATCTTATTACAGAAACTGGTGGCCTGGAGAGTCATTACGGGATGTACTTAGTTGTATGGACCGTACTACCCGCTTTGATATTTTATATCATATGGACTATTATCTCTAATTACCTTATCAAAGAAGCAACGCTAGATAGTATCCCAAGTGATTTACTACCAGAGAATATATCAATGCAAAGATTATTTTTGGACTCAATTATAGTAGTAGCTAAAGGAGGAAATAGCTTATCTAAAGTGCCAGAAATATCTGTAGCATTTTATCAAAATTTTGCTTATTACTCTACTCTCGGTAAAAGTATTTCTACTATTAGTATCTCTTTAATATCATTTTTTATATTTTATAGAAAAATTGACTCAACCTTACGTGCTAAAAATTTCTTAGAAAGAATCATCTTAGTTTTTTTATTTATATCTTCAATAATTGCTATCATGACTACTGTAGGAATAATACTTTCATTGGTGGTAGAAACCAGTAAATTTTTTCAAGATGTGACCATATTTGAATATTTCTTTGGTTTATTATGGTCTCCACAAATGGCATTAAGAGAGGGGCAGGTTGCAGCAGAAGGTTCATTTGGAGCTGTACCTGTTTTTGCAGGTACATTCCTTATCACTCTAATAGCTATGGCTTTGGCTGGACCGGTTGGTCTTTTTTCAGCTATATATTTATCAGAATATGCTTCTAAGAATACTAGAAAAATTATTAAACCGACTATAGAGATATTAGCAGGTGTACCTACAGTTGTGTACGGTTTTTTTGCTGCCCTTGTAGTGGGTCCATTTATAAGAAGAACTAGCGAATCATTTGGATTAGCAGCCTCCTCAGAAAGTGCACTAGCAGCTGGCCTTGTAATGGGCATAATGATAATTCCCTTCATCTCTTCATTATCAGATGATGTAATAAATTCAGTTCCACAAAGTTTAAGAGAAGCTTCTTTTGGTGTAGGAGCTACCAAATCTGAAACTATAAAAAAAGTAATTATTCCTGCAGCTCTTCCAGGAATTGTTGCTGCCTTCATGCTAGCTATATCAAGGGCTATTGGAGAAACAATGATAGTTGTAATGGCAGCTGGTTTATCTGCTAAACTAACAGCAAACCCTTTAGATTCAGTCACTACTGTTACAGTGCAAATAGTTACATTATTAGTAGGAGATCATGAGTTTGACAGCACTAAAACAATGGCAGCTTTTGCTTTAGGTATGACATTATTCGCTATAACTTTAATGTTAAATATTTATGCACTAAGGGTAGTAAAAAAATATAGAGAGAAATATGACTAATATAGATTTATTAGAAAATCAAAGAGATAAATTAATTACTAAGCGATATAATAAAGAAAAAAGATTTATATTAATTGGTAGGTTAGCTATTGCCTTAACTATAATGTTTTTGACAATATTACTTGGCTCTATAGTTTTGAGAGGTATTAGTGGTTTTACAACTACAAAGATAACTTTTAATGTTACCTTAGACAAAAAGTTAATTGATCCTGAATCAACAAATGATAAAAAAGTAATATCCTCAGCGAGGTGGCGTAAAATAACTAGAGACTCTATTTATAATGTTTTAAATGATATGAGTTTAGTGATGAATGGAGAGGTCCTCTCCAAAGCCGAACAAAAAAGTTTAGTTAGACTATTTTCAAGGTCCTCTGAATATCAAATCAGGGATATTGTAATGGATGATATAAGTTTAGTAGGAAAAACTATAGAAGTAACATTGCCCACTGCATCTGAAGTTGACCAGTTTTTAAAAGGAAAAATAGATGAAAACTTACCAGAAGATAACAGACCTTTGAATAATATACAAATTTCTTGGATCAAGCATATGGTTGATAACGGGATGATTAATAAAACATTTAATTCAAATTTATTTACTAAAGGTGATAGTAGAAATGCAGAAGATGCTGGAATACTTGGTGCTTTAATGGGATCTTTATTAGCATTATTAGTTTGTTTATCTATATCCTTTCCTTTGGGCGTAATGGCATCTATTTATTTAGAGGAATTTGCTCCTAAAAACAAACTCACTGATATGATAGAAGTAAATATTAATAATCTAGCTGCTGTTCCATCCATTGTTTTTGGGCTGTTGGGTTTAGCAATTTTTCTAAATGTTTTTAATCTACCAAGATCATCTCCCTTGGCTGGCGGACTAGTGCTAGCGCTTATGACCTTGCCCACTATAATAATATCAAGTAGAGCGGCTATTAAAGCAGTTCCTCCTTCTATTAGAGAAGCAGCTATGGGTTTAGGTGCCAGTAAAATGCAGTCGGTAACACATCATGTGCTACCTCTAGCAATGCCAGGAATGTTAACTGGAACAATTATTGGAATGGCTCAAGCTTTAGGAGAAACAGCTCCACTTCTTATGATGGGTATGGTAGCATTCATCGTAGATATACCTCAAAGTATAACAGATCCTTCAACAGTGCTTCCTGCTCAGATATTTCTTTGGTCAGATCAACCAGAAAGAGGTTTTGAAGAAAAAACAGCTGCAGCTATAATGGTATTATTAGGATTTTTATTAACTATGAATGCATTGGCTGTTTTCTTAAGGAATAAATTTGAAAGAAAATGGTAATAGAAAGAGAGTAGACTATGTCAAAAGATCAGATTAAATTAGATATGGAAAAAGTAAACGTATTCTATGGAAAAAAACAAGCCATATTTAATGTAGATTTAAAAATAAATAAAAATGAAGTAACAGCATTTATAGGACCTTCTGGATGTGGAAAATCTACCTTGTTGAGATGCTTTAATAGAATGAATGATTTAATAGATATATGTAAAGTATCAGGATCAATTCTTTTAGATGGTGTAGATATTTTAGATAAAAGACTTGATTTAGTTAGGTTAAGAACAAAAGTAGGTATGGTATTTCAAAAACCAAACCCTTTTCCTAAATCCATTTATGATAATGTTGCTTATGGGCCTAAAATTCATGGTTTATGTGAAGATGTTGCTGAATTAGATTCAATAGTGGAAAAAAGTTTGAAATCAGCAGGGTTATGGAACGAAGTTAAAGATAGATTGAATGAACCTGGGACAGGAATTTCTGGAGGACAACAACAAAGACTTTGTATTGCAAGAGCCATTGCTACAAACCCTGATGTAATTTTAATGGATGAGCCATGCTCTGCTCTAGATCCAATAGCTACTGCAAAAGTTGAAGAATTAATGCAAGAACTTAAACAAAATTATACTATCATTGTAGTAACACATAATATGCAACAGGCAGCTAGAGTGTCACAAAAAACAGCGTTTTTTCATTTAGGAGAATTAGTTGAATTTGGAGAAACAGATAACATTTTCACGGCACCACAAGAAATAAAAACTAATGATTATATAACTGGTAGGTTTGGATAAATAGAAAGGAAAATTAATGATAGAAATACATGATCATATATCTTCTGCATTTAATAATGAATTATCAGATTTAAATGATTCATTGTTAGAAATGGGATCAGAACTAGAAAAAATGTTTAATAAGACTTTACAAGCTCTTTCTGATAAAGATGAAAGCCTTGCCAAGTCTATAATAAATGATGATAGAAATATTGATAATTTAGAAACCTCAGTTATATCTCAAATACAAATGCTTATTGCCAAAAGACAGCCTGTAGGAGTAGATTTGAGAATTTTAGTAGGTTGCACTAGAGTTGCAGGTTACCTAGAAAGAACAGGTGACTTATTAAGTAGTGTATGTAGAAGAGGAATAATATTAACAGAACACTCTATTCAAGATGAAATAAAAGATTTACTTTTTCTTGGAGAAAAAACTTTAAATCTTTTTAAAGAAAGTTTAGATGCATTCATAAACAAAGATTTCAAAAAAGCTACAGATGTTAGAATAAATGACTTAGAGATTGATAAAATTCATTTAAAAACATTTACAAACCTGCTAGAAAAAATGACAAGTTCTTCAAAACTAGTTGTACCAGGTACCCATATGTTATTTATATCTAAAAACTTTGAAAGAATTGGTGATCATGCTACAAATATTGCTGAGTCCATTGCATATATGGCCAGTGGAGACATAAAAATACCACCTAGAAAAAAATTAAACTGATGCTTAATATTTTAATAGTAGAAGATGATATAACAATAAGAGAACTATTAAATTATAATTTAAAAAATACTTATAAAATATTTGAAGCTTCCTCTGCAGAGGAAGCGCTTGAATTATGTGACGATCACAGTATACATTTGATCTTATTGGACTGGATGCTTCCTGAAATGTCTGGGCTGTCCTTTTTGAGAACAATAAAAAAACAAAAAGAAAACTTAAATATTCCTGTCATATTTGTCACAGCAAAAGAAGAAGAAGCAGATAAAATTACAGGGTTTAACTCAGGAGCAGATGACTATATTACTAAACCATTCTCGCATAAAGAACTTTTAGCTAGAGTTGAAGCTGTATTAAAGAGGTCTTATCCAAACTTATTTTTCAATAAACTATCATATGATAATATAGAACTACATCTAAAAACACATAGAGTTTATAGAAATGGAAATCAGGTTAAACTCAGTCCTAAAGAATATGAATTATTATTATATTTTATGACCAACCCTAAATTAGTTTTTTCAAGAGAGCAACTTCTTGATAAGGTCTGGGGGCTAGAGTCTGATATTGAAATAAGAACTGTAGATGTTCACATAAGAAGGCTTAGGAAAGCTATAAATATAGAAAATTCTAGGGAAATAATAAGAACAGTAAGATCAACCGGTTATTCTCTGGATTGACATTCATCTATATTTTAGATAATGCTATTAAAAGGTTTAAATTGTTAGAAATAGATAACATAAATCCTATAAAAGATTTTTTTGCTCATGAAAAAATTCAAAAGCAAGTTTATTCCTTTTTTAGGAAATACAACTATCAAATAATTAATAAAAAAGAATACTTGGATAGAAGTTATGAGTTTGCCGTAACTCAAGGAGAGTCATTGCCTCAAGTAAAAAATGTAGGATTTTTGGGAGTTATGAATATAAAGGAATTAAAGAGCATTCAAGAGAAAAGAACTTTTAAGAAATTAAAGAAACAAATAAACAGAATTTTGGATCAGACCTGTGCTCCTTTAACTGTAGACAGAAATGGCTACATTATAAATGGTCATCATAGATATGATGCCTTAAAAATTTTAAAGAAAAAAAAAATTACAGTGAGAGTGTTAAATCTAAATGCAAGTGATATGTTACACTTAGACTATACTGGTACTGAATTGAATAAAATGTTAAAGCATCATCAATTTAACTCCCTTAACTTATTAACTTTTAAACCTGAAAGTTTATTAAAAAAAATTTCTTAATTTTTTTTTAAAAAATAAGAAAATAAACTACAAAAAAATAGAAATAAACTTGTAAATAATAAACACCCCATTAATCCAGCTATTTGATAAGAAAAACCTGATATTAAACATCCCACCAAACGTCCCGTTGCATTAGCCATATAATAAAATCCAACATCAAGTGTAACATCACTCTTTTTAGTTAATGCCAAAATCAGATATGAATGAATAGAAGAATTTATAGCAAATACAAAAGCAAATATAAAAAGTCCAATACAGATAATATAACCATTATAATCATAAGTATGCGATAAAAAACCTAAGCTGGACATCATAAGGAATAGCTTTATAGACCAAAAAAAAGCCTGATCATTCTCAGAAAAATTATTTCCATAAAACATTTTCAATAATTTAGGAGCAAATGACTGAACAATGCCATAAAAAACGATCCAAGATGCCATAAATGATCCTACTTCTGTAAAACTCCAGTCTAACTTTTCATAAAAAAAAATTGGTATGCCCACTACAAACCATATATCTCTTGCTCCAAATAGAAAAACTCTTGAAACAGATAATATGTTTATTGAATTACTTTTAGAAAAAAGTTTAGAAAATTTTACTTTCTTTTTAACTATACCAGAATAATTTCTTAAACTTATAAGAGAGAATATTAACAATAAAAGAAGAAAAAATATAAAAATACTTAATGTTACTTTATAACCAACTAAACTTAATAAAAAAGAACCTAAAAAAAATCCAATACCTTTTAAGGTGTTTTTAGAGCCTGTTAAAAAAGATACTAGTTTAAAAAGTCTTCTATTTTTATTTTCATCAGAAACCACAGTCTTAATAGCACTTTTAGCACTAACTTTAGTTAAATCTTTAGCTATTCCGCTAATGCCCTGAGCAATTATTACATAAACCAAAGAATATAATTGAGGCCAAGTGTTATTAAGATTAAATAGCAAAGTTAAAGCTACTATCTGCAAAAATATTCCTGTAAATAAAGTTTTATTAAGACCAAACCTTTTAGCTAAATATCCTCCAGTAATATTTGTTATAACTCCACAAAATTCATAAAGCATAAATAGTAAAGATAACTGTATGGGAGTATACCCAATATTGTGGAAGTATAATAATACCAGCATTCTAAGCGCACCATCAGTTAGAGTAAAACTCCAGTAAGAAGCAGTTACTGCTATATACTTTTTTATATCCACCAATTAATTAAATACCTTGATTAATTACATATTTACATAGCTCTATTAATCTCAATGAGTAAGCATACTCATTATCATACCATGAAATAATTTTAATTTGACTTTTGTCATTAACCATTGTTGATTGAGCATCAACTATTGAAGACCTTGTATCACTCACATAATCGCTAGAGACTAAAAGCCTGTCTTCGTAACCTAAAATTCCTTTTAAATATGAAGTTGCTGCTTCATTAAACTTACTATTGATTTCTTCAATACTAGTCTCTTCAACTATTTCAAATACACAGTCTGTTAGTGATGCATTTAATACTGGAACACGAACTGCTATACCATCTAATTTACCTTCTAGCTCAGGAAAAATTAAGCCTATAGCTTTAGCAGATCCTGTAGTAGTTGGTATTAGATTAGTACTAGAAGACCTGGATCTTCTAATATCATTATGCATACCATCTATTATGCTTTGAGAATTAGTTATATCATGAATAGTGGTTATTAACCCATGCTTTATAGTATAATTATTTTTCAAAACTTTTACTATTGGAGCTAAACAGTTTGTTGTGCAGCTAGCTCCTGTAATGAAATTATGGTTTTTTTTATCATAACCCAAATGGTTGACCCCCATAACTATATTTTTTACATTTTCATTGTTTATTGGATAGGAAAAAATAATTTTTCTTATTTTTTTTTCAAAAAGATTAGAAAGGGACAATACGTTTTTAAATTTCCCAGAGCACTCTAATATTATGTCTATGTTATCATGAAAAGAAACTGCCTCTTCTAAATTATCAAAGTTTGAGTATTTAACTTTTTTATTACCTAAAAATAAATATTTTCCATCTTCATAAATTTTAATGGGAAATCGTCCATGTGTGCTATCAAACTCTAATAAATGTTTAGCTACTTGTATATTTCCATTTGGATCATTTATACCCACAATTTCTAATTCTTGTCCCCAAATACCAGTTGGTGCTTCTGAGTTGAAATCTTTCTTATGATCATACCAAGCTAGTCTTGTAGCTAATTTTCCAATACGTCCAAAACCATTAATTAATATTTTATATGCCATATAATAACTTGTGTTTTATAAAATAATATTGATTAATTTAATATTAAATAATATAAACTATTTAAACAATCTAATGTTTTATTACAAATTTATTACTACTTTGTTACAGTCTTTATGAAGTATTTATACCTATTGAGGCATAGCAAATCATTGTGGAAAAATTATGACGGCAATGATCATGAGAGAGATATATCCAAAAAAGGCATAGAAAAAACTAAAAATGTTGCTCAAAAATTTTTATTAAAAAATGAAGTTATTGAATTATGCTTATATTCAAGTTCTAAAAGGACAAAAAAAACCTTAAAAATATTCAACAAAATTATACAAATAAATAAAAAAATAGAGAAAAAAGGGCTATACCATTGTTCTGGTGCTTATATTTTCAATTTAATTAAAAAGCAAAATACAAAAAAAAGTATTCTAATAATAGGACATGAACCTTCTTTCTCTGAATTCTTAGATATTATAATTAACTCTAATGTAAAAATAAATTTATCTGTGTTAGGTGAAAAAATATATACTTCATCTTTAATCAAAATAGCTATAGATGTAAGTACCTGGGCAAACATGAATAGGAAAAGCAACACTTTGATTTATCACATTTGCCCAGATAAATACGTGGGAGAGATGAAAAAAAAAAGTAATCAAAGTTGATCTAATTATCCATATTTTTATTACATAATTATTACGTGCTATGTAATAAATCTGTAATATATTTATTTAAGAATTAAGGCTATTCTATGAGTAATAAACATAGCCCTGATAAAATACTCCATTTTAAAACTATATGGATGTCCGATCTTCATTTAGGTACTAAAGGATGTCAAGATCAACTTATTCTAGAGTTTATTAAATATACTAGGTCAGATAAACTTTATCTTATAGGTGATATAATTGATGGTTGGGCTCTTAGAAAAAAATGGTATTGGCCACAAGCACATAATGATATTGTTCAGAAAATTCTAAGAAAAGCTAGACACGGAACAAAAGTTTATTATGTAGCCGGGAACCATGATGAATTATTAAGAAAATTTATTCCTGTCAACTTTGGAAAAGTTCAAATAGTAAATCAGATTATACATACTACTGAAACAAAAAAAAAGTACTTAGTTATACATGGCGATCAATTTGATGGTGTCATGCAATATGCAAGATGGTTATCTAAACTTGGCTCTGTTGCTTATGAATGGCTAATAACAATTAATAGGTATATAAACTACTTCAGAAAAAAACTAGGAAAAGAGTACTGGTCTTTTTCAAAGTTTTTGAAATTTAAAGTCAAAAATGCTGTTAACTTTATGAGCAATTACGAAGTATTAATTTCTAATTATGCAAAAAAAAGAAAAGTTGATGGCGTAGTTTGCGGGCACATTCATCATGCCGTTAGCAAACATACTATGGGAATTCATTATATAAATGACGGTGATTGGGTTGAAAGTTGTACTGCCTTGGTAGAACATTTTGATGGAAGTCTTGAGCTAATAGATTGGAATAAAAAAAGAAAAGAAATAATTGATATTACTACTAATGGTGCTGAAAAAACATTATTAAGAAAAACTGCTTGAAAAAAAAATTAAATATTTTAATTGCTACTGATGCATGGGACCCACAAACAAATGGTGTAGTAACTACCCTCAAGAATCTTGGCTTAAGTTTAAAAGAAAAAAAACATAAAGTATCATTGCTTACCCCAAAAGAATTCATTACGATACCCTGTCCTACTTATCCTGAGATAAGATTATCAATCAATGTGTTTCAAAAGTATTTAAAAAAAAAATTTCATCAGATAAACCCAGATGTAATTCATATAGCAACAGAAGGGCCCATTGGCTTTGCAGTAAGGAGATATTGCGTAAAAAATAAAATACTTTTTACAACTTCATATCATACCAAGTTTCCTGAATACATATTTGAACGGTTTAAACTGAAAATAATTCTTAAATTATCTAAAAAATTTATGGCATATTTTCATTCAAAATCGTATAGGGTTTTTGTTACTACAGAAACTATGAAAAAAGATTTAGCTAATAAAGGTTTTAAAAAAGATAAAATGGTAGTATGGACCAGAGGTGTTAATAGAAATATTTTTAATAATAAAGGTAATATTAAAAAACTTAATTATAAAAAACCTATATGGATTTATGTAGGAAGAATAGCTGTAGAAAAAAATATAGAAAAATTTTTAGAACTAAAATTACCAGGCACTAAATTATTAATTGGAGATGGCCCCCAGCTAAAAACTTTGAAAGAAAAGTATAGGGAAGCAAATTTTCTGGGTAATAAAAATCACTCTCAAGTGGCAGAATATTTAGGACAAAGTGATGTATTTGTTTTTCCAAGCCTTACTGATACTTTTGGGGTCGTATTAATAGAAGCATTAAGTATGGGAGTTCCAATAGCGGCATATCCCGTGCCAGGGCCTATTGATATCATAAAAGATAAAAAAATATTTACTTTGAATAAGGATTTACTCACCTCTTGCAAAAGAGCTCAAAATATTAAGAAAATAGACTGCATCAATGCAGTAAAAGGTTATACCTGGGAAAACTGTGCCGCAATATTCTTAAAAAACATTTTTGTTAATAAGAAATAAATGAAAATAAAAATAGGTATTTTAAACTCTAAAGGTGGTTGTGGTAAGACCACCATTGCAATAAATCTTTCAGTTGCGATAAGTCATCAAATGATTAAAACGGTTTTAATTGATGCCGATCCAAATCAAGGTGCACTATTTTGGTTTAAAAAAAGAAACAAAAATCATTTGTCTAATTATCTTAAAGTAACAAGTTTAAACAAATTAAAAAAAATTAAAAACTTTGAATGCTTAATTTATGATTGTCCTGCAAATATGAAAGATAAAAAAGTTAAAGACATAATATCACAATGCAATTATTTAATTATTCCAATACAAGCTTCAATCTTTGATCAAACAGCCACAAATCTTTTTTTAGAATTAATAAACAAATTAAGTCGAATTAGAAAAGGAAAAACAGATTTAGTTTTTGTGATAAACAGATATAAAAAAAGGGCACAAATATTTAAAAAATTAAATACATTTTTACTTAGCAAAAAGATAAAACCTTTATGCAAATTGTCAGACAGAATAGCATACCAATTATTAGCATCAGAAGGAAAATCAATTTTTGATGTGAACCATAAACCTATATATAACCTCAAAAATGAGTGGGTGCCCTTATTACACTTTTTAAAGGTAAAATGATTAAAAAAATTTGGTATATGCAACTTAAAATTTAGTTTCTTAATACAAATAAAAGACTATTTAAGCGGAGTAAAATTTACTTTCTTAATGCAAATAAAAGACTATTTAAGCGAATAACATATTAAATGAATAATTTATAAATAAATTTTACTTTTTTTAAGGCCATAAAAACTAATTGAGATATTAGTTTAAGAAACACAAATACTAGAAGTGCTAGGGAGTTTGACTCCCTAGCATATATACCTTAATTGTTATCAATATTAACTTCTATTTTTCTAGGTTCAGTACTACCACTTTGTTCTTTAATATTACTTTTAGTGCTAGTATCATCTTTATTTAAAGCAATGTTATTTTTTTTAACTGGTGCTTTTGCTGTAACTGTCTTTTTTGCTTTAGCCTTAGTTTTACTTGTCTTCTTAGCACCTAATTTAGTTGATTTTTTTAACTTTGCTTTTAAAGCCTTATTATTATTTTTAAGCTTTGAGTTTTGTTTTTTA
>ENA-OSEY01000816-OSEY01000816.1-marine-metagenome-genome-assembly--contig:-NODE-816-length-22033-cov-6.027282_pt1 | contig 22033 bp, 20 predicted proteins | sample MGYA00248465_ERZ534230 | MGnify/ENA primary metagenome ERZ534230 (study PRJEB26409, sample SAMN06344110) | marine metagenome | isolation source: Sea water from surface | place: Atlantic Ocean:Southern...
GACTGTCCAGTAGCAACGTTTCTGGGCTGAATAATATAACCGTTGATTGGGTCTCTTGATAGAACTGAGCTGTCTACCTCATATCTGAATCTATATGTCCTGTCTCTAGATGATCTGTTATCTGGTACTCTCATCATATATGATGCACCAGTGAACAATGACGTTGCATAGAATGCTTCATTACCTAGATGATAGTGTACACCATAGGATGAGTTACTACTTGTCGCTGCTGTGATTCTTACATACCATGTGTTGAGCTGATCATCCCATTGTAGTGGATGATTAGGGTCGCCAGGTACAAATGACTGCGTAGTTATATTTGTGAAGTCAGAATCAGATACTGAAGTAGCACCTGTTGGTGTGACATTAGCATAGTATATCTTTGGTGTACTGCCATCAATCAATGAAACATACAATACATCATTGATACGAGCACCAAGGTTATAACCTTGTAGTTTATATGGAGGTTTAGTTGCCTCTGAGTTATATCCATAGAGATATAATCTTGTGTCTACATCTCCAATATACGACCACGTGACTCCACCGTCAGATCTGGCAAGAGGTGCGGAATCCCATGTGGGAGGAGTGCTACCAGTAGTACCACCAGTAGCAGTATAATACGCTTTACCACCATAAACTACACTTGTATTTGCTGAGACTGTTGTTGAGCTAGACCATGTAGGTTTTGCTATACCAACTGTCCTGCTGCTGTTATATTTTATCTTCTGTACGTCTAGTGCGATGTATCCAACTGGGATCTCATCTATACTACCACCATATACTACTGTGCCTGTGACTGTGCTACCACGATAACCTCTGTTCAGTGTAATAACACCATTAGTAGCAACACTTTCTATTTGATATGACTCTGTAGCATCAATAGCAGTGACACGTATGAACTGGTTAGCAGTCAGTCCGTGAGAAGCATTCAGTGGACTAGGTGTAACAGTCCTATTGTTTAGAGTAGCATCAAATGTATATCCACTGACTTCTGTGTATGTCCTAGTTAATTTTTTAGGAGGTATAATATGTGTGACCTTACCCGCCTTGTCCTGCGTAAATGGTAGAGTCTTAAATCCTTTCGCTCTTAGAGCTGTTGATCCGAAGTTAGAGTTAGAGTTGGTAATTGACTGGTCGCCACCGCTAAGGGCAACGAAATGATCAGCAAAACCAACAGCGAAAACAGAAACTGCCTGAATAACTGCGTCATTAGAGCACTTAACGTGGAAGTTTCGGTAGCTCGGTCTGTATATACTGTCGCCATCTGTATGATTACCTTGTATGTACGTTGAACCATCCCATTTGATGAACGCATTGTCATCTTTCTGCAGTGATACTCCAGTGAACTGAGCAACAACCATAGATTTGAAACCAGTTGACTTACTACCATCAGCATGCATACCACATGTACCCCACGTTGAACGTAGAGATATGTTGAATATGTATGGTGACGCTGAGTCAACGTTGTCAATCTCAACTCGTACTGTAGAACCAGTAGCAGTTGGGTTGTTAGCAGGAGCAGCCTGATTGGGATCCTTTATTATGTATCTGAAGGTTGTTGTGGTTGGTACTTCTGTAATAAAATATGAACCGTTAAATCTACCAGCCACAGCCCCTGAGACACCTTCGATCTGAACTGGGGTTCCGTTAGAAAATCCATGTGGTGTTGTGGTTGTTACCTCTGCTGTTGTAGTATACACACCACTGTTGATGTAGTCTGTGACTATACTACTGATAGTAATAGGACCTGAGGTATTAGGACCTACAATTCTATTTTCCTCGACTCTCTTCTGGAACTCGTCTGCTGCGACAACACCAGTAGTGTCAGGGATATCATCAAATGCCTTCGCTACCTTCTGGTAGTATAGGTCTAAGTCAGTGATAGTAAGAGCATTACCAGATGTGTCGTTAACACTGCTCAGAATATTTTTACCATCAGCATATTCAAAGCAACACAATTTGTGGTGAGAATATGTTGGAGGTGTTGATGCACTGGGTTGAGCTGGGTCAGTATATACACCTGTCTTAGGACCATCAAAGAATGAGAACTGCCAGAAATAACATCCACCAGTTACACGAAATATTGCTGCTCTGTCGATTGCTCCTGCACTTGGATCAGGAACATATAATGGTCTTAGTTTAGTCTTTCTAAGATCCATACCCACGAGGGATGTACCTCTTGGGATAATGATACCACCTTCTACTGAGTTAAACTTGTAGAGTATATTATCAGGGTTTGGTGTACCATCAGAATTTTGTAAATCTAAGTCAGAACTAGAGTTTAATATGGGTATATCATCGTCTACAAATGCCTGTGCGGACGTATTTGTGCCAGGTCTATTGTCTAGAACATAATCACCAGGATATAATACTATCGTAAATGACTCGAAAGCATCGTTGAACTGTCCAGTACGATATGAGAATCGTGCTGACTCAACCAGTGCTCTTTGAATTGACTTGAATGGTCTGTTAGGACTATTACCTCTATTATCAAAAGAATCCGATGCATCAAAATCGTCTGGGTTGACGTAGATACAACGACCTGTCTTCGAGGTAAAGACATTCTTTAGTCTTGTTAGTGCCATTTAATTAACTAATAGTTACGCTTTCTTCAAATCCTATAAAATTAAATGCTACGCCAGCTGACGCACTCACGTATAGATTCTGCCACTGTTCAAGTACCAGACCTGTCAAACTCACTTCAGAATTGTTTGGAATTGGGTATGATTTTAAGATCTTGTTCTGATCATTACTGTATGCTACGGAAGCAATAATAACTTCTGGTTGAGTAGCAGTCGTCATCTTCCACTCAGCAGTCACGTTAGTACCACTGGTATTACTAGAGTTATACAGTGTTACAGTTGATAATGAGGGTAACCACTCATAACCTCTTGATGAGATTGATAGTTGTCCTGCTCCACCGATACCAGACACCCTTTGTAGTGTTGGCTCAGTATAATATTGTGACTTCACGTTGTTAAACAGTGAGTCATTTTGGAATAACAGTGTACCTGTGAGTCTGTCATAGAATACAACTCTACCACTGGTTCCAACATATGAGTCAGTAATAGTTCCACTACCACCACCAGCTCCTGCTATTGTCAATGTAGCAGCTGTCACTGGCCATGATCCAACAGGTAACTCATACCATACTTTAAGGTTAGAAGCGTCCCATGCTATACATTTTGCTGTCTGAGTTCCAGTCAAACTACCACCAGTGATAGTAAGTACTTCACCTGGTACATATGCTGTACCATTGTGACCTGAGATAATAACATATGATGATGTTACCTTATCATTAGGAGCGAAACTAAACTCTGAGAAGTTAGATACAGTAGGAGACTGTGAGCCAGGAGCAGCGAATTGAATTGCTTCTGTGTAGTCTTGGATAGCAACATCTACAGTTGCTGTAGCACCAGTCGTATTCATCATCCTAAGTGAACCACTTGTAAGTGTAGCACTAGGAGTTGTGTACATAGGGAAATCAGCACGAACTAGACCATTTGGGTTATTAGTCTGATCAACGTATGCATGTGAATATTTTGTTGTAGCGGACTGATAGGACGCTAGTACACCGTTTGCCATTTATTTAAGAATATGCGTGGAAAATAACTTTTGTTCTGCTAGTAGCAGAGATAGTGTCAGCAGTGATCGTCTGTACTGCACCGTTTAAATCAGTTAACTTAAGACGTTTAGCATATATAGCACCGCCTATTTTGTTGACTGGATCTGTTTCAGTAACATAGAAGTCACCATCAACATTACTATCACCTGTGACATCTAATCGTTTAGCAGGAGTCTTAGCGATACCCACATTACCATTAGAGTCAATCATCATCTCAGTGGTTCCATCAAATTTGTTGAACCTGATAGGAGTAGCATCTAATCTCCTCTGGAGTACAAATGCTGAGGAATCACCACCAATAAGTTGACCACCTGTAAAGTATATATCTCCTCCGACTTCGAGCTTATATGCTGTGGGAGTTATATCTATACCTACACGATCATTTGTGTCGTCTAATATGAATGTGCCATCATCAAAGTTGACTGATCCAGTTGTAACTAGGTTATTAACTGCACCAATCTGACTGATCAAACTAAGGTTACCTGTATGGATAATCTCGTTCTTTGTCTCTTGCTCAGTAGCAAGACTGTACTGTCTAAACTGTAGTCCACCACCTTGAGTTGTGAACTGAATAGTAGCAGAGGTGTAGTCTTGACCTCCTGCGTTGATAGTAACAGATTGTAGAGCACCATTAACTACAACTGGAGTCACAATAGCATCGGAACCATCACCAACTATGACTGCTGTCATTGCTTGTGATATGTTGGCACCTGGATCTGTGATAGTAAAGCTATCTACAGCACCATTGACTATGTTAACTACAACATCAGGTAGAGTATAAGCAACACTGGCTATTCTCATACCATATGATTTCATGGTTGAGCTATAGTCTGTATCCATATCATAATATGCTAAATCAAGATACCTTGACGCTTGGTCTGTAGTTACACCTAAGTCTCCTACTGCTCCTCCTGCGTTTGTATTTTGACTTGTATCAAAAAACTTTAAGTTTCTATATGAACCAGTGGCACTCGTTTGATTAATCTGTACATCAGCAGTTGTAGTTGTCGCTGCTGTGATAGTAACTGGGTTGTTTAGAGTCGTGTTGGCGTTGAATGTAGATACTGCTGCGACTGTCAACGTATCATTATTATCAGATCCAAGTGTAGTATTACCATCAACCTGTATATTACCAGAGAGTGTAAGGTTAACAGCTGTCAAGTCACCTGTGAATATAGGTGATACAAGTGTCTTACTGGTAAGTGTTTGAGTTGATGATGTAGTAACTATGGTATCAATGTCAACACCTGCATCAGGGAAAACAAAAGTTCTAGTTGTCCCTGTAGGTAGTTGGGTGGCAGAAAATTTTATTATCTTACTATTGTCTGAACTGTTGGGAACAGTAAATACTGAGTCATTAATAGCAATAGTGGAGTTGAATCTAATCAATCCAGTACCTAGTGCTTGGAATGTCAAGTCTAGGTTAGAGTCTGCTGAGTCTCTAGCAGATAATACAAGTGAAGTAGATTGCTTCTCAAGTAATAGTTTGGAGTCACCCAGTGATATACCGAGTTCACCTTGAGTTGTCGAATATAATCCAGTCGCTGTCTTTTGGTCAAATGCCAAGCCAGGTTGGTTCTGTGATCCACCAGGCACTGCCTTAAAAATGGATCCTACTTCGCTCTTTTTATTTGTATCTACTGGGTCAGAATTATCAAGCAACAGAAGGGTATCTGAAGGTGATACTGTAGTCAGTAGAGTCAGGTCTGATATCTTACGAGTTGCCACACGTACCCTACATTAAGTTCTCCATTTATTTATACGCTTTATCAAAGATAAAAGGTCCATAACGACTGCCCCATGTCTGTTTCCCATCTTTATCGTATCCTCTGTCCACCACTGTGTACTTATCTTTCTCTAATATTGCTTCAGATCTGAGGTATCCCTCGTTAACCCATGGACTTTTGAAGTTACGTCCGATATACTTATCACCATCCTTGATGAAGTGTATATCTGCTACTGGATTAAGAGCTATGATCTCTCCATCTCTCTCTATTATCTCTATCTCCTTGCGTCTATACTCCTCATTATTATATTTGTATCGTTGATGTGATAGGAACTTTGTACCCTCTGTCCTCTCATGTGTCAGTAATACATGAGCATAGTAAGATGGCCAACTGGATGCCTGTCCCCAGTTGTTAAACTCTCCTTCAAACCACTCTAAAAATTCTTCAAGCATTGAACTTGATTGCTAACGTAAATCTATACAATGGAGCAGCGAACGATTGCTGTCGTGCTGCGTGTGGTATAGTGCTGTCAAATATAATTATTCTGCCAGGTTTATATGGTGTACAAAATTCTATTTCTTGTGCGTCATCACCTAACAGTATAGTTTCACCACCCCACTCATGCTTCCACTCTCTATTCATATAGTATAGCAGAGTCTTGTCTCCCTTGCGTGAACTGTCCACGTGTACATCAGGACTCTCACTATGAATACCACAGTTGATGTATGCTGTCTCTACATTCGCAGGAACATAGTCATCTAAGAACCCTGCGATACCATCAGTAAAGAAGTTCTCTACCACCCATTTCTGATCCACATATGATACTGGTTTCTGTGTCTTTATATCTTGTATGTCATACTTATTGCTGCCCACTAACCTGTATGGTAGTGAACATGCTTCTACATATAGGTTGATCTGTTGTTGTAGAGGTATCAGATCATCAATGATAACTACCTCACCATTAGATAGTTTCATCGGAACTTTAGATTAAAGCCTATACTAATACGATCTTCAATAGATTTATTCTTCTCCACCTTATGTCTGACATGAGCAGGAAAGATTAAGCAACGACCAACAGTAGGGTGGAACCAGAAACTATCATGTAGTCCTTTCTCCTCTTTGATCTCTGGATCTAATTTCCAGTTATATCTAAATCTTGCGTTCTCATCTTCAAACACTATATCACCGCAGTTGAATGGTGTCTGTAAATACAAGACACCAGAAAAGTCCACACCCAAATGAGTGTGTGAGTAATTATAATCGCCTGTCTTATTAACACTTGCCCACATACTATTAATATAGAATGGAGCATCGCTCAACTGTCTCATCTGGTGAGCAATGTGAGCATAGATTAGTAAAGAGTGTCCAAGGAATGATTGCTGTTCGTGTAGGTCATACTCCGAGTGCCATCCTGCTGAGGATGAGTTACCTTCATGGTACACACTATGTTCATGATGTTTTTTAACCCATTGTAATAGTTCTGGTTTAACATCAAACTCACTGACTAGCAGTGGTGTCGGAAATAACGAAAGCATCATTTAGTCTTTTTCAATCTCTTACGAATCATTTTAGCATATAGTCTCTCTGCGAGTGACCAGTGCTCTTTGTCTTTAATAATTTTTTTAGCGGTTTTTCGGATGTCTTTCTCCGAACTCATATTCAGTATCGTTTTGGTATTTTGTGATATGGTGAATCATCTTCATTGTCATCATATAAGTCGTCGTTGATATCTTCTAGGAGAATATCCAACTCAAATCCCTCTTCTAAAAGGTATGAACTACCTCTATATAGGTCTTCGTTTGTAAAATGAGGTTTCTCTTCAGCAGTAACAACACTCTTTAAATTGTCAGGAGTGTCATCTTCATCGAATGAGAATGGGATGCCATTTATAAAGTATACCTTACAAACCCCCACTCCGTCAATGGTACGGAACTCTTTGTATAGTTGGGTTATTTCTTCCATAAAAAATCAAAAGGGCATTTGTTTTCTTGCTCCTCTTCCTTCCTCAGTCGTTGTTTGATGAGGTTCCATGAGAAGTTTTTGTGCCAGTCTTTGAGCCACAAGCTTTGTAGTTGTCGCTTAAGCACTTTTTTAGGGATGGATCGTTTTTCAAGTGTGAACTTGACATCTCTTGTTCTTTGGCTAGAGAATCTAACATAGCAAAGCGGGGATCCTTTTTCGATCCAGATGTTTTTGTCATAGGTCTTGATTGTAAATCCTAAGTTGATAGGTCGTTGCCAAACAGATATAGGAAAGCAACCAGACACTACGTCTAGTCCCATCCTTGTCATTTCTGGGTGTTGAAACTGTTCAATCCATACGTCACTGTCATCTGTCCAGAAACAATAACCTTGTTTAAACTGAACCTCTGGATGTTTACCATCCAACCAACCATCACCAAGCATGAAATACTCATCAAACGTATCTTGTCCAAGATTTGTTTCTAAGAGTTTCTCAGTAGATTTATATATCATACCAAGTGGGAAGCATTGCTTCATCACCCATGTGTTCTTGTAATATTCTTTAAAGGCAGGGCATTTAGAATGCCTGTAGTTAGGATCATATTCTTTAAGAGCAGGAGTTGGTTCCTCAAAGTAATCCTCTGGAAAGAAATCGAGTTCCCCTTCATCAAGGAAACTCTCTTCACTTCCACCCATCACATAATTATAGAATATTTTTTTAGTCTTCATCTAAAGCTTTGTCAATGTCAGCATCAAGTTGTGCTTGTTCTTTTGCTCTTGCTGCTGTCTGCTCTGAGAATGACTTACTGACCTTTCTCTTGTTAACCTTACGTGGTTTTCCTGCCTTGTTCTCTTTGATGATAGTAATAGCATCACCTACGGTGACTATCTCTCCTGCTTGTTCATCTCGTATTTCTACGCTGAAGCATTCCTCAAGGAACATCACTAACTCCACTGTATCCAGTGAGTCTAGTCCAAGGTCATCATTTATTTTGCTGTCCCAGTTAATAGGTTCAACATTTCTTTCACCAAGAGTCTCAGCAATAGCGAGTGATGCTACTTCTAATAGCACCTCGTCTGTTACTGGTTTAGGGGCATTACGTAAGATGTCTTTGATCTTTAGATACGTTGCCGAATGTGACATAATTAATACTTGTACGAAACTTCATTTATATTGCACGTTGCTCTGACAAATTCTAATACCCTTAGAAATTGATCTGAGTCTTCACATACCAGTTTCTCAACTTGTGATTGGTCACTGATAATAGTAAATGTACGTGCGGGGATATCCACCTCACACTGTTTCAAGTAGTCTTCCATGGGTCTCCTAAATCACTATCCTTATGATAAGGTAGTGGGTACGCATTCGGGGTTGACATTGTGCCACTATGACATCTGGCATACTGAATGATGTCATTCGCATAGTGCTTTATCTCTTCCAGATTAGCATGGATCTCTTTATAGATCTCCATAGCATTCTTCTGGGAGGGTATCCCCTTAACTTTCTCCTCTATGTAGTTTGCTTTCTCTGCGTCAATAAAATCAACGAGAGTCTTAGCTTGACTTGACGAGATTGTCATACCAAACATGTGGTTGTTCCTTTACTATAGTACATTCAAGTCAGAATGTCAATTAAGGTATATTCCGTTATTACAGACAATTTTAAATTCGCTTCCAGATGCTGACATTTGTGCACTGCCACTTGCTGTCATTGTAAAATCGTTTGTGTTTATCTTTACATCTGTGCTATTAGTATTGAGTTCCCAACCTACTCCATCGGTTTTGGAGACATCCATTCCAGTAGGTGCCCCACCCTCAATACAGTCAATATTTTCGCCATGAGTAGTAGTTTTCATACTACCTTGGACTTCTGTATAACTGTTTCTGCCAACGTTAGTATAGTGGCAGCCATCGACATTAAAACGAAGGTCACCCGCTGATTCTAACGCGAACGTTCCTCCTTCTTTATTCATCCTGATCACACGGTTACCATTGATAATCTCTGTTAACTGACCTCCAGCTTCCATGTCTACCTTTTTAAAGGTACATTTCTCGTTGGTGGAGTTAGTGATTACCCTGAGTTCATTCTTAACATCAATACCGATGTTGGACTTAGAATTTATCATCATAGTCCCACCAACAGTTAATTGATATTCACCATCTACGGTGTCATATCTGTTTCCCTCTACCTCTGTGTGTAAGTCTCCTTCCACATTAAGGTGAGCGTCACCGATAACCTGAATAATAAGTTTGTCCTGTTTTTTATCTTTACCGACCTTCAGGGTGGTCGTTGCGTCACTATTTATGTTTAAATCTCTTGAACTGATGATATATGTGTCTTTTTCTTCGTCCATTTCGATCAAAGAACCAGTCTTACCATTGATAAGACGTATCCTTTCACCATCCTCTGTATTGTCAAACTCTAGTACATGACCAGCTGAGGTCACTGTCACCCAGTTCTTTGGGTAGTTGGTGATATGTTGAGGATTTTCATTCTCCTGCTGATCACCTTGAAATAAGTTTACGTCGCTTGTGTCTTGTCTAGCCATTAGTATCCTCCTCCTCCACCACCACTGCTAGGTGGGTTGCTAGGTGGATTATTTTGCTGTGGTGGGTCATTTTGAGTAGGTGGATCCACTATCACAGGTGTGCTTGGTGCTTCTGGTGTAGTCGAAGCAACTACAGTTGTGCCTGGTGATGGGTCTGATACACCAGATGCCTGTTCTACTTCTCGTGCTACTGGCATGTTAGGTGGATGTCCCACACAGTCGATGTATGATTGAGACTCAAAGATCTCGTTGAACTTACTTGGACCTACGTACTGATATGTAGGTACGATTCTAGCACCAAATCCTTCTGGATCAACGATCCGAGGTTGCATAAATCCTATAGTCTTGGTAGTAATAGTAGGTGTCAGTAACCTACCCTGTGTGTCAACTGAAATGTCACCGATCTCTTCATCACCAACTTTGATCTTAGGTTCCTTATATCCTTTACCTACGTTGGTTACGTCAATAGTATCGAGGACTGGTATGATGTCATCACAATTAGCATATAACGCTGTTGCGTTCTCAGGTATAGCAAGGTCAAAGAATACTTGATCAGGATTTAATTCAAACATATATGTGCCACCTGATGTCTGTAGTTTTAGACCAGGTGGAATATATGCGTTCTTGTCTAGTGTAGCAAGAGCAACTTTGTTAGTATTATTATAGTTGAAATCCATAATCTGTAGAATGCCTTCATTTGGATCACCATCTGCTTCCTGATAGAAAATGATATCACCTGGCTCTGCGTAATCATTTAACTCTACATTGTCTATGAGGAAGAACTTTTGTTCTTTAGGGCAATATGTGTTGTCTGGATCTAATCCATAACCTATGCCTGGTTTGTCAACTCTTATCTTCTCAATCTTTCCGTTCTTAATGATAGGTGTAAGTTTAGCACCTGTACCTTCTGGTTCGTTACAAGTAAACATTGCTCTTACTCTAGCAGTTGTGTTGATGTTGGATCCTTTATTCCTCATCAACACACCAACCATAGCACCTATGTCATCAATGATAGGTAATGCCTTAATAATACTTGTGGACTGTGCATTGTCAAAAATTAATTCTGGGAAGCAAGGTTTCTTGCGTGTGTTTTCTGGTGAGCAGTTAATACTCTCGAAATTAATACTGCCATCTGAAGCACGTATAGGATATACACTGTCAAATTTCTCTACCATACTCTTACCCTTCTCAAATGACCTATCATTTACACCTGTGCCTGATGCTCCAACCTCTGCGAACTCACCACTTCTAGTATTAAATGCTTTCTTAACTTGCTTACCATTTTCCATTGTAGTGACTGGAACCCAACCACGTGAGTTCGGCTTACCTGAGCCAACCACCTGAGTCTTACCATTTTTCAATGCACCCTTTGCTGCATCACTGTACTGACTAACTTGTTTCTTTTGCTTGTCTGCTTCACTCTCCTTACCTCCTGCTCCTGTCTCGAATGTAGATAATCCAAGAGCACAAGATAGGTCACCATCGCAAATCATGTCAATTAGTTCAAGAACGTTTCTGGTAATACCTTGAATTAGATTTGCTGCTCCTTTAATAGCACTTATCGCACCTTTAAGAATACCCAAGGCAGCATCAATACCAGCCATGAGTTTTTCCATGAGACCACCGAACAGCTCAGAGAATAGATCTTGAACTAAACATAGGGCAGCATCAAGCACTTGACTGAGAAGATCCTTCAATAGTCCACCAATGACATCAAGTAATTCTTCTTTGAGTTGTTTGAAGAGACAGTCAATCAGATCTCCTATGTTCTTGAGTTTCTTAACAGTAGGATCTAATAAATCTGGATCAGGAGTTTTGATATCATTAATTTCTTTCTGGATCTCTAACTCAACCTCCTTCATTATGGTTCCTTTGACGTTACTCAAAACACCGTTCATGAATCCCCCCATCCTGTTCTGCATCAATTCTATTTCATCAGCTATGTCTGCTAAATCACCAGTCTGTTTGTCAATGAACTCACCTATCTCATTCTGTTCTATACCTCTAGCCCACTTTAAAAACTCAGCAGTAGCACCCTTCATCTTTACGTCAGCAGGAGTACCACACTTACCATTACCTACATGTACTGTATACTTCTTCCTCTTGTCTGCGGCTTTCATCGCATCTGTTTGTTGAGATCCTTTACCACGTTCGTTGACAGTTGATACAGAGTTATCATCACTGCCTCCCTCTCCTGTTTGTTCCTCTGTTTTTACATTATTACCGTTCTTATCTTTCTCTGCTGTATCAGCACTACCACCAGGTGTACTACCACCATCTCCATGTAGTCTTGGTTTGTAGTCTGGAGCAAATATCTGTTGATAACCTCTCTTATCGTTCGCTGCTACCTTTGTGTATATTCCTTCTGGGTTCTGGTCACTGATACTACCCATAACAATAGGTATTTGAGCTGAGTCACCATCCATAAAGAATCCAATAACCCAACTGGTAACCTGTAACTGCTGAACAGATCCCATGCCACTTCTCTGAGCATATACCACAGGCATCACACAAGATGCCCATGGAAGATCTGCTGTAGGTAGAATTTCTTTATCTGGGTTGTGATACCCAACTATCCTTACCTTAACTTTTCCTGTATAATCGTAGTCTTTTGCGTTCGCACCCGTATACTCTGGATCAGACCCGTCGTTCTCGATCTGTCCAATCCACCAGTTCATTCCATCTTTACCGATGGCGTGTGCAGCACTCTCTAAATTCATCCTATACTATCCCTAAACAGAGTTACTCTAGTAGACATCATGTCTCTTTCAGTCGTGAACTGTCTGTATATCTTGCCTACTATGTATTTACCACTCAACTTGGGTTCTAATTTACCAGACCTTGCGTTATACTTGTTGACTCTAACAACTTCTCCAACTTGTAAATCTTGCATGCCTTCATATTCAAAGGTAGCAGATTGATTAAAGAATAATTGATTCCTTATCATAGACTGTGATAGTTGTTTTGTCAAGTCCTGTGTATATGTGCCTTCTGTGTACATAGCAGTATCTAAAATCTTAGACATAATTCTAGTGGGTCTTCCACCCTTCTCTTCACTACCAAATCGTTCATAGAAACTTGGTAGTTTTCTATTGTTTAACTTCTGTACTGAAGGATAGAAATCATTGATAAAGAAGGGTACCTCTTCATACTTAAAGTCTTTCATATCCAAAGTGAATGTTGTACTGGCATAGCTACCTAAGTTAACACCACGAAATATATCACTCGTTTCACTGACACTAAATCCAAAGATGTTTATGTCCTTTTGATCTTCATCTGGATCCTCATCTTCCTCAAAGAAGTTAACATTGACTGACCTAGATGGTGCTGTTTGAGTTATAGCATCCATAGCTCTAAAATTATAACCATCAGCATTTTCAAAGAATAGATATCCCGCACTCTTTTTACCACTATCTCCCTCTAATATTGATCTCCAAGCTAACCAACTAATAATTGTATAAGGATCCCAATATGGACTTACGAACGACAACTTTGTTATAGACTTATCTATCTTAAAAGGTTTTGTGGATGATAAGTCTCTTGTTATCAACTGTTCAACTATATCACTTGTAGATTCTCCACCACCTTTACCAAATCTTCTTGATATCTTGGTAGCACTGTTTCTAAGAGCATCTACACTAATACAGTACAACACTGCCGATGACTGCTTTCCATCTTTAATGATACGATCTTTAATATCATATATGATCATTGATTGTTTATATACGTTACCCTCCATTCCCTTACCAATAGAATCATCTGTCCAAATAATCTCTATGGGTTCCATACCTACAATAGCATCACAAATACCACTTCCACTGTCATTAATTTTTACCATCATAAGGATATTTGATTTAGTAATATCCTCAATATAATGTAGTTCCATCAACTGATTAGATGTCAAGTTCATGACAACATATCCAGTATCTCCAGAATCATCTTCCGAAGCTATACCTATTTGAAAATTAATTAATCTAAAATTAGTCTGTTTCATATTACATCATGGGAGGTCTCTCCTCCATGTACTGTGCCAATATTAGCAAGAAGGAATCGACTAACTTCCAACTCTGTTGGTGCTACACTATTTTTCATATCCATAGTGATACCACTACCGTAGTTCACTGATCCCTGTATTGCTCTAACTTTTGCTGCTAATTGACTCTCATAATTCTGATCCTCTGAACTACTGATCATAAGAGTATTATTTTCTGACACTGATACTTCATTTAGTTCGATAACCTGATTTGTTAGACTATTGATATCTTGATTATTTGTTTGTGCTCCAATATCAGCTTTGTATACTCCACCTAAAATTTGATTCAATATATTAGAAGTGCTATTGGTGGTAGAACTGGATGTTGAACTCTTGAATATACTCTTAGCCGACTCGGCAACATTTGTAATAGCAGTTTGAGTCTGATCATAGTGAGTGTTAGCTGAAGCATATATCTTATCTGGCGGTGAACCATCTAGAGAAGGTCCGCCAGTACCCTCCAACATTTGTATTAATTTTTCATTCTGTTGTCTACGATTCTGTATTCCTGTAACAGCAGCACCCATAGGTGTTTCTGGAGAGACTTGATGGTCTTTGTTTTTAGCAAGACCAAACATATTTGTAAGGGTGGAGAATATTCCACCTCCTGCTATGAGTTGCTCTTTATTGTTCTGATTGTTTATATTGGTATCACCCTCACTTGACATATCAGGTTTTGGTAGGTCAAATGACTCACTGATACTAGATATTTGTTCCTTTGCTGCTGCAAATTCTGGTGTGTTTGGCATTGACAGAGCAGATAACAACCCACTTAAACCAGCTGCTACTGCCTTCAATGGTAATCCCATGGCATTTCCTAGAGCAGCCTTGTACTTGTCTAGTCCAAGATCTTCAGTAAACTCGGAAGCAACGTTAGTATCACCATCAAGTCCTAAATCTTCAAGTGATTTAATACTACCATGGTCTTTAGCTGGTTTATAATCAGTTTGTAATGAGTTCTTAAGTGGAGAATTAGCAGGGTTGACATAAGCACCTTTTGCTAATTTAGTATCAGGTTGATTGTTGGGAGTTATATTTTTAGATGTATCCTTGGGGGCACTGATATTAAGATTAGTATTACCTTCTTCACCATCCTTTCCAGGCTTTCCATTTGACCCATCGGTTGTGTCTTCTTTAGTATCTGCTATCTCTTTGACAACCTCTTCTTCATCTTCTTCATCATAATCATCATAAAACTCAATAGGTGCATCAAGATCCATTATTGGTAGTGATGCAGGATTGATGAAGTTAGCAAACCTCCTCATTGTGGTCTGAGCTCTGAGTATCTCATAACCATTAGCCAAATCAGTCCTTATTCCACCAGATCTAGAGTCATCTCTATTATCTGCCTCTACCATTGACTGTATGTTCTCTGCCAAAAGGAAGTCTTTATACTTGTCTTCCTTCATCATGGTATGAAGCATCGCATTGCGATCTTCAAAGAGACCTGTAAGATCACTCAGTACTACATGTACGTCTTCTAAAGTAGGAAATTCTTTATTCATTAAATTTCACCGTATTTACCTGAGAGTGGATTGATACCATAGACAGGTTTTCTTTCTACTTTCTTCATTATGATTTTATTTACTGGAACAGCAACTGGAGTCGCAATGGGAATAGGAAGAAAAGCGATCAATGGTTTTGTTATTGTGGAGGTTATACTACCTTCATTAGGTGTTAGTCCTGATGCCTTAGAAGGAGAGAAGGAAGCACCTCCCATTGCTCCATTGCTACTTGGCCACTTGACTGTATTGACCAGTGGGTAACCATAACTAGGACCTCCTGTAGCATCAGTTGATGGAGGTTCAAAATTACCTAACTTAATTAAAGGAGCGTATGGAAGTGGATCTCCTGCTCCACCATATCTAGTTGAGTCTTTAATATTATCAAATTCAAAGTGTAAATGAGGACCTGTGGAATTACCTGCACCAGGATCTCCCTTAGCACCACCAGTCTTTGCTAAAACTTCTCCTGCTAAAAATTTCCCAGATTTTTTTACGAAAGAACTCAAATGAGCAATACGCATTTGTATTCCAGTATTAGGTAGCCATACATCCATCATGTTACCATAACCACCATACCTTCCTGCTGCTATTACCTCACCATCTTCAGCAAAACCTACGGGTGTACCAACGGGAGTTCCAACATCTACACCACCATGAGGTCTTGTTCTGTTTTCTGTTGAACCATAGTAATCAGTGATATTAAAATTAGATACCATTGTTCTATCACCAGCTATAGATGTATTACTACTACTGGTATTTGTGATCATTGTATTTCCTTCAAGTACATTTGTCTGTGCGTTAACTGGTCTTGTCAATATATTTGTAATCAATCCAGCTATAGGATTAGTAACTGTAATTGCTTTCGTTGCTAAACCCGCAAGTTTATCTTTGATCTTTTTACCATTAAAAATTTTTGGAACTTCACCGCCAGGAAATAGTCCAGACAATACAGATGCTTCTTGTAGTAACTTATCTGACTCTGTGCTAGGAGTTGGTAATGTAGTAAGGAATCCTTTAGTAATGCCAAGCATCATGGCACCTACTTCCTTGAATAAACTTGACATCACTTTACCCATCTTAGAATGAGGTATGACAAGTTCCCCTTCACCACCTTCACCAATTAATGCTTTAGTAGGACGTGTGACCTCTCCACCCTCTGAGAAACCTAAAGCTCCATCTGTACTAGGACCATCATACTTACCAGTTTCTTCATTAAATGCTGCATATGGGTCTTGTCCCATAAGAACTTGAATAAGTTCAAATCCTGTTAGTCCCCAGCCAGCAATTTGTGAGACGATCTGAGCAATACCTGGAACTGCAGCACCCCAACCTGTAGCAGCAAGGGGTCCTGAGACAAGAGTTGTTCCGTCAGCAGCGAGATCCAGAGAAGCAAGAAACATACCGACTTTTCCTTTCCAACCACCAATTTTTTCATATCTCGCTATATCATTAGCAGAGAGAGCCATACTTGCTATTGGTACAGCACGTCCAGCTCCCTTTCCTATGACTTTGGTGAGTCTCTTTGCTAGTGGACTCTCCATAATCCCTTTTACCAATGCCTTGGCACGATCTATTATAACTTTTCTACCTTTCCACAAGTTTTTTAACTTTTTCAAGTTATCAACAGTGCCTACAACCAAATTTTTACCAAATTTCTTTATATTTTTTCCCGCACCCGTTGCCATATCTCCTATTTTGTTCTTCAACCGAGTTATATTTCTAGGGTTGAAGATCTTCATCCAACCTTTATATACTGCTTTCTTTCCTAATGAAGGGGCACCACCAAGTCTTAACGCTCCAGCTCTTACGTTACGGATTGCTCTACCAATTTTGCTATTCTTACCAAAGTTCTTCCACCTTATTCTTTTTATTTTTTTAAATCTTAACCTTCCTAAACTTGTAGGACCTTTATTCTTACCGTCTGCGTCTCTATCTTTCTTCTTTCTACCTGCAATAACTCTCGTTTGTTGGAGGTTTGTCATCACAAAGAATTTTCTTCTATTCCTTAGATAATCAATATACTCCATCTCTGTGTCGAGCATATCCTTGGCACTACGAGTCATCTCACCTGATACAGGCAAGAGTTTAGTTCCTAGCATCTTAGAGATGGCGTTACGATTCATCGTCTCTTACGTGATTGACGTTCCTTTTCTATACGTTCCCTCTCATCGTTTAACCACTTGGAAAGCATATTGACGTAAATGTCACGCTCCCAAGGGATCATATTTTCTATGTCACTCAAGGTATATTTATGGTGTTGCACCAAGGCAAAATTCGTTTGATAGAACCTTGCTAACCCTTCTTGGAATAGGGCTATCCGAAAAAATTGACTAATCCTTCGATGACACTAGAAGTTTTGACACCTGTGTTAGGATTAGTAACTGTAAGCTCATGGCGAAGAGTAGGCATAGTATCAAAGAACTTTTGGATACTTTCAAACTGATCAGTAGTAAGTTGCTCAAGCCAGTCTTGAGCTTCTTTAGGTGTGAACGATCCACAATCTTCTTCTCCTTGATAAACTCTGTCGATGCATGTAGATACCAATTCATATGGATCTATCTCTTTGTCAGTAAAATTAACCTCAGTGAAGTATTGTAAGTTAGGATACTTCATCACCACTGTTATAGTGTCGTTAAGTTTAATTGTATTGGTATGTCCCTCTGGGAAAGCAACCTTGATCTGATCAACGGGAACAGTCACGGGAACTTTAGTCTTTGGGTCATCTTTACATGGTACTTCTATTTCAATGGTTTCTTGAATAGACCTACCACGTAGTTGTAAGAAAATATACTCAACGTCAAAGATAGACAGGTCATCCATCTTAAATCTAGTTATGATACAGTTCTTGAATATAGTTTTAATCGCTTCAAGTATCTGTTTAGTATCGTTCTCTTCTAATGCTAGGATCAGAACCTTTTGCTCTTTAACTAGGAAAGGACGATATTTTAGTTTCTTCTTGGTTGATGGTACTACCAACTCATACGTTGGCGTAACAATTTCAGGTAATGGCATAATAAGTTAGTCAGTATATATTATATATCAGCTTTCTAGAGGGATTGTTTTGATATTATGTGAAACAAACTCAGAATACTCATAGTACATACCTATACTTAATTTAACAACTCCTGATCCACCAGAACTGTATGGTATGGATGAAAGCATATATGGATAAGAATTAATCAATTTTACTGTCCATACATGAAACTGCTCTGCATTTTTGAGTTTCTTCTTAAGTGGATCGTACTTTTCAAACTTCTTGATGATAGTATCACATGTATATGACTTATAGTAGTGCTGTACTAATGCTCTATCATATGGTCTACCCTTAGCAACAAAGTCTATGCTACTAGGATTGCCTTGTATAAAATCTTGCCATCCTCTGAAAAATCTATATGCTTCTGACTTAATATCAAGTATAAACGACATATCCATCTCATTGAATACCTTTGCCATAGCTGGTTTCATGTTTATACCTTTATGAACCATCTTGACATCCTGAGACACCATTGATGTGCCTGGTATCTGGATCTCGTTTGCCATATCAACCATCAACTTATTAAAGGAGTTGTTTTTGACTCCATAAGATTCTAACCACTTAGATAATTCACCATTGTCTGCAGCAGAATCAATAGCAAATTGTAGATCATATTGGTTAGTAGAGGAAGGACCTCCACTGAACTTTAGATCAGTTAAAAATTTTGTAACGCTCTTGAGTGCCATAAATATAGGATATGGGGTGGTATTTTTATTTATGTCTCTAAAACAAGGAAAGTTCAAACCCAAGAACTATAAGAAGTATAAAGGAGATCCAACTAACGTATTTTATAGGTCTGGTTGGGAACTTAAGTTTATGAACTGGTGTGATAGTGACAGGTCAGTGCTTAGTTGGTCATCGGAAGAGATAATAATTCCATACAAATGTCCTACCGATAACAGAGTACACAGGTATTTTCCAGACTTCTGGGTTAAAATACAGGAATCAACAGGAGTTAAACAGTATCTTGTAGAGGTCAAACCTCTGAAACAGACACAAGTACCCAAACCTCAGAAACGTCAAACCCAAAGGTATCTAACGGAGGTTATGACCTATGCTAAAAACGATGCAAAGTGGAGGGCAGCTCAGGAATTCTGCGACGACAGAGGATGGAAGTTCAGACTCATCACAGAACGAGAACTCAGAATTAACTACACTGCTCCTAAATCTAAAAGGAAGCAAAGTAAGTAAGGGGCAACTAAGAGAGAAAATATTTGAAGCACTCTACGACAATGCCACAGAACAACCAGAGGTAGGTAAGTGGTATTTCTTTGAATATGACCCGAAATGGAAAGATATATTAAAGGTATGGGATGAGTACCCATTAATAAAACTCATGGAAATTAAGAACGATAGACTACTTGGTGCGAATATACACTACCTTAAACCAAGAGCTAGGTTAGGGTCACTAAATAGTCAGGAAGCCCCTATGTCTACACTTCACTACTATATACCTAAGAATGCCGATAACCTTTTCTTTGAGGTCGGTGAAGAAGATGTCGCAGCAATGAGTCAATTACCACTAGAAAAATTCCATAGACAACGATAATGGCCAAGGAAATATATGGTGATGGAGCGTCTTATCCAGATAAAGTAGATACCATTCGTTACGCTTCTTACCTAAAGATATCAAAATATAAGTATAATGCAGGACTAAAAGCAGCTTATGCTAATGGTCAGAGAGACGTTGCTGCTTCGTTTGGTCAGAGTGGACTTGCTCAGGGTGCTAAGAAAGTTGTTAATGAAATTGGTCAAACATTATTTGGTGGTGTAGATCCCAATGACTATGACTTAAAGAAGTTTAATGAAGATTTAAAGAATGATATAAAAACCTCAACGGAGTTTGAAGGTGAGGATAGGAAGCAGATTACCAAGGATGTGATGGCAGGAGACTATAGTCATTTATTCAAAGATGATAATACAATAACCCTACAAAATGGTGATGTAATTAGGAACGAAGAGCAACTTCTACAAATTAAAAAAGAAGCACAAAGAACAATAGGTAATGATGTAAGTATCTTCAACTTACCCATGCCTCAAGAGTTCAGTTACAACTACAATGCGGACTGGTCTAATGAGTTTAAGATGGGAACCATGGCTAGAGCAATGGATGACTTAACTGCTACTCTAGGGCAAATGGTAGCAACAGGAACAGCATCAGCTGCTTTAAAAAGTTTTCAACTACTAACAGGTGTTGCTGTTGACGGTGTTGAACAAGGGTCAGGTTTAAGTAATGTGACAGATGTTTTGGGATCTGCGTTTCAAGGAGCAGTCAATCCACTAGGTAGTACTGATGAATTAAATGTCAATAGGATTTTAGGATTAGCAGGATTGGCACCTAATGAAAATGCTATAAACTTTTTTAAGAAGATACAAAATAGAAAGTTTAACTTATCATTTGACTTCTTTGCTCGTGATGAAGTTGAAGCAGATAACATAGATAAAATCATCTATGCGTTCAAGGGAGGAATGCATCCAACAGCAAGTATAAAGGGAACTGGTGGAGTTCTTGGTTTCCCAGACCTATTCACTATCACACCAATGTTTGTTAATGTGGATGGTGCTAAGGTTAAACATCCCATGATGCCTAAGTCTAAGCTTTGTGCTTTGACTGACCTACAAGTAAATGCTACACCATCAAATAACTTTGTAACCACTAAGGATGGTAAAATCCCACTACAGTCAGTTACAATGATGTTTGAGGAGATAACAGCAATGACTCAATCAGATATAAAGGCAGGAGATTTCTAATGTTATTTCAAAGAGGACCTAAAGTATTATACAACTATACGGATCAATACCTTGATCCTAAAGTTTATTCCGCAGCAAATTTATGGAGAAGGAATGACATCAAAGATGATTATCTTTCTTCTCTTGTGCTTATGGATGAATATCTGATAAGGTCTGGAGACACTCCTGAGTCAATATCATTTGATTTTTATGGGAGAGTGGATTATGGATGGGTAGTTATGATAACAAATGATATTACTAGCTATCATGACCAGTGGCCAAGAACATCTTCAGCATTGAGTGACTATGTTTATGCTAAGTATGAAAATCCTGCTGCTGTGATGATGTATGAAACTACTGAAGTTACAGATGCTTTAGGTCGTAAGATTGTTAAAGCAGGACTCAGAGTTCCATCTAACTATCAGGTCACATACTATGATGGCACAGCGTCTGCGGGTGTAACTGTCAATCCAGTATCACCAGTTACATACTATCAATATGAAGAGAGATTGAATAGTGAGAAAGAAAAAATAAACGTAATAAAACCCGCCTATGTAGAAGAGTTCGTAAGAGTTTACGTTTCTTCTCTACATAAAGGCGGGACTACTGTACTCGGTACAAGTAAAGCTGATATTAAAATAGACTAAGGGTTAAATCCTACACCAGGATCAAAGTCACCAAAGTCGACAACTCCCTGTGTCTCAGGTGTGTCGATCATGTAAGTGAATCCATCGTCTGTAAAATTATATTGCGTACCATCTAGAGCATCTAAATCGCCACCGACTCTTTCATTAGAGAAGGTGGTTTTGTGGTCTTCATCGAAGATTTTTAATCCTGCGTCTGTTAACACATGATCGTACATCTTGTTG
>ENA-OSEY01000817-OSEY01000817.1-marine-metagenome-genome-assembly--contig:-NODE-817-length-22020-cov-4.860320_pt1 | contig 22020 bp, 17 predicted proteins | sample MGYA00248465_ERZ534230 | MGnify/ENA primary metagenome ERZ534230 (study PRJEB26409, sample SAMN06344110) | marine metagenome | isolation source: Sea water from surface | place: Atlantic Ocean:Southern...
GGTAAGGACGCACACGCGCCTTGCTGCCGAACTCGACGGTGCCCGCCACCTTGGAGCGAACCACACCGGTTTCAGCGGTGGACACACCACCGGTGTGGAAGGTCCGCATGGTGAGCTGGGTTCCAGGCTCACCGATCGACTGGGCCGCGATGATGCCGACGGCTTCACCCAGGTCGACCAGTTCGTTGTGGGCCAGTGCCCAGCCGTAGCACTTGCGGCAGACGGAACGGTTGGCTTCGCAGGTGAGTGGCGAACGCACACTCACGGCCTTCACGCCAGCGGCCTCGAAGGACTTGGACAGCGGCGGATCGATTTCGGTGTCTCGCTCGGCCAGCACCTCGCCATCGGCATTCACCACCTGGGCGGCGGTCAAGCGACCCACGAGCCGGCTGCCGAATTTGCCGTCCTCAGCGTCCACCACGATGTGGCGGGTCGTGCCGCAGTCGTCCTCGCGGACGATCACATCCTGGGCAACGTCCACCAGACGACGGGTGAGGTAGCCGGAGTCAGCGGTGCGCAGCGCCGTATCCACCAGACCCTTGCGGGCGCCGTAGGAGGAGATGACGTACTCGGTGACCGTCAGACCCTCACGGAAGTTGGTGCGGATCGGAAGGTCAATGATTTCACCCTGCGGGTTGGCCATCAGGCCGCGCATGCCCACCAGCTGACGCACCTGGGACATGTTTCCCCGGGCGCCGGAGTTGGCCATCATCCACACCGAGTTCAGCGGTGCGTTCTCGTCAAAGTTCTTTTTGACGGCATCCACCAGACGCTCGTTGGTCTCGGTCCAGGTGTCGATCACCTTGGTGTGACGCTCCACCTCGGTGATTTCACCCAAGCGATAGCGCTCTTCGGTGGCCGTGATCTGTTCCTCGGCCTGGCCCAGCAGATCCTTCTTCGCCTCGGGCACCTTGAGGTCGTCGACGGAGATCGACACAGCCGCCTGGGTGGCGTACTTGAAGCCGAGATCCTTGAGGTTGTCGGCCATGGACGACGTCACTGCCGTGCCGTGGTTCTTGTAGGACCAGGCGACGAGCTGCTTGAGGGCCCGCTTGTCGATGACCTGGTTGCGGAACGGCGGTGGGGTCTTCGAGAGCGGACGCGATGCGCTCACGGGAGCCTCTTTAGCGGCCTTGGAGGCTTTGCTGGATTTGGACTTGCGGGATTTCGAGGACGAGGTCATGGCTGCGCGCGGATCAGGAGTTAGGGAGGAAGGACGTCTGGCTTGATTCAGGCGGCGGCCACCGCGTCGATGATCGTGTGATTCATCACCACGCGGCCCACAGTGGTGAGGATGTAGCGGCTGATCAGGGCACCGTCTTCATCGAAACGGTCGCGGCGGTAGCTCCACTCTTCGATGCGCGTGCCATCGCTGAGGGATTCGCTCTTGCTGGGCGCATCCAGCTCTTCATCGTCCTGAACTTCACCGTTGAAGCGGACCCACACCCAGTCGTGCAGACCGATCCGGTTGTCTTCGAAGGCATGGATGACATCCTCCAGACCCGCAAAAGTGCAGCTGCGATCGCCGAAGTCGGGCTTGGAGGCACCGGGTTGAAGCGCCGTCAGGTAGTAGGAGCCCAGCACCATGTCCTGGGACGGGGTGATGATCGGCTCACCGGTCGCAGGCGACAGGATGTTGTTGCTGGCCAGCATCAGCATGCGGGCCTCGGTCTGCGCCTCGATGGCCAGGGGCACGTGAACGGCCATCTGGTCACCGTCGAAGTCAGCGTTGAAGGCTGGGCAGACCAGGGGGTGCAGCTGAATGGCGCGGCCATCCACCAGCTTGGGTTCGAAGGCCTGAATGCCGAGACGGTGCAGGGTTGGAGCACGGTTCAGCAGGATCGGGTGACCGTCGATCACCTCCTGCAGCACCTGCATCACTTCATCGTCGGCCCGCTGAATCAGCTTCTTGGCCGCCTTGATGTTGTTGACGATGTTCTGGCGGATCAGGCGGTGGATCACGAAGGGCTGGAACAGCTCGATCGCCATCTCCTTGGGCAGACCGCACTGGTGCATCTTCAGCTTCGGACCCACCACGATCACGGAACGACCGGAGTAGTCGACCCGCTTACCCAGGAGGTTCTGACGGAAGCGGCCCTGCTTGCCTTCAATGATGTCGCTCAGTGACTTGAGCGGACGGTTGTTGGCACCCACCACGGTGCGACCGCGACGGCCGTTGTCGATCAGGGCATCGACGGCCTCTTGCAGCATCCGCTTCTCGTTGCGGACGATGATTTCAGGGGCCAGGATTTCCTGGAGCCTCGCCAGACGGTTGTTGCGGTTAATCACCCGCCGGTAGAGATCGTTGAGATCGCTGGTAGCGAAGCGACCACCATCGAGCTGCACCATCGGGCGCAGGTCGGGCGGAATCACCGGGATCACATCCAGCACCATCCACTCGGGACGGGCGTTGGTGGCGATGAAGTTGTCGATCACGCGCAGACGCTTGATCAACTTTGCGCGCTTCTGACCCTTGCTGCCGTTGATCTCCTCCCGCAGCTGCTCAGCCACTTCATCGAGGGTGAGATCTTCCAGCAGTTGCTTGAGGGCCTCGGCACCGATGCCCACCACGGGCTCGTTCTCGATCTCGGAATCTTCGGCGTAGATCTCGTCTTCAATTTCCAGCCACTCGTCTTCGGTGAGCAGCTGCTTGTACTTCAGATCCTTGTGGTCGCCGGGATCCAGCACCACGTAGCAGTTGAAGTAAACGATCTGCTCCACATCCCGCAGGGGCATGTCCAGCAGGATGGCCACGTAGCTGGGAATCCCCTTCAGGTACCAGACGTGGGAGACGGGGGCCGCCAGCTTGATGAAGCCCATGCGGTGACGACGCACGCGGCTCTCGGTGACCTCCACACCGCAGCGTTCACAAACGATGCCCCGGTGACGCACCCGCTTGTACTTGCCGCAGTGGCATTCCCAATCTTTGGACGGGCCAAAGATCTTTTCGCAGAACAGCCCGTCCATCTCGGGCTTGAGGGTGCGGTAGTTGATGGTCTCCGGCTTGGTGACCTCACCGACCACCTGGCCGTTGGGCAGGGTGCGCTGCCCCCACTCCATCACCCGATCGGGTGAGGCGAGGGTGATCTTGACGTAATCGAAGTGGTTCTCGGTGCGGAGGTTGCTGTTGGTCATTGACGGTTAAGGAAGAAGGAGCGGGGAATCGGTTCGTTCGTTGATCCGTCAGTCCTCGTCGTAATCCGCGACGCCGAGGGATTCGTAGGTGGGCCTGCTGGGGGTGCTGCGACGTGGGTTCACGTCCTGCATCAGATCCACTTCCTTGCCTTCGTCGGTGTAGACGGCGATGTCCAGCCCCAGGGACTGAAGCTCGCGCATCAGCACCTTGAAGGATTCCGGAGTACCCGGGCGGGGGATCGGCTTGCCCTTGACGATGGCGTTGAGGGCCTCGTTGCGGCCCTGCATGTCGTCGGACTTGACCGTAAGCAGTTCCTGCAGGGTGTAAGCGGCGCCATAGGCCTCGAGGGCCCACACCTCCATCTCACCCAGACGCTGACCACCTTGCTGTGCCTTACCGCCTAGGGGCTGCTGGGTGACCAGGGAGTAGGGGCCGGTGGAGCGGGCGTGAATCTTGTCGTCCACCAGGTGAACCAGCTTGAGGAAGTGGGAGTAACCCACGGCCACGGGCTGGTCGAAGGGCAGGCCGGTGCGGCCATCCCGCAGCTGCAGCTTGCCTGGATCCTCTGGGTCGTACACCCAACCCTTACCGGGCTGCTTGGCGGCTTCCTTGAGGAAGGTCTCGACGGTTTGCTGGGACTTCTCAGCACCGTGCATCTCATCGAAGGGAACGATGCGCACGCGGCAATCGAGGTTGGACGCTGCCCAACCCATCAGCAGCTCGAACACCTGACCCACATTCATCCGGCTCGGCACACCCAGGGGGTTGAGCACGATGTCGACCGGGGTGCCGTCGGGCAGGTAGGGCATGTCCTCCCTGGGAAGGATGCGGCTGATGATGCCCTTGTTGCCGTGGCGGCCAGCCATCTTGTCGCCGACCTGGATCTTGCGGCGCTGGGCCACATAAACCCGCACCACCATGTTGGCGCCGGGGGGCAGCTCATCACCCTGTTCACGGGTGTAGATGCGCACATCCACAACGCGGCCACGCTCGGTGCCGGGCACCCGCAGGGAGTTGTCGCGCACATCACGGGCCTTCTCACCGAAGATCGCGCGCAGCAGCTTCTCTTCCGGCGGCTGATCGGATTCACCCTTGGGCGTCACCTTGCCGACGAGGATGTCGCCGCTTTCAACGAAAGCGCCCACGCGGATGATGCCCATCTCGTCGAGGTTGCCAAGGCTTTCCTCAGCGACGTTGGGGATCTCACGGGTGATCTCCTCAGGTCCCAGCTTGGTCTGACGCGCTTCGATCTCGTACTTCTCGATGTGAACCGAGGTGTAGAGGTCGTCGGTGACCAGACGCTCGCTGACCAGCAGCGCGTCCTCGTAGTTGTAACCCTCCCAGGGCATGTAAGCGATCAGAACGTTCTGACCCAGGGCGATCTCACCGCCTTCACAGGCCGAGCCATCCGCCATCACCTGACCGACGATCACCGGATCGCCACAGCGGACGATTGGGCGCTGGTTCAGACAGGTGTCCTGGTTGGAGCGCTGATACTTCTGCAGGAAGTGGGTGTGGTCGTTGCCGTCCTCGTCCTGAACAACGATGGCGTTGGCATCCACATAGGTGACGGTGCCATTCACCCGGGAGATCGGCACCATGCCGGAGTCGCGGGCCACCTGGGTTTCCAGGCCGGTGCCCACCAGGGCACGCTCAGGGCGCAGCAACGGCACAGCCTGACGCTGCATGTTGGAGCCCATCAGGGCGCGGTTGGCGTCGTCGTGCTCCAGGAAGGGAATCAGGGACGTTGCCACGGAGATCACCTGCACCGGTGACAGGGCGACGTAGTCGACCTGCTCAGGGGGGACCTTCTCGAAGTCCTGGCGGTAACGCACAGGAATCAGATCCGCCGAGATCCGGCCGTCGTCCTCGGTGGCCACGTCACCAGGGGCGACGCGCACTTCGTCTTCCCGGTCGGCAGACAGGTAGATCGGATCGCCGTCCTTGAGAACGACACCGTTCTCCACCTTCCAGAACGGCGTTTCGATGAAGCCGTACTCGTTGACCCGGGCGTGGGTGGCCAGGGAGTTGATCAGACCGGCGTTGGGACCTTCTGGCGTCTCAATCGGGCAGAGACGGCCGTAGTGGGAGGGGTGAATGTCGCGGACGGCGAAGCCGGCACGCTCACGGGTGAGACCGCCGGGTCCAAGGGCCGAGATACGGCGCTTGTGGGTGAGCTCAGCCAGAGGGTTGGTCTGGTCCATGAACTGGCTCAGCTGGCTGGAGCCGAAGAACTCCTTGATCGCCGCCACCAGGGGCTTGGGGTTCACCAACTGGGCCGGGGTCAGCGAATCGGTTTCGCCGACGGTCATCCGTTCCTTGATGATCCGCTCAAGACGGTTCAAACCCACCCGAACCTGGTTCTGCAGGAGTTCGCCCACGGAACGCACGCGGCGGTTGCCGAGGTGGTCGATGTCGTCGAGGCTGGCGCCACCGACATCCAGTTCCAGGTTGATCAGGTAGTCGAGGGTGGAGAGCACGTCCTCATGGGTGAGGGTGCGCACCGTGTCGGGGATGGTGAGGCGCAGCTTCTTGTTGATCTTGTAGCGGCCGACCCGACCGAGGTCGTAGCGCTTGGGATCGAAGAAACGGGTCTGCAGCAGCTGCTGACCACCACTCACTGAGGGGGGTTCACCCGGGCGCAGTTTCTTGTAGAGCTCAAGCAGCGCCTGGTCTTCCGAACTGATGCCCTCGTCGTTGGCGGCATCAATCGACTTCTTGTAGAACTCGGGGTGACGCAGCTTGTCGAGCACGTCGTTGTCGGACAGACCCATGGCACGCATGAGCACGTGCGCGTTGATCTTGCGGGTCTTGTCCACACGAACGTGGAGCAAGTCGTTCTTATCCGTCTCAAACTTCAGCCAGGCACCCCGGTTGGGGATGACGCTGGCGTTGTAGGTGCGCCGGCCGTTCTTGTCCATTTCATCCTTGAAATAGACACCGGGGCTGCGCACGATCTGGTTCACGATCACGCGCTCAGCGCCGTTGATGATGAACGTGCCGCGCTCGGTCATCAACGGCAGTTCGCCGATGAAGACCTCCTGCTCCTTGATCTCACCGGTCTCCTTGTTGACCAGGCGGCAGGTCACATACATCTGCGACGCGAAGGTCGCATCACGGCGCTTGGCCTCTTCCACATCGTGGCGGGGGCGCTTCAGGCGGTACTCGCTACCGATGAAGTGCAGCTCCAGCTTGCCGGTGTAATCCGTGATCGGAGAGAAGCTTTCCAGCTCCTCGATCAGACCTTGATCCAAAAACCACTTAAAGCTGGCCCGCTGCACCTCCACCAGATCAGGGAGGTAGGTGGCGGTCTTGGCGACCTGAATCGCGCTGCTGCTCATGCGGGGACCGGCAGAGAGGACGAAGGGACTGGGGAGGACTGGATTGGCGGCAGAAGCTCACCTGACAGGACGATTCGACAGGACAGCGGCACCGACGGTTTCCAGGACGGAACCGACAGCGCCGCTGCTGCTGTTCAGAAATCGCGGGTCAGATCAGCTGACGACGACAAGTGCACCGGAAGGAAATGGACGCTTCAGGCACCACACACAAGACGGAATCCTGCGCATGGCCAGGCCAATACAACATCTTACATATGGACTCGACACCCTTGGAACTCCGGTTAAGGGAGTCCGAACAAACGCCGGGCGTTGGCGGTGCTGCTGCAGGCCACGCTGTCGAGATCCACGCCGCGCAGCTCAGCCACCCGCGTGGCAACGGAGGCCACGAAAGCCGGCTCGTTGCGCTTGCCGCGGCGGGGCACAGGGGCCAGGAAAGGGCAATCGGTTTCCACCAAAAAACGATCCTCCGGCACCTGACGGGCGCAGTCGTGGGTGGGCTCCGCCTTGGGAAAGGTGACGGTGCCGCTGAAGCTGATGTAGAAGCCGAGCTCCAGGAACTGGTGCATTTCATCGGGGGTGCCGCCCCAGCAATGCATCACCCCTCCAGGGCAACGGCTCTGCGACTTGCGGGCCCGCAGTTCCTCCAGCATCGGCTCAGCGGCATCTCGGCAGTGGATGATCACCGGCAGGTTCAATTCCACCGCTAGGTCCAATTGAGGACGCAGCACAGCAAGCTGCTCCTCGAGATTCTTGTCTCGGAAGAGATCGAGGCCGAGTTCGCCGATGGCGACCACTCGATCGTCCTCCAGAGCCGCCCGGCGCAGCACCGCCACCGTGTCATCCCGCCAATGCTCGGTGTCCAATGGGTGGACGCCGACGGAATAACGCATCTCTGGGAATCGATCCGCCAGGGCGCGAATCGCCGGAATTTCGGAGGGTTCGACGCAGGCGTGCAGCAGAGCACCAACCCCAGCCTCACGCCAGCGTGAAGCCACCTCATCGAGGTCGTCGTCAAAGTTGCGGAAGACGATGTGACAGTGGCTGTCAATCAACGTCGGGGTGGGGGACACAGCTGGGCCGAAACGCGCTTTCGGCCCATTCTGCCGGTTGAAACCGAATCAGCTGGCGGGCTCGAGCACCTTGCGCACGGCCGCACTGAGGCGGGACTTCTGGTTGGCGCCGTTGTTGCGGTGCAGCACACCCACCTTCACGGCCTTGTCGATCTTGCTGAAGGCGGCACGCATGGAGGTCTGCACGCTGGCCTTGGCTTCATCACCAGGGGTGGCGCTGTAGGCGTCACAGGCGGCGAAGCAGCGCTTCATCAGGGTGCGCATCGACGACTTGTAGGTGCGGTTGCGCAGACGGTTGCGCTCAGCAATCTCAATCCGCTTCTTGGCTGACTTGTTATTGGCCACTGAGGCTTCAACGTTGCGAACAATCCAGCACCTTACTCCTTGACAGGACCCCCTTCCCTGGGTTGTGGAGTCCTAACTTGACCGAACTCTCCCACTGTTCCTTTGTCTGTGAGCCAGCCGGCCGTTGCTCCCCTTCGCATCGTGCGGGATCTGGACCGGGCCCAGACGGAGCTGAAACGGTTGTCGAGCCGCACCACGCAAACCCAGCAGGGTGAAGCCCGTGAGCGGGTTGAAGCCATTCTCGCAGCGGTGCGCGACCGCGGTGATGCCGCCATTGCCGACTTCACCGAACGGTTCGATGGCTTCCGGCCCGAACCGATGGCGGTGTCCCCCGAGGCCCTCGAACAGGCCTGGACGTCGCTGCCGACCAACCTGCGGGATGCCCTAGAGCTGGCCCATCGCCGCATCACCGACTTCCACCAACGCCAACGTCCCGCCGATCTGGCGGTGACGGGCCCCCATGGCGAACAGCTTGGGCGGCGCTGGCGGCCGGTGGAGCGGGCGGGTCTCTACGTGCCCGGAGGACGGGCGGCTTACCCCAGCACCGTGCTGATGAATGCGGTGCCAGCCCGGGTCGCCGGCGTCAAAGACGTGGTGATCTGTTCCCCCGCCGGACGTGATGGTGCGGTGAACCCCGTGGTGCTGGCAGCGGCCCACCTGGCCGGCGTGAAAACGGTGTTCCGCCTCGGAGGTGCCCAAGCTGTCGCCGCCATGGCCTACGGCAGCGAGAGCGTGCCCAAGGTGGACGTGATCAGTGGCCCCGGGAACCTCTACGTCACCCTGGCGAAACAGGCGGTGTACGGCCAGGTGGCCATCGATTCCCTGGCGGGACCAAGCGAAGTGCTGGTGATCGCAGACCACTCCGCCAAGCCCGATCAGGTGGCAGCGGATCTGTTGGCGCAGGCGGAGCACGACCCCCTGGCGGCTGCGGTGCTGATCACCACCGACCCTGCACTGGCCGACGGGATCAACGCCGCAGTGGCCGAACAGCTGGCCGATCACCCCCGCCAGGAGATCTGCGAAGCCGCTTTGCGGGACTGGGGGCTGGTGGTGGTCTGCGACGACCTCGAGAGCTGTGCCCGCCTCAGCGACAGCTTCGCCCCCGAACACCTGGAGCTGCTGGTGGAGCGGCCCGAACCCCTGGCGGATCGCATTCAGAACGCCGGAGCCATTTTCCTGGGCCCCTGGTCTCCAGAAGCCGTGGGGGATTACCTGGCAGGCCCGAACCACACATTGCCCACCTGTGGAGCCGCACGCTTCAGCGGGGCCCTGAGCGTTGAGACCTTCATGCGCCACACCTCGCTGATCGGTTTCAACCGGGCTGCACTGGAAGCAACGGGTTCAGCTGTGCAGGAGCTGGCCACCAGTGAAGGCCTGCACAGCCACGCTGAATCGGTGCGGCGGCGCCTCAGCTGAGGCGCTTCTCCAGGCTGCGGACACCCGCCACACCATCGGTGATCTCGCCGACCAACACCTCATCGGTGATGTTGACGAACAGGCCGTTCTCCAGCACACCGGGAATGTTGTTGATCGTCTGCTCCAGGGCCACTGGATCGCTGATGCCGCCATCGAGCTTGGCGTCCAGCACCAGGTTGCCCTGATCGGTGACCACAGGGCCGGCCTTGCGCTGGGCCATTCGGAGCTCAGCACTGCCTCCGAGAGCTTCCAGCTGCTGCTTCACCTGGCGCCAGGCCCCGGGTAGCACTTCCACCGGCAGCAGAAAACCGAGGTTGAGACGGTCCACCAGTTTGGTGGAGTCCACCACCACTACAAAACGATCCGCCCGTGCCGCCACGAGTTTTTCCTGCACGTGGCAAGCGCCACCGCCCTTGATCAATTGGAAGCCAGGGTCGACTTCGTCGGCACCATCGATGGCCAGATCAATCCGGCTGACGGCGTTGAGGCTGAGCAGAGGGATGTTGAGCTCAGCGGCCAGCACCTCTCCCTGGAAAGAGGTGGTAACACCGACGATGTCTTTGAGTTCTCCGCTGGCGAGCTTGGCCCCCAGGCCCTGAATCATCAGGGCGGCGGTGGAGCCTGACCCCAGGCCCAGAACCATGCCGTCCTTGATCTGTTCCACGGCGGCATCAGCCACCGCCTGCTTCATCTGGGTCTGTAGATCAGCCATCAGATCACGTCCTTTGGGCGCGACCGTAGCAAGGGGTTTCAGGCCATCCCAGGCAGGGGCTCAGGTTTGACGGACAGGGTCAGCTCGCGGCCCGCCCGCAGCACCTTCAGAGGCAGTGGAACATCGATGGCGGCGGCATCCACCACCTCGAGCAGCGCCTGAGGGTCAGCAATGTCGCGCTCATCCACCGTGATCAACAGATCGCCGCGGCGCAGTCCTGCTTTTTCGGCCGGGCCATCGGGAAGCACAGCTTGCACCAGGGCACCGCTGCGTTCCGGCAGCTGCACCAGGGCATTGGGATCCTTGTTGTGCTCGCGCGCGATACGCGGTGTGAGCGCCACCAGTTGCAGACCGATGTAGGGGTGCACCACTTCACCCTGCTGCTGGAGCTGATCAGCCACCCGGCGGGCCAGGTTGATCGGAATGGCAAAACCGAGGCCGGCCCCAGGGCCCGACCGCACCAGGGTGTTGATGCCAATCACCTGGCCATCGCCGTTCACCAACGGCCCACCGGAATTGCCGGGGTTGATGGCGGCGTCGGTCTGAATCAGTTCCAGCCGTTTGTCGGCGAAGCCAAGGCTGTTGATGTTGCGGTGCAGGCTGCTGACGATGCCCAGGGTCACCGTGCGTTCCAATCCGAACGGGGTGCCGAGGGCGATCGCCCAATCGCCCACCTGCATGGCTTCCGAATCACCCAAGGGAGCCCGTGGCGGCAGTTGATCGCCCTCGAGACGCACCAGGGCCAGGTCTGTCACCGCATCGGTGCCCACCACCTGTCCATCCCGCTGTTCTCCGTCGGCCAGGGTGACGCTGACGGACTCCACCCGATCCACCACATGGGCATTGGTGAGCACAAGGCCCTTGGCATCGATCACCACACCAGAGCCTTGGCCCCGTTCCCGCTCCGGGCCAGCTGGAGGATCTCCCAGAAGGTCCCGCAGCAGGGGATCAAGCAGCGTGGGGTCAAACGGCTGACGTTCCACGGTGCGCTCGGTGTCGATCCGAACCACCGCCGGAGCAACCCGCTGAACGGCATCGGCCACAAAGCTGTGCTCCAGGGCCTGCGCTGAGGCACCTTCACCGACCAGGACCGCTACGGCCATCAGAACGGCCAGGAGTTGACGCAGGGCGTACCGCAACACAAGACCTGTAATTGCCTTCTTTTTATCGGATCCAGCCCGAGAAACGGGCCCTGGTCCAAATCGATCGCAATCTCACAACGCCCTATGCGATGCGGGAACAACTCTGAAAATCCCAGCTAACAAATCACCAAACGCAGTTTTCGCATGCGTGCACTTCTGGCTCCAGCGGCAGCTCTGCTTGCCCTGGCTGGCCCGGTTGCCCTCACCCCTCAAGCCTCCGCGGAGAGCACAACGCTCAAGGCGGTGATCTTTGAGGAGGTCAAGCCGCTGTATCAGAAAACAAATGCCGGCTACGAAGGCCTCGGGGTTGACGTTCTTGAACAGATCCGGATCCAGGCCAAGCGCCGCAAGGTGGACTACCGGGTGGCCAAGTCGGTGAACGACGGCATCGGCGCCGTGATCACCGGCAAAGCCGACATCGCCTGCGGCGTGGCCTTCACCTGGGGCCGCTCCACGCAGGTCACTTACAGCCTTCCCTTCGGCATCGGTGGCACCCGTCTGCTGATGGCCAACGACACCACCGTCGATGGAACCCCCGCCTCACTGGAGGGCCAAACCATTGGTGTGGTGAAGGACACCGCCTCCGCCCAGGTGCTGAAGAACGTGGTGCCTGGCGCCACGCTGAAGAGCTTCACCACCCCCAAGGAAGCGTTGGATGCCTTCTACGCGGGCGACGTTTCGATTCTTGGGGGCGGAACGCTGTGGCTGGCCGCCAACAGCCGCATCGACAAGACGGCGCTGCTGCCCTTCCGTCCCTACGGCCGTTCCGGCATCAGCTGCATCGTCAATCAAAACAACGGCAAGCTGCTCTCCTCCACCAACATCGCGTTGGGTCAGATGATGCAGGCTTACATGGATGGTGATGCGGGAACGCGCCGCATGATCAACCGTTGGATCGGCCCCGGCAGCGATGTGGGCCTGAGCCAGGACGTGATCCGCTCCCTTTACGGCCTGATCCTCAGCATCACGGCAGAAATCAACACCCCTGCGACACCGGGAATCTGACACCTCATCAATTGCATTTTTCCTCTATCAATCAACAGCCATGAAGCGTTCTCTGATTGCTTTTCAAGCACTGCTGGCCTCCAGCGCCGTGCTCTGCCAAACCGCCGAAGCCAGCTCCACCTACACCGCTCCCGAGCAGCTAACCGGCCCGGCCAAAGCCAACAGCATCGAAGCCCGGATCGAAGCGGTGCGGAACACCGACTGGGGCAGCCTGCTTCAAGATCCAGAAATCGAAGACGAGCTTGTCGCCAAGAGCAAGTGGAAGAACGGCAAGGGCAAGAAATTCGGCAACAGCCGCGGCAAAGGCAAGTGGGGCAACGGCAAGAGCGGCAACAAGTGGGGCAATAGCCGCCGCACCTGGGGCAACGGCAACTACTACGGCGGTTGGCGCAACGGTGGTGGTGGCTGGGGCAACGGCGGCGGCGGCTTCGTCAACTGGTGATCGTTTCCTCTCCCAACGTCGGGCCCGACCTCAACCGGTTCGGGCCCATCGGCCTCGTGGTGGTGCAGTCCACCTCGCTGTGCAACCTCGATTGTTCGTATTGCTATCTGCCTGACCGGCAGAAGAAGCGGGTCTTTGACCTGGATCTGCTGCCCCTGCTGATGCAGCGGATTCTGGAAAGCCCCTATGCCGGCCCTGAATTTTCCCTGGTTTGGCATGCCGGTGAACCACTCACCCTGCCCACCAGTTGGTACGACGAGGCAACGGCGATCCTGTATCGCAGCCTTGAGCATTTCAATGCGCAGGGGCTGGACTTCACCCAGCACGTGCAGACCAACGCCACGTTGATCAACGACGCGTGGTGCGACTGCTTCCGGCGCAACCGCATCGTGGTGGGCATCAGTGTGGATGGCCCTGAGGACATCCACGACGCCCACCGGCGCTTCCGCAACGGGCGCGGCTCCCATGCCATGGCGATGAAGGGAATTGAAGCCCTGCATCGCAACGATGTGCCCTTCCACTGCATCTCGGTGGTGACCGCCGATGCCATGGAGCAACCGGAGCGGATGTACCGCTTCTTCCGCGATCACGGCATCAACGATGTCGGCTTCAACGTGGAGGAACAGGAAGGGATTCACACCAGCTCCTCCATGCAGGGAGCCGACATGGAGCGCAAATACCGCGACTTCCTGCGGGCCTTCTGGCGGCTGAGCGAGCAAGACGGCTATCCCGTGGTGCTGCGCGAATTCGAGCAGGTGATCAGCCTGATCCAAGGCAATGCGCGGATGACCCAGAACGAGCTGAATCGCCCGTTCTCGATCCTCAGCGTTGATTGGGAGGGCAATTTCTCCACCTTCGACCCCGAGCTGCTTTCGGTAGCCAGTGACCGCTACGGCAGCTTCAACCTTGGCAATCTCAAGGATCTGTCGCTGGTGGAGTCCACCCACACCGAGCAGTTCCGTCGGCTGATGGCCGACATGAGCAGCGGCGTGGAGACCTGCCACAAGGGCTGCGAGTACTTCGGCCTCTGTGGCGGGGGCAACGGCAGCAACAAGTTCTGGGAACACGGCACCCTCGCCTCCAGCGAAACCAACGCCTGCCGCTTCGGCACCCAGATCCCGACGCAAGTGCTGTTGGAGCGCTTTGAAGAAGGTCCGCCCCTGACTCCCCTCACACCCAATCCATCAGATTCTTAATGCGATCCATCGCTGCTCTGCCCGTCCTTGGGCCTGCTGCTCATGCCGATGCAGGCCAATGCCGCCTGCAGCTTTCTGCCACCGGTGGGCGGCGGTGACCCGATTGTGAAAAAGAAGGTGGAGCGTCCCAAGGGGCTGATCGGCAAAGCCATCGGCCGCACCAACTGGGACACCGATTTCGTGGTGGATCAGCCCTACCGCAGTTTCAAGCTGTTTTTCACCGCCGATTCCAGCGACCCCAGCAGCTATCCGGTCCAGGCCTTCCTCAAATTCAGCGATGGCAGCAACAGCAAGGTAGCTGATGAACAACTGCAGCCCCCCGTGGGCACGGGCCGGATGTTCGGCCCCTTCCAGCAGGTGCCGGGCAAGAGCATCAGCCAGGTGAATTTCAGGATCGGCGCCAACAAGGATCCACAGGCCACTGGATTCAGTTACCGGATCTCCGTTCAGGGCTGCCACTGATCGCACAGCGGCTCTCGAATCCACTGCTTAGGGTCGTTGGGTCTTGTGAGCTTCACCTTGAGCGCATCCTCCGCTTCAGAACGCTGTGAGCTCTGCAAGGTCGTGATCGAAGACCGGCCTGGCCTTGTCGATGTGGTGACGTTCAGCAATGGCCCCCAGGGGAGCCGCAGCAAACTCTGGAGTCGCGTCTGTCAGTACGTGACCGATCCGGAGCGTCGGGGCCTCTGCATCAATCAGGATTCCGATGGGCGCGGCGCCGAGCAGCCGGGCGACGCCTTCCCCGATGCACCAGCCATCGATCTGGGCAACACCTGACGCCGGTCGGACGGTCCCGTACATTGAAGGTGTGTCCGACGGGCATCTCCCTGCGGGAGATCGGTCACAACTGAAATGCACGTCGGGCCGACGTCCGCCCTCAGTTCGCGTTGCCTCATCCTCTGCTTCCGGATCTCGAAACGCTGGCCACCAAGGTGGCCGCCAGCAAAGGCTTTGCCCTTTGCGGCATTCAACTGCTCACCCACATGAGCCCGATGACCCTGGAAGTGCAGATCCGCCACAGCAGTGGAGCGGATGTGAGCCTCGACGACTGCGCGGGTTTCAGCGGCGTGCTGGGGGATGCCCTTGAGGCCTCCACCCTGCTCACTGACGCGTATGTTCTGGAGATCAGCAGTCCCGGTATCGGCGACCAGCTGTCCAGCGATCGCGACTTTGAGACCTTCCGCGGGTTCCCCGTGGAGGTGCATCACCGCGACAAGGACGACAGCGAGCAACGTCTGGAGGGCCTCTTGCTCGAACGCGACGCCGACACGCTGCAGATCAACATTCGCGGGCGAATCAAACGGATTGCCCGGGATTGCGTGATTGGTGTCCGCCTCACGAGTCCAGGCAGCTGAACCAAGCGTTCACAGCCCCTGCAACCGCTCCCTTCATTTCCCCTAACCCAACGCGATGGCTCTCGTCCTGCTTCCCGGTCTCAGCAACCTGATCGACGACATCAGTGAAGAGAAGAAGCTGCCGCCTCAGGTGGTGGAAGCGGCCCTGAGGGAGGCCCTGCTGAAGGGCTACGAGCGCTACAGGCGCACCCTGTATCTCGGCATCAGCGAAGACCCCTTTGATGAGGAGTACTTCAGCAACTTCGACGTTGGCCTCGACCTGGAGGAGGAGGGCTACCGGGTTCTCGCCAGCAAGATCATTGTTGATGAGGTGGAGAGCGAAGACCACCAGATCGCGATCGCCGAGGTGATGCAGGTGGCCGATGACGCCCAGGTGGGCGACACGGTGGTGCTGGATGTCACCCCTGAGAAAGAGGATTTCGGCCGCATGGCCGCCGCCACCACCAAGCAGGTGCTGGCCCAGAAGCTGCGGGATCAGCAGCGCCGCATGATCCAGGAGGAGTTCGCTGATCTGGAGGATCCGGTGCTGACGGCCCGGGTGATCCGCTTCGAACGGCAGTCGGTGATCATGGCGGTCAGCTCAGGCCTGGGCCGTCCGGAAGTGGAGGCGGAGCTGCCCCGGCGCGATCAGCTGCCCAACGACAACTACCGCGCCAATGCCACCTTCAAGGTCTTCCTGAAAGAGGTGAGCGAAGTGCCCCGCCGGGGACCGCAGCTGTTCGTCAGCCGCTCAAATGCTGGGCTGGTGGTGTATCTGTTCGAGAACGAAGTTCCCGAAATCCAGGAAGGATCCGTTCGGATCGTGGCCGTGGCCCGTGAAGCCAATCCCCCCTCCCGTTCCGTGGGCCCCCGCACCAAGGTGGCCGTCGACAGCATTGAACGCGAGGTGGACCCGGTCGGCGCCTGCATCGGCGCCCGCGGCTCCCGCATCCAGCAGGTGGTGAACGAACTGCGTGGAGAAAAAATCGACGTGATCCGCTGGTCCCAGGATCCGGGCCAATACATCGCCAATTCCCTCAGCCCCGCTCGGGTGGAAATGGTGCGTCTGGTGGATCCCGTGGGCCAGCACGCCCATGTGCTGGTGCCCCCCGATCAGCTGAGCCTGGCCATCGGCCGCGAGGGCCAGAACGTGCGTTTGGCCGCCCGACTCACCGGCTGGAAGATCGACATCAAGAACTCCACCGAATACGACCAAGAGGCCGAGGATGCCGTGGTGGCGGAGCTGATCTCCCAGCGGGAGGAAGAGGAAGCGCTCCAGCAGCAAGCCGAGGAACGGCTGGCCGCCGAACAGGCCGCTCGGGCGGAAGAGGATGCACGCCTGCGGGAGCTGTATCCGCTGCCCGAAGACGAAGAGGAGTACGGCGAGGAGCAGCCCGAGCAGGAGTTCTCTGAGGAGGAGCCCGCTGAGGTGGAAGCCGGCACCGAGTCCGAGACCGAAGCCACGGATGCAGCGGTTGAGGCCGATCCCGATCAGGAGCAGGTCCGGTGAGTGACCGCCCCGTCCTGCGTCGCTGCGTGGCCTGCCGCCAGCTCTTGGATCGCCGCCAACTCTGGAGGGTGATCCGCGACCATCAGGACGGAGTTCGCCTCGATGAGGGGATGGGCCGTTCGGCCTATCTCTGCTGCGAGGAGAACTGCCTTGAGGAGGCGACCCGTCGCAAACGCCTGCAGAAAGCCCTGCGTTGTCAGGTGCCCGAAACAGTGCTTGCGGTGTTGAAACAGCGGCTTAACCAAAGCGTTGGTGAATCCGCTGAGGCAGACTGAACATTGGCCCCACGTTGTGCGTGGCCACCGCGGCATTCCATGCCCGGACCGATCGGAGACCCGAACTGAATGACCAGCAGCGGCAAAGTCAGAATTTACGAGCTGTCCAAGGACCTCGGCCTTGAGAACAAGGACGTGCTGGATGCGGCTGAAAAGCTGTCGATCGCTGCGAAGAGCCACAGCAGCTCGATCAGTGACGCTGAAGCCGGAAAGATCCGTTCGCTGCTTGGCAAGGGCGGGAATGGTGCGAAACCCGCTGCCGCGGCCCCTGCCAAGCCCGCACCGGGCAAGGCCATCCTCTCGGTGAAGAAAGCGGCCCCCGTCACCCCGAGCAAGCCCACCCCGGCGGTGAGCAAGCCGGTTGCCAAGCCTGTGGCCGCTAAGCCCGTGGTCACCAAACCCGCGGCGGCGGTCAAACCACAGGCGGCCCCAAAGCCTCCCGCAGCAGCCACGCCCAAACCGGTGATCAGCAAGCCCGCACCGGCCCCAGTGAAAGCGTCGGCAGCACCAGCGCGACCAACGGCGGCAAAGCCCGTGCCTCGGCCTGCCGCGGCCAAGCCTCAGGTCCTCAGCAAGCCTGCTGCAGGCAAACCGGAACTGGTAAGCAAGCCCAAAGCTGCTGCCAAACCCACGGCACCCACGCCACGGCCCACACCGGCTCGCCCGACGCCTCGCCCTGCAGGGGCTGGAAGTCCAGCACGGCCCACCCCCGGCCAGGGTCAGCCCAAGCCACAGATCATCCGTTCTGGGGCCCCCTCTCGGCCCGGTGCTCCAACCCGTGCCGGCGCTCCCGCGAAACCCGGCGCACCCTCACGCCCCACTCCCCGGCCTGAACTGGTCGGTAAACCCGTCCCCCGCCGTCCTGCGGGCACCGGCGTGCCTCAACGCCAGGGGGGGCCAAGCCGTCCGGGAGCACCCACCCGACAGGGTCGCCCTGGGATGCCTCCCCGCAGCGGCAACACCCTGGAACTGGTCGGCAAGCCGATTCGTCGCGACGGCAGCAGCACAGGTAGCGGTCGTCCTGGTGCGCCCACCCGTCCGGGAGCTCCTGGACGTCCCGGCATGCCCGCTGGAATGCGCAAACCGGTGGCTCCCGGTGAGCTCATGCAGCTGCAGAAGCCTGTCGGCAGGCCAGCAGCACCGGCACCCCGTCGTCCCGATGCACCCACCAAAGCCGGTGCAGGTGCAGGAACGGCCACCCCGCCCGTGGCGCGTCCGAACGCCCCCTCGGCACCGCGTCGACCCAGCTTCCGTCCGGGTGGCCCAGGTGGCCAACGGCGGCCTGGTCGGCCCGACTGGGATGACAGCGCCCGGCTCGATGCTCTGCGCAGCCGCTCGCCGCAGAAACAGCGCCAGAAGGTGCACATCATCGGTGAGAACGACGACTCCCTGGCGGCACAGACCGGCGGTTTCGCCGGCGAGCAGGAGAACATGGTTCTCTCGGCGAGCCTGGCGCGTCCCGCCAAGCCCAAGTCGCAACAGCGCACGGCACCCAAGCCGGTGGCGGCAATGCGGAAGCGCAAGAAGGAAACCGCCCGTCAGCGTCAGCGCCGGCGTGCCATGGAGTTGCGAGCAGCTCGGGAAGCCAAGCAGGTGCGGCCCGAAATGATCGTGGTGCCGGAGGACAACCTCACGGTGCAGGAACTGGCAGACATGCTGAGCGTCGAAAGCTCAGAAATCATCAAATCCCTGTTCTTCAAAGGGATCATCGCCACGGTCACCCAGACCCTGGACATGCCAACAATCGAGGCCGTCGCCGACGAATTTGGTGTGCCGGTGCTGCAGGACGACGTGGAGGAGGCGGCCAAGAAGACCGTCGAAATGATCGAAGAGGCCGACAAGGCTCACCTGATCCGGCGTCCGCCCGTGGTCACCGTCATGGGCCACGTCGACCACGGCAAAACCAGCCTTCTGGATGCCATCCGTCAGGCCCGCGTCGCTGCGGGTGAGGCCGGCGGCATCACCCAGCACATCGGTGCGTATCAGGTTGAGATCGAGCACAACAACGAGCAGCGCAAGCTCACCTTCCTGGACACTCCGGGCCACGAAGCGTTCACGGCCATGCGAGCCCGCGGCACCAAGGTGACCGACGTGGCTGTGCTGGTGGTGGCCGCCGATGACGGCGTCAGGCCGCAGACCCTGGAAGCCATCAGCCACGCCCGGGCCGCCGAAGTGCCGATCGTGGTGGCGATCAACAAGATCGACAAGGAAGGTTCATCGCCCGAACGGGTGAAACAGGAGCTGTCTGAGCAAAACCTGCTGGCGGAAGACTGGGGCGGCGATGTGGTGATGGTGCCGGTGAGCGCCATCAAGGGCGAAAACATCGACAAGCTGCTGGAGATGCTGCTGCTGGTCACCGAAGTGGAAGACCTGCAGGCCAACCCGGATCGTCTGGCCCGCGGCACTGTGATCGAAGCTCACCTCGACAAGGCCAAAGGCCCTGTCGCCACACTGCTGGTGCAAAACGGCACCCTCAAGACCGGCGACGTTCTGGCCGCTGGTCCGGTGCTGGGCAAGGTGCGCGCCATGGTGGACGACAACCGCCAACGGCTCAAGCAAGCTGGTCCTTCCTTTGCGGTGGAGGCCCTGGGCTTCAGCGAGGTGCCCACCGCCGGTGATGAGTTCGAGGTGTACCCCGACGAGAAATCGGCCCGTGCGGTTGTGGGCGATCGCGCCTCCGATGCCCGTGCCACCCGACTGGCTCAGCAGATGGCGTCACGACGCGTCTCGCTCACAGCCATGTCCGGCCAGGCCAATGACGGCGAACTCAAGGAACTCAACCTGATTCTCAAAGCCGACGTTCAGGGCTCTGTGGAAGCCATCCTCGGATCGCTCGAGCAGCTGCCCAAGGATGAGGTGCAGGTGAGGGTGCTGCTCTCGGCCCCTGGCGAGATCACCGAAACCGACGTCGACCTGGCAGCTGCCTCCGGCGCGGTGATCGTGGGCTTCAACACCTCCATGGCCTCCGGCGCCAAGAAAGCGGCGGATGCCACCGGGGTGGATGTGCGCGACTACGACGTGATCTACAAGCTGCTGGAAGACATCCAGTTGGCGATGGAAGGTCTGCTGGAGCCGGAACTGGTGGAAGAAGCCCTGGGCGAAGCCGAGGTGCGCGCCGTCTTCACCATCGGCAAGAGCGCCGTGGCCGGCTGTTATGTCACCACCGGCAAGCTGCATCGCAACTGCCGGGTGCGGGTGCACCGCGGCAAACAGGTGGTTTACGAGGGCGACCTCGACTCCCTGCGTCGCAACAAGGATGACGTCAAGGAAGTGGCCACTGGCTTCGAATGTGGTGTCGGCACCGATCGGTTCGCCAACTGGGAAGAGGGGGATCGCATTGAGGCCTTCAAGATGGTCACCCAACGCCGCAAACTCACCACCTGACCCCGCAAGCGACCGTGCAGCCCCGCAGCGAGCCCCTGCTCTGGCTTCAGTGCCTGGCTCTTGGAGCCATCCCCCTGGAGCTGCTGCTGATCCGCCTGGTTCTGGCTGGTGCGGATCCAGGCCCTGTGCCCGGTGTGGAGCGAGTTCTGATCTGGGGCGTCGGGGTCTTGGCGCCAGCCGTCGCCTTGTGGCGACGGCCCGCCGACTGGGGGTCACTGCTGCTGGTGCGTCAACCGCTGGGCAGCCGCAGCAGTGATCAACTCCGCATCAGTGCATCGCATGGCGCCCTGAGCAGCCGCGTCGCCGTGGTGATGGCCGCTGTCATCCTGCTGCCCGTCCTCTGGTGGCTGGACGATTCAGCGGTGCTCGCGAGTGAGTTTTCCCCGGTATCGGGTCAGTCTCGACTGGCCACCCTGCTGCTGGTCAGCCCATTGCTGGCTTTGATGGTCTGGCATGTGCAACAGATGGTTCAAGCAGCAGCACTGCTGCTGGGATCAACAGCACCGGTTGCCAGCACCGATGCAAGCTTTCGTGCTGACGCTGTGGCAACGCAACGCACGAGCCTTGGCCTGCAACTGCTCAACCTCCCGAGCCTGGAGTGGCCGGAGCCTGCTGTGAAGCCAAGCAATCAGGGGGCCGATGGGGCCATGTCTGTGGAAGACAGCGAGCCGGAGACAGACGACAGCACTGAGAAAGACAGCACTGAAGACGACAACGCCACGAATATCAGCTCTGACAACGAAGAACCAGACGACGAAACTTCAGCCCTCAACCCAGAGACGGCTAAGGAGTCTGATGACGCTGAAGAGAGGGCCCCAACAAGCGAGCAGAAAGCCGATGAAGCCATCGACGTCGAAGACAGCGAACCAGAGACAGACGACAACATTGAGAAAGACAGCACTGAAGACGTCAGCGCCGCCGATATCAGCTGTGACAACGAAGAACCAGACGAGGAAACTTCAGCCCTCAACCTGACGACGGCTGAGGAGTCTGACGAGACTGAGCCCGAAGCCTCTCCTGAACCCGTCGAACCTCCAGCTCAGGTTGAGGAGCCTGAAAACATCGGTGCCAATGTCGCCGATGAATCAACCTTCGCCGCTGCCGCCTCTGTTCCGGTCGAACCAGAGCAGAGCGGAGAAGAGCAGGAGAGCACCACCCTGGATACCGAAATCAGCCAGATCGACAGTGTCGCCGGCGGAAGCACGGAAGGCCATCGTGAACAGGCCGAGGCCAGCGGAAGCGAAGAGAGCGAACCAGACGAGCCGTCTGAGCCCACGCCAGGGGGTCTGTGACTCTTTGAGCAACCGCTCCCTCAAGGCGGGATCCAGGCTGGATTTGGAGCGCTGATTATCGGACAAACATCCAAGACGGATTCAGAGCAAATGTTAAATTGCTGATGCCGCCGATGTAGCTCAGCCGGTAGAGCAACGCTTTCGTAAAGCGTGGGTCGCCTGTTCAAGTCAGGTCATCGGCTTTGGATCAAAATGGATGCATAATTTCATCCAATTGACCATTGCGGCAACTAATCCAGCACCTGGAATCCCCCAATGCTGAGATGTGGATGGGATTGATTGATGGCGTTTACGCCGTCGCAATGACTCTGATCGCGATTGAGTTGCCAGAGCTCGCATCCGAAGTCATCGACACCATCGAGAAACAAGTTGAGATCACAACAATCAGCGGGATCCTTATCTACGAGCTAATCGTCTATA
>ENA-OSEY01000818-OSEY01000818.1-marine-metagenome-genome-assembly--contig:-NODE-818-length-21969-cov-3.395578_pt1 | contig 21969 bp, 15 predicted proteins | sample MGYA00248465_ERZ534230 | MGnify/ENA primary metagenome ERZ534230 (study PRJEB26409, sample SAMN06344110) | marine metagenome | isolation source: Sea water from surface | place: Atlantic Ocean:Southern...
TCTAATTTTCCAAGGGCAGCATGTAAATATCCTAGCATTTCTGCAAGACCCGATCTGATGTTATCTAATTCAGAGATAAATTTTAAATCTCCCCCAGCACAAAATAATTTTCCTTCGCTTTTAAGTAAAAGAGATCTCACGGGTGCGCCTCCTTCACATTCAATTGCAACATTTAAGAGGTCTTTGGCCATTGGAATATTAATTGCGTTTGCTGCCTCAGGTCTATTTAAAGTAATGATACCTAGACCCTGATCGATATCGAATTTTAAAGTTTCATAATCCATGTTTTATCCTCAAAAAACTATAATGTTGAATCATCGAGGCAAGGTCAATAGCTTAATTACATTGGTTTATTGGGCTTCAGCTTGAAGGGGCATAAATAATTTTGATGCTTTATAAAAACACAAAGCTGCTATTGGATACAAAATTATACCCATCCAAAGCAAAGAGTATCTAATTCCAGTCTGGTCATATCCATTAGCTTCGTTAAAAATAAAATCATTAAAGAAACCTAAAGCGAAAGGTCCAAGAGCAAAACCTATAACATTTGCACTTATATAATATATTGCAGCTGTTCTGCCTCTGAGATTTACAGGTGAGGCACTTTGAAACGCTGCTCCATATAATCCAGGCCCACAAGACATAAATAAGATCATACCTGCTAAACCAATTTGAGAATAAAGAGAGTTAGTAGAAAGTGTGAAAAGTAAAAGTGAAAACCACAATAAAATTACAAATATTCCAGCTATTCTGAGGTGAGCATTAATAATACCTTTTTCAATCATCCTGCTAGCTATTATTCCTGCTCCAATACTTCCTCCAATCCCAAGAAAAATATTAAATATTCCAAAATTTTGACCAGCAATTGTTTTAGGAATACCATGAACCCTTACTAACATTTCTATTCCCCAAGCCAAAACTGAATACCCAACTAGTCCTGTTATGGTTACTCCAATAAACATTAGAAGGAAAAATTTCCACGCCTTTTTAAAAAATGGCATAAATGCTCCTGCTTTTTCTTTTTCAATATTTGTTTCTGGAAAAGGTAAAAATTTTAGAATTAATGCGAAGAGCAAACCAGGTATAGCAAATAAAAAGAAAGTTAATCTCCAATCAGAGAAATCAGAAAAAACTCCTAGATAGGGTTTTACAAGGTCGATGTTAGTAATGATGGCAGCACCGCCCCAGCCAGCAAGAGCGGAACCTAAAAATGGACCGGTTCCCCATATACCAAGTGCCAAGGGCAATTTTTCTTTTGTAAAATATGCTGCTAATACAACTAATGCGATTGGTCCTAAAGCCGCTTCCCCAACACCAACTCCAATTCTAAAAATAATTAAATCCCAGAATTGCTGTGCAATACCGCAGAGCCCTGTAAGAACACTCCACATAATAACAGCGAGAATAAGAACATTTTTTCTATGGGAGGTATCGGCTAATCTTCCAAAGATTATTGTAGCAATTCCAAAAAATATTGCAAAAACAGTACCAAATAGGAAACCTATTTCAGCATCTGTTAATAATAACTCAGCTTTCAATTCAGGTATCATTATGGACGGAAGTTGCCTATCGGCAAATGAATATGTATTAATTGCTGTAAGTAAAAATGCAGCAGTCCATGCAAGTCTTGATGAAATTATTTTTTGCATAAATTGTTAAAGTATTAAGAATTTCTTCCTTTATATATTGAAGCCCTAGGTTTTGCTAAAACTTTCTGAACCATAGGTTCAAATGCCTCAAGTGGCATAGACTCATAATCTTTATCAAATGCACATTGATCATAAAGGTGGCAAAATTGAGCAGTGTATTCAAAGTGTTCATGCCCACGAAATTGTTCGCGCATATCTTTATCTAATCCAAGGTGTTCGAAGAAATAGTAGCCTTGGAAAATTCCATGATGATTAAGCATCCAATGATTTTGTTCAGAAACAAACGGTTTTAAAATAGCAGCACCAATTTCGGCGTGATTATAGGAGCCGAGTATGTCTCCAATATCGTGAAGAAGTGCACATACTATGTATTCTTCATCTCTATTGTCCTTGTAAGCTTTAGTTGCTGTTTGTAAACTATGCTCTAATCTATCAACAGCAAATCCTCCATGGTCATCTTTAAGCATTTTCAAATGATCAAGAATTCTATTTGGTAAATCGGCATTAAATCCTGTTGCGTAGCTACCTATAATTTCCCAATCTTCCTTGGTAGACTCAGCCATTGTTCTATATGAAGCTCTTTGCTTTTCCACTTTTTTATCCATAGCTCTTCCCCTTTTAAGCTAAAAAATACTTTATTTAAATATAATCTATATTATTTGTTAATATATTGGAAAATAAAATGAAAATAAATTTTTTAATCGTTACATTTCTATCAATATTTACTTTGACTAGTTGTACGACTATTGACTCCATAAAACCATCTAGTGATATTATAAAGACATCGCCCGATACTGTCAGATCAACAAATTCAGGTCCTGTTATAGGAATTGAAGGAGAAGAAGGTATTCACAAATGGTTAGGTATCCCTTATGCAGATCCACCTATAGAAAAATTAAGATGGAAAGCGCCAAGAAATGTAAGTTCATGGGATAAAGTTTATGAAGCCACTAGCTTTGCTAGCCCTTGTGTGCAAATTCAATCATCTTTAACTGGTGCTGGGTTAGCTAAGCCTGGGGATATAGTTGGAAATGAAGATTGTTTGTATCTCAATATATATGCTCCAGCATATACAATAAGTTCTGTTCCAAATGAAAATAACAAACTTCCTGTGATGGTATGGATTCATGGAGGAGGTAATACTAGCGGTATGACTTCTGAATATAATCCACAAAAATTAGTAGCATCTCAAAATGTAATAGTAGTTACTATTTCATATAGATTGGGAATATTTGGATGGTTTTCTCATCCTGAATTAAGAAATAGATCCAATGGTCTTGATGCCTCAGCAAATTTTGGACTATTAGATCAAATAAAAGCACTTGAATGGTTAAGAAATAATATAGAAAATTTTGGTGGTGATAAAAATAATATTACAATATTTGGTGAAAGTGCTGGTGGACAAAATGTTATTGCACTTTATGTTTCACCTTTAGCAAAAGGCTTATTCCACAGGGCAATATCACAATCAGGTGGAATTACTCTTACTTCAATCGCGGATGCAGAAGATATAGATAGAGACGTATTTCCTTTAAAAGGGAATTATAAATATAGACATAAAACAACAAAAGAATTCATAAATAATCTTTTGAACAAAGGAATAATTAATACTCATCTTAATGAGACAGGTAATATTGAAGAATTAATTAATTTGAAAGCTGCTGATTTAATGCTTAGTTGGACTACTGGTGAAGTATGGGAAGGTACAACTCAAATGGCTAGAATTATTGGCGATGGCTATGTTCTTCCTAAAGATAGCATTCTTGATGCTTTAAAAGATAAAAATAGACACGCTAATGTACCAATTATTCTCGGTGTTAATAAAGATGAAAATAAAACTTTCAATCTGTTTGATAAAGAATTAGTCATAAATATTCTCAATCTTACTTTTATAGCCAAGGATCCTTTTTTTTATGATTTGAAGTCTGATTATCAAAGCTTAGCTTGGCGTTCAAATGCAGTTGATACACCTGCAGACGCAATAGTTGAGGGAGGTTATCCAAATGTCTATGCCTATCGATTTGATTGGGATGAACAACCAAATATTCTAGGAATGGATTTTTCTTTTTTATTAGGGGCAGGTCATGGTTTAGAAATTCCATTTGTTATGGGTGATTTTGATTTTGGTAAGCAAACTAGATTTCTTTTCACAAAAAAAAATGAGTATGAAAGAAATAAATTATCCAAAGTAATTATGCAATATTGGGCTCACTTTGCTAAAAAAGGTTATCCAAGTAATGAGTCTAAAAATATAACTTTATGGGATAAATGGCCAAAGGGTGGCATTAATCAAAATAGGATAATGATTTTAGATACAGAAAAGTCAAATGCGCCAAGAATGAGTAATGGATATGTTCCTCACAATAAATTAGTCACAATTTTTGAGAATGATGAAAGGTCTCTTAAAGTTGATAACAAATGCAATTTTTTGGAAGATGTATATTCTTGGGTTGATAATTGGAAAAGCAAAAATAATTTTTGCCAGTAAGGAAGGTTTTTATGAAATATGATTGTTTATTTATAGGTAATGCGATTGTTGATATTCTCACTGATGTAAGTTTTGAATATATGCATGATCAGGGTATTGAACCAGGATCTTGGAGGCCTGTAGAAAAAGAAGAAATTGAAAAGTTACAGAGTGCAATTTCAAATGTTACAGTTGCATCAGGAGGATCTGCAGCAAATTCTGCTGTTGGATTATCTTTTTTGGGAGGATCATCAGCGTTTATTGGAAGAGTAAAAAATGATAATTTAGGTTTGGATTATATCAAAGATATGGATGATGCGGGTGTGAAGTTTTCATCAAATCCATCAAAATCAGGTTTAGATACTGGTAGATGCTTAGTTTATGTAACACCTGATGCCCAAAGATCTATGAGAACTTATTTAGGGGCTGCTTCCCAATTATCTCCAAATGAGATTGATGAGGACACTATTATAAATTCATCAATAGTTTATCTTGAGGGATATTTGTGGGATGAAGAATTAGCTAAATCTTCATGTAAGAAAGCTCTAGAATTAGCTAAAAAAAATAGTGTTCAAACGGCTTTAAGTTTGTCAGATTCATTTTGTGTAACTAAATGGCATAATGAAATTTTAGAGCTATCAAAAAATGTAGACATTTTATTTGGTAATGAGGAGGAATTCAAAGCTTTATTTAAAACTGATATATTATCTGATGCAATTTCCGCTGCTAGGTCACAATTGAAATTATCTATAATTACTCGAGGGCATAATGGTTCTATTGTTATTTCTGACTCTCAGACTGATGAAATTGTTGCTTATCCTCCAGATAAATTAGTTGATACCACGGGAGCAGGTGATTTATATGCTGCTGGTTTTTTATTCGGTTTGAGTAAGAAAATGCGTTATAATGAATGTGCAAATTTAGGCTCTTTTTTATCATCAAAAGTTATTTCTAACTTTGGACCTCGAACTGACAGGGATATTAGAGAATTGGCTATTTCAAGGGGTTTATTAACTTAACTTTTTTTGTTAAGTTATCTAAACAAATTATATGAGACAAATATGCAGTTACCCCTACCAACATCAGAACAAGCTTTACCTGGAAGGGATATTCCAATTCAAGTAAGTGAAACCCATTTTGTAAATGGAAACCTTTTAAAACCAGCTTTTAATGGTGAATTAGAAATTGCTGATTTTGCCCTAGGTTGTTTTTGGGGTGCAGAAAAAAAATTCTGGGAAATTGAAAATATTTATTCTACTGCAGTTGGCTATATGGGTGGTTTTACACCTAACGCAACATATGAAGAAGTTTGTTCAGGATTAACAGGCCATACTGAAACGGTAAGAGTTTTCTTTAATCCCAGACTAGTAAATTATAAAATTTTATTAAAGACCTTTTGGGAGTCTCACAATCCAACTCAGGGAATGCGGCAAGGAAATGATATCGGCACTCAATATAGGTCAGCAATATTCACCCATTCAAGCGAACAAAAAAAATTAGCTGATGAGTCTTTGCGTATATTTGATGTTCAACTTATAGAGCATGGCTATTCAAATATAACAACAGAAATTTCTGAAAGAAGCAATTTCTTTTATGCCGAGGATTATCATCAACAATATCTTGCTAAAAATCCAGGTGGTTATTGTGGCTTAGGTGGAACAGGGGTTACTTACTCACTTGATTAAAGGTACTTGAAAAAGAAATAAAAAATATTATTTATATATCATTATCGTAGAATGTTACTTCCGATTATAATTTACTAATAATAAAAAAAATCAAAAAAATAAAAGAGCAATTTATTTAGGAGAAAAAATGTCTTTAAGAATAAACTCTGTTGCACCAGATTTTGAGGCAGATACTACAGAAGGAAAAATAAATTTTTATGATTGGGCAGGCGATAGCTGGGTTGTTTTATTTTCTCATCCAAAAAACTTTACTCCTGTTTGTACAACTGAACTAGGCTATCTTGCCGGTTTGAAATCTGCCTTTGATGGCAGAAATTGTCGAATAATAGGGCTCAGTGTTGACCCAGTAGAGGATCATAAAGAATGGTCAATTGATATAGAAGAAACCCAAGGAAATAGAGTTAATTTTCCAATGATAGGGGATCCTAAATTAATAATATCAAAATTATATGATATGTTACCTGAAGCTGAGGGTTCTAAATTTGAAGGAAGAACAGCAATTGATAATGCGACTGTAAGATCAGTATTTATAATTAGTCCAGATAAAAAGATTAAAGCTATGATTACTTATCCAATGAGCACAGGAAGAAATTTTGATGAGGTTCTCAGATTACTTGATTCATGCCAACTTACTGCAAAGCATCAAGTTGCAACACCAGCTAACTGGCTTAATGGTGATGATGTCATAATTATTCCAGCAGTTAATGACGAAGAAGCAAGAAATAAATTCCCCGAAGGTTGGAAAGCACCAAAGCCTTATTTAAGAATAGTTAAACAGCCTAAAGAATAATTTTAAAATTTTGACTCTAACATAAGGTAGAATTCTCTCTTTTGACCTACAAAATATCTATAACTTCCAAAAGCGAAATCTGCTCTATTTGCATAACTCTTATCTGTAATATTATTAATATAAATACCAATACTTATATTTTCATTAATTGGCATCTTTGTTCTTAAATTAAACACATCATGTCCTTCATAAAAATGGGCATTTCGCTCATCCACTGGGTAGCTATCTATTTTTTCCCATTCAAGTTCAATTCTTGTCCTCTCTTTCGGCATAAAGATTAATCTTGTATTAGCCAATAGTTCAGGAGCTGAGTCGATTTGATTTCCTGATTTAATTCCATTTGGAGAATGATCAAAATCATATTCATGCTCTGCAAAACTGCTAGAATTTTCAATTTGGAAAAACTGATTAAATTCGATAAGGAAATTAACTTCAAATCCCCTGTGGGTAGTTTTTCCATTTTCGACATTGAAACCTTGGGAGTCTCTGAAAAAGTAGTTTTCTTTTTGCATATCAAAGCCTACTAACTCTAAATTAAAGATACTAAAATTGCCTCTAAGTCCAATTTCAAAACTATCCAGTTTTTCAGATTTTGCTCCACCAGGTATCTGTTTACTTTGAATACGATAAAGGTCTGTAGTCTGAGGCGCTCTATTTCCACGAGAAAGATTTGCAAAAATAGCTAAATCATCATTTATCTTATGATTAATCGCTAACTTTGGAGAAAATTCAGTGAAATCATCACTTCTATTTGGTGCGACTTGAATTCTACCTTTCGTTCCTGGTGTAATATTTGTCTCATATTCGTAATCGACTTTTTCACCTCTTATGCCTGTAACTAATTTTGTTTTTTCTGTTAGGTTCCACTCAAAATTAATAAAGGCAGCTATAATTTTGCTCTCAACATCATAATCATAATGAGCGCCATTAGGATAAGCTAATCTTGGACCAAAAGACACATCTGGTGCGGTTTGGAATTCATTTAATTGACCCTCAGTCATTTCTAAATCAAGGCCCACTGTTATAAAGTTATTATTGATTGATCCTTGATACATAGTTTGTAAACCTATGCTTTTATGACTATTTTGTTCAAGGGGTTTTCCGGGAAGGAAATGCATTTTAAAATCCATGTCAGTGTATCTTACATAAGGAGTAAAGCTCAGTGATCCATTTTGAAAATCTTGAATAATTTTTAAATATGATCTTAAATTATATGTATCTCTAAATGCTTCAGGGTCGGGATTTTTATATTTAATTCTTTTGTCTTTAAAAGATTGGTATCCTTTTATATAGCCCATTGTTTCTTGGTTTAGATTTGTGCCTGATAAAAGAAAAATATAATTTTTTGAATTTTTTTCTGTGTTTAATCTAATTAAGAATTTTTGCTGTCCATAATGTGGTTTATCGAATTTATCTGAATTTTGTTCAGTGTAATTATTGGTATAGCCATTATCCTCTTTCCATAAAAAATTAAAAAGTAAATTACTGCTCTCTAATTCTTTATAAGTACTAGATTTGAAAAAGATTTTATTTCTTCCTGCACGAATGTTTAACTTATTATTATAATCCGCATTTTCTTTTTCTGTTATTACATTAACTAAGCCATGTACAGCATTTGATCCATACAGAACTGATCCAGGGCCTCTAATAACCTCAGTTCTTTCTGAAATTTCAATATTTGATTCCATCAGCCCATTAACATTCGAAAACCCTGGAGATCTTAGAGGAATGCCATCTTCTAGATATAAAAAACTTCCAGCACCAGCACCACCGGATAACACTGGCGATCTAATAGATGTTAAGTGCTCTTGTCCACTGCCTTGACTGATAAATACTCCCGGCATTCTATTAAGAACATTACTTGGATGAATTGGACTTATAAAATTTATTTCTTCATTACTTATGAAAGTTAAATTACCGGTTTCGTTAATAATTTGAGTTTTACTCTTTGTTCCTGTGACAACGATTTCCTCGATATTTTTTGAATGTATAGTTGTGCTTATGACCAACATTATGGTGAAAGAGAAAATTAACTTATTTAATTTCATTTTTTTCTTTCTAAAATATTTATTATTATTGTTTTATTAACCTAATTAAATCATGAAAATGAACAAAACCTATAGGATTATTATTTTCATTAATTATGAATAAACCTTGAATGCCTAAATGATTTATAAGGTTTAATGCCTCACTTGCCAACATATTTTCACTTACAGTTTTTGGTTTTAAATTCATTATTTCATCAATGGTTTTACTTAATAATTCTGGTCCCATATGTCTTCTCAAATCACCATCTGTTAATATTCCTATTAATTTATTTTCTCTAACTACACCCGCACAACCAAAACCTTTTTCAGAGATATTAATTATTGCCTCAGACATATTTGTTCCTGATTGGAGTAAAGGAACAGAATCCTCTTTATGCATAATATCTTTTAGAGTAAGCAAAGCCGCCCCCAATTGTCCTCCAGGATGAAAGGATTTAAATTTTTCTTTATCGAAACCCCTTTGATTGAGCAAGCAAATGGCTATTGCATCACCAACAATTAATTGCATTGTAGTAGATGTTGTGGGAGCTAATCCATTTGGACAAGCTTCGGTTGCTTTAGGCAATATCAATGCAATATCAGAGGACTGTGACAGCAAACTATCTGATGAAGAGGTTAAACTAATTAGTCCTATTTTATTTTCTTTGGAAAAATGAATTATATCACCTAATTCCGTAGTTTCACCTGACCATGATATTGCAAAAATGATATCTTCATTGCCAACCATACCCATATCACCATGACTAGCTTCAGTTGGATGAACAAAATATGATGGTGTACCCGTAGAGGATAATGTTGCAGATATTTTTTTACCTATATGTCCTGACTTACCAACCCCAGTAACAATAACTTTACCTTTTATCTTAAAAATTTTATTTACAGCTGAGGAAAAGTTTTTATCAAAGAAGTCTTTTAAAAGCGCTATACCATCGCTTTCATCTTTTAGAACTTTTCTTGCTACTTTTTGTATTTCAGACATTTTATCCTCTACCAACTGAAAAATATTCAAAACCTAACTCTGTCATCCTAACAGGATCAAATATATTTCTAAAATCATATATTAAAGGTCTTTTCATTTTATTTTTAAGTTTAGTCAAATCTAAATTTTTAAATTCTTCCCAATCAGTTAAAATTATAAGACAATCAACATCCTCAGCTGCTTCATAAGCAGTTTTTTTCCAATTTACATTTTGAATTAGTTTTGAAGCTTCTTCACATTGAGGATCATAAACTGATATATTCAAACCATTATCTTGAAGATCTGGTATCAGTGTAAGACTTGGTGCCTCCCGCATATCATCTGTTTCAGCTTTAAATGTTACCCCCAAAACTCCTATTTGATTTTCAGAATGGCCATCTAATTTATCTAAGATTTTTGTGCTTAAATTTTTTTTTCTATTTTCATTTCCTAATATCACACTTTCAAGTAATGTTTGAGGAGCGTCATATTTTTTTCCTGACTCAATTAAGGCTCTAGCATCTTTTGGAAAACAAGAGCCGCCAAACCCTGGACCAGGCTCAAGAAAATAAGGGCCTATTCGTTTATCTAATCCAATCCCTTTAGCGATATCAGTAACATTTGCACCAACTTTTTCACAAAGATCTGCTATTTCATTTATGAAAATTATCCTCATAGCTAGCATTGAATTACTTGCGTATTTAATCAGCTCAGATGATCTTCTTGAAGTAAATAAGATTTTGTCTTCATTAGAAATATTCTTATAAAGATCAATCATTCTCTTTCTATTCTTCTGATCATTAATACCAATTACTATTCTATCCGGATTGATAAAATCGTTTATAGCATTTCCCTCTCTAAGAAATTCAGGATTAGAAACTACAGTAAATTTTGAATGTTTAGACTTTTTAGTAATAATATCTTCAACTTCATCACAAGTTCCCACAGGAACAGTAGACTTGATTATTATAAAGGTATTGGGTGAGATAAATTCTGCTATTTCATTTGCGCATTGATGTATAAAAGACAAATTTGCTTCCCCATTTTCACCTGTCGGAGTTCCTACTGCAATAAAAACTATTTCTGAGTCTCGTATATTTTCATTTATATTTAAATCAAATCTTAAATTATTACTTCTTACATTTTTTAATAATAATTCATCAAGTCCAGGTTCATAAATAGGAACTTTATTGTCTTTTAGTAATTGAATTTTTTTTTCATCATTATCTATACAGGTCACAATATGACCAGAATCTGCAAAGCAAACCCCAGAAACCAGACCAACATAACCACATCCAATTACTGAAATTTTCATCTATTAGCCGAATAAATTAATTTTCTCTTTAACAACTTTTTCTAAATAGGGCGAGGGCGTAAAGTCTGAGCCAAATTTTTTTTCCATTTCCTTATGCCATTCTAGGATTTTTTCATATCCTATTAATTGCCCATAAAACATTGGTCCACCCTCGTAAACTGGCCATCCATACCCATTAATCCAAACAATATCAATATCACTAGCCCTTATAGCCATCCCTTCCTCTAAAATTTTAAAACCTTCATTAATCATTGGGTACAAACATCTCTCAAGAATTTCTTCTTTGCTTATCTTTCTTCTTTTGATTTGATGCTTTTCTGAAAATTCGACAATTAAGTTTTCAACCTCAGTGTCAGGTGTTTTATTTCTTTTTTCATCATAAATATAAAAACCTTTACCAGTTTTTTGCCCAAGCCTTCCAATTTCACATAACTTATCACGTATGGTATCCCCTGTTGATAAGTCTTCATCCCAACCAATATCTAGGCCAGTTAGATCTGACATTGCAAAAGGCCCCATAGGGAATCCAAAATTAAATAAAGCATCGTCTACTTCCCAAGGCATTGCCCCCTCAAGAATAAGTTTATTTGCCTCTCTTTGTCTTTGCGCAAGAATTCTATTACCCACAAATCCTGGACATACTCCTACCACCGCAGCAATCTTACCAATATTTTTTGCCATTTTCATAGCAGTTGCTAAAACTGACTTCGAGGTTTTTTCTCCCCTTACAATTTCTAGAAGTCTCATTACATTAGCTGGGCTAAAAAAGTGCAGTCCAATGACGCTTTCAGGTCTGCTTGTTATTTCTGCAATTTCATTAATATCAAGCGCGGATGTATTTGTTGCTAAGATCGCATCCTTCTTTGCAATGTTATCTAATTCTTTGAAAATATCTTTTTTTAATTTCATATTTTCAAAAACGGCTTCGATTATTAAATCACAGTTTGCTATATCACTTATGTTTGTTGAGCCATTGATTAGACTTGTTCTTTTTTCAACATCGTCAAATGTTATTCTTCCTTTATTTGCAGTATTTTCATAATTTTTCCTAATAATATGAAGACCCTTATCAAGCCTTTCCTGATTTTGTTCAATAATGGTCACTGGAATACCAACATTTGCAAAATTCATTGATATGCCTCCACCCATTGTACCAGCACCAATAACCCCTACAGATTTGAAAGGCTTAGTTTCAATACCAGTTTCTATATCTGGGATTTTTGCTACTTGCCTTTGAGCAAAAAAAGCATATCTTTGCGCAGCTGATTGTGTGCTAGTTACTAGTTCCATAAATAATTTTCTTTCAACTTTAATCCCATCTGAAAAAGATTTATTTACAGCAGCTTCGATACATTGAATATTATATTCTGGAGCCAAAAACCCTCGAGATTTTCTTGCTATTGAGGTTCTAAAATCTTTGAAGATATTTTCATTGCCTCTTGCAGCTTCAACCTTATCATTCATTTCACTAATTTTAATTAATGGACGATTTTCAGAGACGATTTTTTTAGCAAAACTTATTGAGTCTCCTCTTAAATTATCTTCTTTAGAAATTTCATCAACTAAACCTATTTTTTGACATTCTTTTGTGGAAACATGTTGTCCTGATGTTACCATTTGAAGTGCTTTTTCTACACCCACGACTCTTGGCAGTCTTTGAGTTCCTCCTGCTCCTGGAAGCAGGCCAAGGTTTACCTCAGGTAAGCCACATTTTGCTGATGGAACTGCGATACGATAATGACATGTAAGAGCAACTTCTAAGCCACCACCTAAAGCGGTACCATGGATTGCTGCAATAACAGGTTTATTAGAGTCCTCGATAAATTCTTGAACTTCAAAAAGGGATGGTCCTTTGGGTTCTTTTCCAAACTCGGAAATATCTGCTCCAGCAATGAAAGTTCTACCTTCACATATAATTATTATTGCTTCAGTTTCTTTATCATTTCTAGCTTCGGTAATACCGTTGTACAATCCTTCTCTTACTGGTGCAGATAGAGCATTTACAGGAGGAGAATTTAGGGTAATAATTGAAATATTTTCATCTTTCTCAATAGTTGTTACATCATTTATTGAAGTCATATTTTTTCCTTTCACCAATCGTAAATATGTATATGCTAACCAAAGTCAATAGTAAGAAACAATAGGAGATTTAGGTGGCAAAAGCAAAGTTATCTTCAACAAAAAATTCAAAAAAAGATATTGAGTTGATACAAGGTAAATTTGAAAGCCAAGGTTATATTTGTAACAATCAGATAGCTACAGCTATTTTTTTGAGTCAAAAGTTGAATAAACCTATTCTTGTTGAAGGGCCACCAGGAGTTGGTAAGACCGAACTGGCTAAAGCTACTTCAGGGTGGATGGAAAAATCTCTAATAAGGTTACAGTGTTATGAAGGGCTTGATGAAGCCAAGGCTTTATATGAATGGAAATATGGAAAACAACTTCTCTACACTCAAGTTTTAAAAGATAAGTTAAATGATATTATTTCTGACAAAGCTGGCTTAGAGGGTTCAATAGAAAGTCTTCATGATTTTGACGATATCTTTTTTTCGGATAAATTTTTAGAACCAAGACCATTACTAAAAGCAATTAATAATGAAAAGGGAGCTGTTTTATTAATTGATGAAATTGATAAATCAGATGACGAATTTGAAGCTTTTCTTTTAGAAATTTTATCTGATTACCAGGTATCTATTCCTGAGATTGGTACAATAGAAGGTAAAGTTAAACCAATTGTTTTTTTAACATCTAATAATACAAGAGAAATAGGGGATGCTCTAAAAAGAAGGTGTCTGCATTTATATATTTCCTTCCCTGATGCAAAATTAGAGGCAAAGATTATCGCCTCACGAATTCCAGATATTGAACAAGATTTAAAAAATGAATTAGTAAATTTTGTTCAGAATTTAAGAGAATTAGACCTAAAAAAATTACCTTCAGTTGCTGAAACAATTGATTGGGCAAAATCTTTGGTACTTTTAAATGTTAAATCCCTAGATGCCAGTATTGTAAGAGAGACACTTAATGTCTTATTAAAATTTCAAAGTGATATTGATGCTGCGGATTCTGAGATAGAGGGAATAATTCGAAAAGGAAATGCATAAAATATAAGCTATGGTCGATTTTTTAAGAGATTTTATAAAAGTTTTACGATCATCAGATGTAAGAATTTCTTCATCTGAAACTCTTGATGCCATGAAAGCAACGTCAATAATCGGCTTTGAGGATAAATTCTTATTGAAGGAAAGTTTGTCTCAATCATTAGCTAAAAGCATGCGTGAAAAAGAAATTTTTGCTGATTGTTTTGAAAATTTTTTTAAAGAAGATTTTATGAATATAGACAATGCTTCTGAAGATAAAACCAATAAAAATAATATTACGGATAAAATTTTTGATATTCAAAGTAATGAGGATTTGGAAGTGTTATTTAAATCTTCTGATAAGACTAAATTAATGACCGCTTTAGCAAAAGCATCAGACGAAGTAGGTTTAAGAAATATTAAACTGTTTACACAAACTGGAATGTTTACACGAAAAATACTTGAGTCAATGGGTCTTCAGAGACTTAATAATGATATTTTTCAAGCCTCCAAACAGGGAAATATTGAGAGAGAAGAGAATCTAAAAGAGATAAAGGAGAGAATACGTTTGGAGGTAAAAGACTATGTTGAGCACCAATTAAAACTTAGAACATCTGTATCCGGCAAACAATTAAGAGAGGATGCTCTAGCCCAAGTAAGGTTAAGTCAAGTAGATAAATCTGATTTTGTATTAATGACTGGAATTGTTCGAAAGATGGCAAAACGTTTAATTGCTTTACATTCAAGGAAAAAAAGAAAAGCTAATAGGGGAGTTTTAGATGTTCGTTCAACATTACGAGTTAACCAACAACATGATGGTCTACTTTTTAAAACACTGTGGAAAAGAAAAAAGGTTGACCGTCCAAAAGTAATAGCAATGTGTGATGTTTCAGGGTCTGTGGCAAATGTCGCTAGATTTTTTTTGATGTTTTTATATAGCTTGTCAGAAGTATTACCTAATATTCGTTCTTTTGCTTTTTCAAATCAGGCTGGAGAAGTTACTGACCTTTTTAATACAAAAGATATAGAATTAGCTGCAGCAGAGACATTAATATTACATGGAGGAGGCTCAACTGATTATGGCCAATCATTTTGTGATTTAGAGAGTTTCATTGAAAATGATATTGATAGAAAAACGACAATAATAATCTTAGGTGATGGTCGTTCTAATTTTGGTGATCCAAGAACAGATATATTAAAATCGTTACAGGAAAAATCAAAAAGAATAATTTTTCTTAACCCTGAACCAAAAACCTTATGGGGAACTGGCGATTCTGAAATGACTCGATATGCCCCTTATTGTCACAAAGCTAAAGTATGTAGCTCTCTTATCGATCTTGAAAAAGTCGTTGAAGATCTTTTGAGATATTCATTTTAGAGAGGTAAATTCCTTTTTCCGGATAAAAATAGATCAACTGAGCTTGCACATTGACGACCTTCTCTAATTGCCCAAACAACTAATGATTGTCCTCTTCGCATATCACCTGCTGAAAATACATTATCAATACTAGTTTTATAATCTGTGGTATTTGCCAAAACATTTCCTCTTGAGTCTTTTTCAACTCCCAGGTTTTCTATCATTCCTTCATGAGTAGGGTGGATGAAACCCATAGCTAATAGTACGAGATCAGCTTTTAATTGAAAATTACTATTTTTTATTGGTTTCATTTTATCGTTAACTTTTACACAATTGATCGAGGTAACAATACCATTTTTGCCTTCAATTGACTCCGTCATAACTGAAAAGTCTCTTAACGCACCTTCTTCTTGGCTTGAGGATGTCCTTAATTTCAAAGGCCAATTTGGCCATGTCATGCTTTTATCCTCTTCTTCAGGGGGAATGGGCATGATTTCTAGCTGGGTTACAGATTTTGCACCCTGTCTAATCGATGTTCCAATACAATCTGAGCCAGTATCACCACCCCCAATAACAATTACATCTTTGTCCTTGGCTATTATTTCTTTTGAATAGTTTTTGGATTCTTTTGATATTCTTCGATTCTGTTGTGGAAGAAAATCCATAGCAAAATGGATACCATCTAATTCCCTTCCTTCTACAGGCAAATCTCTTGGATGTTCGGAACCTCCAGCTAACACCACTGCATCATACTGATTTTTAATTTCATCAATACTAATATCTTTTCCAACATTTACTCCTGTTTTGAAATTAACTCCTTCTTTTGACATTTGATCTTCTCTTCTATCAATGAGATGCTTCTCCATTTTAAAATCAGGAATCCCATATCTGAGTAGACCACCAATTTTTTTATTTTTTTCAAATACAGTTACATCATAACCGCCTCGAGCCAGCTGTTGAGCACAGGCCATACCTGCTGGACCAGAGCCTATAATAGCAACAGTTTTACCCATTTTTTCCTTTGCTATAACAGGTACAATCCAACCATTTTTATAACCTTTATCGATGATCGAACACTCAATTGTTTTAATAGAAACAGACTCTTCATATAAATTAAGTGTACATGCTGCTTCACATGGAGCAGGACATATTCTCCCGGTGAATTCTGGAAAATTGTTTGTTGAATGAAGATTGCTAAGCGCTTCTTTCCACTTTCCAGTATATACAAGGTCATTCCAGTCTGGAATTTGATTATTGACTGGGCATCCAGAGTGACAGTAGGGAACTCCACAATCCATACATCTTGATGCTTGCTTAATTGTCTCATCCTCACTTAATGGAACAACGAATTCATTATAATTTGTAATTCGAGAGTCTATATCAAGATAGCTTCTCTCCTTTTTTCTTACTTCCATAAAACCTGTTACTTTTCCCATGGCACTTATCCTATTTTCTCAAAATTATCTTCAACTTTATCTTTTTCAAGGTTTTTTTCCAAAACTCTTTTATATTCAATTGGCATAACCTTTTTAAATTTTTTAAGGTAAATAGAAAAATCATTAACTATCTTCTCAGCAGTTTCACTATTTGTGTAATGCATATGATTTGTTATTAATTTTTTTAACCTCTCTGAGTCATTGAATAAATGATTATCTAAAAATTCGTCTTTGATATCATCTTTGCTCTCTATAATTGTTTCCAATTCAACCATCTGAGAGTTATATAGGTCATTAAGTGACTCATCTTCATCAAGAACGTAGGCAATTCCCCCAGACATACCTGCACCAAAATTCCTACCAACTTTTCCTAAAACAACCACAATGCCGCCTGTCATATATTCACAACAGTGATCTCCTGCTCCTTCAACTACAGCTGTTGCACCGGAGTTTCTTACAGCAAACCTTTCACCTGCTACTCCTCTAAAATAACATTCGCCTTCAATTGCTCCATAAAGGACAGTATTTCCAACGATCATACTTTTGTGTGGGGTGATGATTGACTCTTTAGGAGGTCTTATAGTAATTCTCCCTCCTGAAATTCCTTTCGCAACATAGTCATTACCTTCGCCTTCTAAGTCTAAGGTAATACCTTTTGCTAAAAAAGCCCCAAAACTTTGGCCAGCCGTTCCTTTTAATTGAATATTGATAGTATCATCAGGCAAACCAGAATGACCATATTTTTTAACCACCATATGTGAAAGCATAGTACCAGTTGATCTGTCAGTATTATTGATTTTAGTATTAATTTTAATTGGAAGTTTATTTTCAATAGCCGCTTGAGACTCATCTATGAGCTTTCTATCGAGAATATCATGGATGTCATGTTCTTGACTTTTACTGTTAAAGCTATCTTCACCTTCCCAACTTTCTGGTTTATAAAATAATTTTTCAAAGTTAAGTCCTTCTGCTTTCCAATGATCGATAGCATCATATGTATCTAAAACATCTGTTTCACCAACCATCTCATTGAAGTTTTTAAAGCCCAACTCCGCCATTAATTTTCTAACTTCTTCAGCAACAAAGAAAAAATAATTTACAACATGCTCAGGCTGTCCATTAAAGAGTTTTCTTAATTCTTTATCTTGAGTTGCGATACCAACCGGGCAAGTATTTAAGTGGCATTTTCTCATCATGATGCAACCAGAAGCAATAAGTGGTGCTGTTGAAAAACCAAATTCATCTGCACCTAATAAGGCTCCAACAACAACATCTCTCCCAGTTCTTAGTCCCCCATCAACTTGAACAGCAATTCTTGATCTTAGACCATTAAGAACAAGTGTTTGATGTGTTTCAGCCAGTCCAATTTCCCAAGGGCTACCGGCATGCTTGATTGAGGTTAACGGGCTGGCGCCAGTTCCTCCCTCAAAACCTGATATGGTTAAGTGATCTGCTTTAGCCTTAGAAACGCCTGCAGCAACTGTTCCCACTCCAACTTCAGAAACTAATTTAACCGATATTGCTGCTTCGGGATTTGCATTTTTAAGGTCATATATAAGTTGTGCTAAGTCTTCTATTGAATAGATGTCATGGTGAGGCGGAGGAGAAATGAGACCTACACCAGGAGTTGAATATCTCACTTTAGCAATAGTTTCATCAACTTTGTGACCCGGTAATTGTCCTCCTTCACCTGGCTTAGCTCCTTGCGCCATTTTAATTTGAATCATATCTGAGTTTGAAAGATATTCTGCAGTTACTCCAAATCGACCTGAAGCAACTTGTTTGATCGCTGATCTCATTGAGTCGCCATTATCCATAGGTTTATAACGATCAACCTCTTCACCCCCTTCACCTGTGTTTGATTTACCACCTATTCTATTCATTGCAATAGCAAGATTCGTATGAGCTTCTCTGCTGATTGATCCATATGACATGGCGCCTGTCGCAAATCTCTTCACAATTTCTTTAGCACTTTCAACTTGATCAATATCAATTTTTGTTCTTCCATAAGACTCTGGGTTTTTAAATTTAAAAAGCCCTCTGAGGGTCATTAGTTTTTTATCCTGGTCATTAATTTGTTTCGCATAGTTTTCATAAGTTGAAAAACTATCTGAACGAACTGCATGTTGAAGATCTCTAACGGTGTTACTGTTCCATACATGCTCTTCACCACGAAGTCTAAGTGCATATTCTCCCCCAACTTCTAGCATGTTATCTAATGCTGGAAGGTTTTCGAATGCCTTATTATGTCTATTGCTAGTTTCTCTCTCGATTTCGTCAACATCAATTCCTTCTATTTTTGAGGATGTCCCAGTAAAGTATTCATCTATTAAAGATGATGATAATCCAATGGCGTCAAAAATTTGAGCACCACAATAAGATTGATAAGTCGATATACCCATTTTAGACATGACTTTAAGCATACCTTTTCCACTTGCTTTGATGAAATTATCTTGAGCCTCTTCACCAAGATCTTTTGCCAACTCTGACGCTCTTCTTAGAGCTAACCAAGGACTGATTGCATCAGCTCCATAACCCGCAAGGCAACAAAAATGATGTATCTCTCTAGCTTCAGCTGTTTCAATAATTAGACCAACAGATGTTCTTAATCCTTTTCTAATTAGATGGTGATGAACGGCTGATGTCACAAGAAGGGCAGGTAATGCAATATTTTTTTCAGAAACATTAATGTCAGTTAATATTATTATGTTAGAGCCACTTATAACACTTTGCTCTGAGGCAATACATATTTCCTCAATCTTACTACGAATGTTTTCTTTTTCTTCTTCTTTATTAAATAGTATTTCTATTTCATCAATCTTAAATGTCTTAGGGTTTTTTTTGCTAAAATTTATTATTTTATTAATGTCTTTTTCTTTTAATATTGGCTGTTTCACCTTGATACAAGTTGATGGATCTTTGGTCTCGATATCCAGTATGTTTCCTCTCTCTCCTAAATAGTTAAAAAGTGACATAACAATTTCTTCTCTAATTGGATCAATTGGTGGATTAGTAACTTGTGCAAAATTTTGTTTAAAGTATGTGTAAAGTAATTTTGATTTCCTTGATAATGCTGAGACAGGTGTGTCTGTACCCATTGAACCTATTGCTTCCATCGCAGTATGTGCCATTGGATTCATCAAAAAGCTCTCGTCTTCTTGCGTATATCCAAAAGCCTGCATAAGTTTTAGTTGTGGTAAAGTATTTTTAATTCTCTTAGAAGTTTTAGTTTCAGGAATATTTTCAATGTTAATTTGACTTAAATGTAATAGTTTTTTCCAATCATTTTTTTCGGAAATTTCTTTTTTAATTTCTTCATCACTTATTATTGCCTTTTTATCAAGATCTAGAAGAAGCATCTTGCCTGGCTGCAATCTCCATTTTGAGATTATTGATTTCTCATCAACAGGTAATAAACCCATTTCAGAGGCAAAAATTAATTTATTGTCATTAGTTAAAAGATATCTGGCTGGTCTTAAACCATTTCTATCTAAAAGTGCCCCAATTTGCTTACCATCAGTAAATGCAATGTTTGCAGGGCCATCCCAAGGTTCCATAAGGGGTGCATGGTATTCATAAAAACTCTTTAATTTTTCGTCAAGTAAATGATTATTTTGCCAGGCTTCTGGTATCATAATTAGCATTGCTTCTGCAATTGAATACCCTCCATGAACTAGTAACTCTAGGGCATTATCGAATGAGGCACTATCTGATTGCCCCTCTTTTATAATTGGCCAAATTTTGTCTATGTCAGTACTAAACTTATCTGATTTTAATATACTATGTCTTGCGTTCATCCAGTTAATATTTCCCCTAACAGTATTTATTTCTCCATTATGGCAGAGCATCCTAAAGGGTTGAGCAAGACTCCATGTAGGAAAAGTATTTGTTGAAAACCTCTGATGGATAAGGGCAAATGAAGATTCAATCAGTGGGTCTGATAAGTCTTCAAAAAAACCTAATTGATTACCAACAGTTCCAACCTGGTCAGATAAAACCATCCCTTTATATAGTATTGTTCTTGATGAAAAAGAGGGTATATAAAATTGGTCATAGTATTGGTCACCCATTTGAGCAACAGCTTTATCTATACATTGTCTAAGTACATAAATTTTTCTTTCCCAATCATCTTGATGGTAAATGTTTTCTGGCTTTCCAACAAATAAATGATAGACAAGAGGTATTGTTGGCTTAACGGACCAACCTAATTCATCGCCATATGTTGGGCATTCTCTCCACCCTAAAAAAGGGACTTTTTCTTTTTCACAAATTTCTTCTATAAGTTTGAAAATAGCTTCTTTTACTCTATTATCTTTCTTAATAAAGAATACACCAACACCATAGTTATTCTTCTCTGGAAGGTTTATATTTTTAACTTCTTTTACCAAAAAATTGTGAGGTATCTGTATTAAAATACCAGAACCGTCACCAGCTTTTGGATCTGCTCCTACAGCACCCCTATGTTCGAGGTTACATAACATTGCCAAACCTTTTTTAACAATATCATGTGAGGCTTCATTGTTTATATCTGCAATTAATCCAACGCCACATGAATCATGCTCTTTATCAGAGTCATAAAGGCCTTGTTTTTTGGGAAAGCCTATGTTGGTAAGTTTATTTTTAGTCATAAAAATATCATCCATAAAAATTATGTTTCCCACTCCCGTCATGCTTATTATTTTTAAGTAGTAAGTAGTATGGTTTTACATTATTAGTTTTAAAAAATCAAGTCTGTTGTATAAATACAACAAATGGATAGTAAACTACCATATTTATTAGGTTTTTGGATTTAGTAATTGAGGTCTTAATCCAAGAGATGTTTTTCCTGGTGTCCTTAAAGGTGCAGCTAAATTAGCAAATTCAAATAATAATCTTCTTGTATCGCGAGGATCAATTATTTCTTCAGCTAGAAATGACTTAGCGGTTCTAAAAGTCAACCTTAACATTTCCATTCTTTGTTCTATTTCTTGTAACAACCTGTCAGGATTATCTGATTTTTCCAAATCATTTTATTGCTTTTTAAAAACCCAGTCATTTAGAGGCTTTGAAATAAGTATTAATAAAAGACCGATGACCGATGATAATATTGCTATTTTATTAAATAGATCTGGCATTGATTCTAAACCATCATAAGTAGCTTGACCTGAAAGAAGACCAGCAATGATTGCACCTAATGAAGAAGCT
>ENA-OSEY01000820-OSEY01000820.1-marine-metagenome-genome-assembly--contig:-NODE-820-length-21942-cov-4.939126_pt1 | contig 21942 bp, 25 predicted proteins | sample MGYA00248465_ERZ534230 | MGnify/ENA primary metagenome ERZ534230 (study PRJEB26409, sample SAMN06344110) | marine metagenome | isolation source: Sea water from surface | place: Atlantic Ocean:Southern...
TAGCTACAGTAATTATTCTTTACCTTTTTTTTCACATATTTAATTTATCTTCAAACTTAATATTAATATTATTAATAGTTATTTTCATTTTATCTTTTTTTGCTGGGTATTGCGTAAAATCCTATAACCATAAAGCAAAGATCCATAAAAGAGGTTAAAAGTAAGCCTCCTGTCATTTGAACCATCTCCCATTCTTTGCCGCCAATAATCCAACTAAAGAAACCTAGGCGGGCTCCTTCTCCCTTGGGTACAAGAATATTGTAACTAATATCTGGGTTGTGGGCATAATAAATCATAAGGTAGCACATTGTGAAAGTTATTGACATAAACAATATGCGTCTAGTAATTTTTACAAAAGGATCGCTTGCTTGTTTTTCTTGGCTCTCTATCATGGCTTTAAGCATCATTTCATCTCTTGCAGCCAGCATCATTTGATCTTGTTGCTTTTGATAAAGCCAAGCATTAATAAGGTTGCATCCAAGTTTTATGCCTGCGCCAATAATGGTATTTAATATCGGACCCATTTTAACCTTTAAAACTATCGTAGAAAGCTTTACTACAAAATTTGCTTAATTTTGTGCCGTCTGAATCAACAGCTTTTAATGAATATCTAATTACTGTGCCACCTGATTTGGTGGTTTTTTCAATAGCGGCTTTGCTGACTGAATTTTCAGGAATTTGAACTCTTTCCTTCTTTTTTACATTATAGAACTCTATCATGGTAATACTATATTACACATAATAAATTATTCTTCTGTAGAAAATTTGTCTTTAATGCTGTCTCCGTAGTTTAGGTAAAATTCAGAAATTTTGTACTCTATATCCCTGATGTCGGCATCTGGATTTTTGAAAAAAGAAATCTCTTTAACCATACATTCTCCTATATGTGTGGCCATAGCGTAAGAATCCCCGCTAGACTCTAGTCTTTTGAATTTATGATTGCCTGAATTTATTGTAATGATAAGTTTGCCGTACATGTGGTGACTTGACATTTCAAATTCATAACCAGATCCAAAATCAACAATATCATATATAATATTTTTGGGCTCAGTAATTTCTTCTATTGAAGATTTTATATTTTCAGCATCAATTTGTTTAGGCAATATGTCTGGGTTAACGTAGTCGGGTATATCTTCTATATTATCCATGTCAACAAAAACTTCTTCACCATCTTCGCCTGAAGAACTTTTATCGTAAGGTTTCTTTGGGGGATCTGTATCAAGCTCGTCAGAAGACTCTTCAGTGGAAAGTTCTTCTTGCTGCTGTTCTTCTTGCTCTTGTTCAGTTGAATCTGTAGCAACTTCTTGTGTTTCGATAATAGCATCAACCCCAGTAGTAGAAGACTCTTCTTCTAGTTTTTCTTTTTGAGGGTTAATGTACAAAGGGTCTCCGTCTTCTGTAATTGAAACGAAATCAGGAGAATCATTATTTTCTGCTAAAACTTCTAGATCTTCACCTTGAGCCGCCCCTAGTGTTTCAAAACCTTTACCTTTTTTGTTAGAGCCACCAGAGCCAAAACCGTAGCCTAGTTCTCCTGTCTCATCCTCTTCATTTAGGGTAACGCCTGTTTCTTCGTTTGATATTTTATGCAAAGACACTTTGTCGAAATCATCTATCATACTTAAGACTTCAGAAGCGATTTTGTTAAATTCCTCTCTCCTTTTGTCTTTGTCTATACCTAAATGTTTTCTTATGGATATAATAATATGCCTGTATACAGATTTAAGAAAGGGTTTTACAATAACATGATCATTTCTTAAAGAATGATGAGATAAATCTTTTGCGGGCATGCCTGTTTCGTCTAAAACTAATCCTAGATCAGGGCATACAACAAAACCAATTAACGAATTAAAGAAATGTAGAACGCCGATTTCTGGAGAAATAGTTTGACCTTCTTTTAATGAAATTTCTTCGTATATTTCATCAACAAGATTAGCGTCATTAAGTTTTAGTTGACAAATTTTAACTTCGTCAGCAATTTCAACTCCTTTAATTGGAGAATTTTTAACTTCAGCGCGATTATTTAACCTGGATAAGTTGATTTCTACTTCAGATTTTAAAACCTCTGAGCCGTCTCCATATGAAAATGAAAATTTATCCCTAAGGAAAATATGGCCTGGGAGTCTGTAGTCAAAAATTAAATCTCTACCGTTTAAGGTTATCTGTATTGGGTTATTTCTTTTTCTGCTATTTTGAACAAGCAACCCAAAGAAAGAACATATTTCTTGTTTTACCCACAAAGATTCAGTTTCTAGGTTTCTCTTAATTTTGGGATTAACATTATTGATTGTGACTTTAGTACCCGTCTCAAAGCTTAGATAGCTATCATCATAAGGCAACTCTTCTAAGGTTGGAGAATAATCGTCTAAGAACTCTGATTTTGGTGGAGCGTAATTAACCTTAAAAGATTTAAGATATTTATTTTTGGTATAAATAGACCAGTTTGGGTTGATGTCGGAAAGTTTATCATTAGCAAGTTTTCCTCCGATGCCCATATGACCAAGCCTAATACCTTTTCCAGAAGTATTATCGTAAGAGTTACCGTAAACAAAGTATCGATCAAAATCACTGCGACCTTTATCATCAAGTGTATGATCAAAACCCCTTCCATTATCGGAGACAGATATTTGATCTTCAGAAATTTCGACATTAATAATTGTCGCGAGATTTTGTATTGAATTTTTTATTAATTCGGTAAACGCTTGTGGAATATTTACAGTAGATTGAAGCAAATAGCTTATATTTGCCCCTGTTTTAATTTTTATTTTATTCATTTTATTTTCCCTCTTCAGATTTATTGATTGTGTTCATCACTTGTTTTACAGCCATCCACATATCAAGATACTTATAGGTAGCCAAGCGACCTAAAAACATAACATTTTTATCAGCGTCAGCTGCTTGCTTGTATTTTTTATATATTTCTGGCCCTTCACCAAAAGGTTTTGGGTAAATAGGCATGTTCTTGCCTTCAACGTATTCTTCTGGGTAGTCTCGTGTGTGAACTGTGTAATCAACATCTTCATTAAGGAAAACACTATTATCCGCTGTTCTGTTCCATGGATTTGTATTGCATTCATTAATAACGCAACCATCTTTCCAGTTATAAAAAGGATCTTTCTTGACCCTTTTGTGTTCAAAGATTAAAGACCTGTATGGTAAATGACCAAAAGCATTGTCAAAATAATCTGAAATTTTCCCAGTCCACACGACTAAGTCGGCTTTTTGTTTTTTATAAAGATCGCGATCAACGCCAAGATTAACTTTAATACCTTCTAGCATGTTTTTAAACATAGCTGTATAACCGTTTTCAGGAATACCTTGATATTTATCTGTAAAATATCTATCATCGTAATCATCTCTTTTATTAGGGACTCTTCCGCTAATGCTTTTAGGCAGCTCTTCCCATGGAATGCCCCAATGCCTTTCTGAATATTCTCTGAAAAGCAACTCTTGTATTTCCTTGGGGCTCAAGTCTCTGCCTAATTGCTCTGCTGTTTTTTTGCTAAAAGGTATGCTAATTAAACCTTCTTTTGTGTTAGCTCTAACACGGTTAACAAAAGAATTAAACTTGGTATAACGATTTAAAAACTTCCATACATCTTCGTCATTTGTATGAAAAAGATGTGGGCCATATTGGTGAACAGTGCATCCGTCTGAGTTTTTCTCATCATAGCAATTGCCAGCAATATGATCCCTTACTTCAAAAATTTCTACATCATGACCTTGTTCTTTGAAAAGAATGGCGGCTGTTACACCGCTCATTCCGCAACCATAAATATCAATTTTCATCTATTAAACGTCTCCAATTTGGTTGTTTTTTATACTTAGGTATTATGAGTTTTTTCCCGTATGTCCAATCTTTATAATCTATACGTTTTTTAAAATAATGCGCTAATGGGCTAGTTAACGGGTTTTGGCAACTCATTATTTTAATGGGCAAATTGCTAACTCTATCATTTTATTGCTCATAGAAATAAGATCATCTTGAACATCTAGATATAAGCCTGTGTCAACGTGCTGAAGATATTTGGGTTGTTTATCTATAAATTTCCACTCTTGTTTGCCGCCTGTCGTGACCTGATTTTTGTTTTTGTTATAATTTAAATACATGTCAGGTTTATCGTCTGCGACTAACTTAATGTGGTAAATGTCTTCTTTGTTTGTTGGTACAAACTCCCATATATAATCTTTGACCATCCAAATCCATTCCCTGGGGATGTCAAAATTAGGAAGACCCTCAACTGAAGAAACTGCTTTTGTCTCGTCATTACTAACTCTGTACAAATTACCAGGGCGTTTGATATTAGCGGGAACACAAACATTTGAAAATTCTCTCAAAGGCACAAGTTCCCATTCAAAGTCTGCGTCCTTTTTAAAGAAATTAAACTTTTCAAGTTTTTCCGCAGTTTTTTTGTCTCTTTCGTACATATTTGGGTTAACTTCATTTGGGCACATTTGAAAATTTTTAAATTTATGAGATCTGATCTTGCATAAATTACCCTTTGTTTTTTCAACACGTATTTGAGAAACCTTATAGTGAGCCTGGGCCATAATGGCAGGTATTGGAAAAATTAATAATTTCTCTTTATCATTATCTAAAGGCGCATTTAATATTGTTGTAGCATTATTTAGATATATTGGACTCACATCATTAACATCTATGTTAAAGATACAGGCCTCCTTAATGTCTTTAGTTCGACCTATTTTATACTTTATCATTTTTTTAGAACCTTCTCCCTCGTCAAAAACATCTGTGAGAGATAAAAACAGTCCTGTATTCGGATCTTTAACGGCATATGAGTTGTTCTCTACCCAAGATTTAAATAGTAGTTTGCCTTTTTTTGAACCTATTGTGGATGTTGCATTTACATTGTCGGTTATGTCTTTATGCTCCACTTCTGTTGTTGCTGGATTTATTTTATTTAATAGTTTTTTATAACCAATATCAGTTTTTAATTTTTCCATCGTAGGCTCTTGATTGCCGTATGTATGGTGCGCCATGATAAAATCACCTATAAGTAGATTAGGTCTATTTTTGGCTGCTGCATACTTACAACTTGTATCGTATTCATCTTGAGATGTAATTTTAGATAGCTCTTTCCTGTCTCGTCCTAGCATGAAAATAAAATTAATACTCACACGATTGCAAAACTGTATATTCCTTTTAAGTTTGTACTTCTCTAGGTTTTTAAAATTGTTGCATAGATCTTGAGTGAATTTTTTGTGATGAGCACAAGCTATTTCTGGGTGAGCAAACAGTGGGCCAGATAACCCCCCTAGAGGATACATTTTTGTTTCTTTGTCTGACCAAATACCTTTTTTATTTTGATGGTAAGCGCATACTCCATTGTTTATAGCATTAGCATGCATTAGGTAAGGTTTTTTATTTTTCCAGCGTAAATCAAATGCAGCTTTTAATGTGGATATGTCTATGAAATATGTATCGTCGTCACATTTGGCAATTATGTCATTGTCGTTGAATTTGAGCAAGAATTTGTAAAAAACACTCCAGTCTGAGGAGACCTCAGCTATTTTATCTTTATCGTCAATAATTTTTGATCTTTCTTCGCTGTTGTATAAATGTACTCTACCTGGGAACATATCGTTAAGCCTAGAACTTTCTTTTTTAATGAGCTCATGATCACTACGTTTACGAGTCATGTCTATAAACCAGTAATTATCTACTGCATTATTTAATAAAGCTCCCTCTATATAGGGTAGTAGTATTTCTAGATTAGCCTCTCTGCCCATAAAGGTGCAGAGGTGTGATGTATATTGTTTTTTATCGTTCATATCTTTAGGTACACAGTTTTAGATTAAAATATCATTTAAATTGATCGTTGTAGGAGAAAATTTTGTAAAAAATATTCTATTAATAATTTTTTTAAGTTGGGAGCCTTTATTGCCTGAATACCACCAATCTTGTGGTTTTTTATTGCCCGCATTTTTGCGAAAGTGAGCATTTTGAGTAGCCGAATCGTATAGTTTTTTATTACAATTGATTTTGATATTATGTTTGTCAAAAACTCTACCTATACCGTTTGCAACATCGGCAAAATTTACTACATGGTCTACGGTAATTTCATTACCATCATAGTAATAGCCAAAATCCCAGAAGCGGCATTGGCCGTTAAATACATCTCCATTCTTCCATCTATAATTGGACAATCTATAATTTTTTTCTCTGCTATATACAAAATCCATATAATCTAGATTTGAATTTTTATCTCTATGTGCAGTTTTAGCGTCCATCAAATTGAGCATATTATTTAATTTGAATTTTTCACTGGTTTTTTTTATTTCTTTGTTTTCTTTTGGCCATGCATCAGATCCATATGTTTTGTGCTCAGTTAGGTTCATGGGTATAGTTTCAAGTTGAGCGATTGCCCAATCTTCAAAATAAGCTCTCACGGCATCTGGATAAGCTGTAAGCCAAGTTTCTGATTTGGAAAAATCAAGAACTTTTCTTCTTTCTTCTGCGGACATTTCGCCAAGACTAAGTCTGTATTCAGGGGTCATAGACCCTCCGAGTTTAACTTTAGCCAGATCTGGATGTATAAAGTAAAATAATGAAAGTAACCTGTCGTATGGATTTCTTTCGATTGTAAATTTTGTATATTCATCCCATATTTCATCTCCAGTAATTTCTTTAATCATAAACCACGGCAAGTGATTGCCATATGTTTCTTGATAAAAAGCGGCGCTCTTACCTGTAGATTCAAAGACTTTGTCAACATTGATTTTTGTGTCTTCATTAACTTCATTGCTTGCATCTCCCGCCATGACATCATTGGGCCCGAGATGTGGTTTGATAAACTTAAGAAAAGTTTGAGTTGAAGTTTTATGCGTTTTTACGAATATGAATTTATGTTTATGTGATACTATCATTTTAATTTTTCCATCTAATTGTTATAACAAGACTATCTTCAAGAAATTCAAACTCATGAGGAGAGTCTGGACTCCAATAAATATAGTCTCCTGTTTCTTTGATAAAGATATCGTTTTGCTCGTTGACGAATTTAATTCTAACACTTCCATAGGAAAGTATAGCGAGATTTCTAGTGTCAGGATTCATAACTTCTTTGGGAAGTCTTGATGTGCCTTTTTCACTTTTTTGAAATTTAACTTCAAAGTTTTCTGATTTAAAATTTGGATCTTTAATAAAATCTCCTAGTACCCAATTTCTGTTAAGATCTGGGTGTTTTTCATCAAAGAAATGGCCTGTTCTAATTACTCGCATTTTTTTTAACTCCTCCAGCTTTATTTCGATTATTAGTAGGTTTGTCGCACCAGTGGCAAGGCAATTTTTTCTCTTCAAATATTAATTCGATCCAACCAAATTTCTTGGCGCATGAACCGCAAACAGGAGCAAGGTGAATATTTTTTTTCATATCAGTTCCATTTGTGGTTGCTTAAAGATTCATAATAAGACTCGTAAAAATTGTCCATCGCTAAATCTAGGCGATCAATATCTACAGTTTTATATTTAGAATAAAGAATCTCTCTAAAGATACACTCCGCAAAGTGCAAAGATAATAAAAGTTCGTTATTTCTAAGGCTTTTATATTTAAATGTTCCTGTGTTTATTAATATTAACTTTATGTCTTCATTAATATGTTCAGTGACGCTGGACATTTTTCCGTATTTTTTAGATATGTCTCTTAATTCGCACCTGACAAAAGGTGTAAAGTTGTGTTCTTTTACAAAATCAGAAATTGATTTTTGAACGGAAGAAAGAATAGGTTTGTCTTTATCAAAATGTTTGTGAGATTTTTTAATAAGAGACTGAGAATCTTTAGAAGATTTTTTAATTTGTTGTACGCTGCTAGAGACAAAATCTTTTGAAGTTTTAGAAGTTGTTTCGCTAAACCTTTCTATAGTCGCATTATATAAAGCTTCATCAAGACTATTGACGATCTTTATCAACTCTTTTTTTGTAACTTTATTAGCTTTCATTTCTATTCTTTGTCAACTATAAATTGATCTGGGACATTAAACCCTGAATAAATTAGTTTAGATACGTGTTGAAGTGTTTTTTCTGCAAATTTATCTGGATTAGTAAAATCATTTATTCTTAAGCATAAGGGCTTAGATACGAATTCATGAAGATCATTGTAAAAAGCTTTTGTTACTGGATGGTTTGGATTTAAGCGATGATGGGTCAAATCTTTCGCGCTCATTCCGTTTTCATCTTTAATATCGCTTAATCCATCACACGTGATGTAACCTCTGATTTGTCTATTCCAATAGTCACAAGCATCTACAGAGTCGAAATGTTCATAATTAGAACAATCTATATAAGCTGGATTAAGCCTAACCTCTTTCACCCTTGTGTATGATACCAAATCAACGTATTCTAGTAAGCTTTTTTCTGTTGAAGCTGTTTTTGAAAGATGATTTAATTTGTAATTATATTCTACTTGAATATTTTTGCCATTTATTTTGCAGTTAAAAATTCTTTTGCCTTCAAGCCATTTATCTCCTGGTAAAAATTTATTGAATTGTATTTCTTTTCCATTAACAAAAAGTTTAAATGCTCTATTTTGCTTCTCTGTCTGAAAAAAAAGCATGTTAAAGAAAAGCTGAAGATTTTTTTGTATTTCTTTGTGTGGCCAACCAGTGGCAAGCAGCTGCTTGTTTAATTTATGAATGACTATTCTCGTGCCAGTTGGAGTGTTTATGCCTGTTTGGCCTTTTTGTATTTCTTTTAAGGTTGGCTTAACTTCATCCAAATAATTTTCATTTGAACTTTTGAAGTCCATTTGGAAAGATTTGCCGTGCTTATTTGTGGTATAGATAGACCAGTGAGTATCTTTTATATTTGAGAGTTTGTCGTTAGCCGCTTTCCCTCCAACGCCCATCTCTCCAAGGTTTAAGGCTTTGTCTTTTTTACTGTAACTGTTTCCATAAACAAAGTATTTATCAAACTCATTTAATCCTGTTTCGTCTTTTAAGTGATCAAACCCTCCGCCATCATCTAAAACTACTACCCTGGAATTATTGTAGTTTATATAAACATTTTTTGCATTGTTCTGCAGGCTGTTTTTTACAAGCTCTGTAAACACATTTTCAAAAGTGACGGTAGTAGCTAGTCTAGCCCTAATTTGGTTGCCTGTTCTTATTTTTAGCTCCATGGAAATAAGTACACTGCTAAAAGAATATTATTTTAAAAAAAGAAATTTTTAAAAATTTTTAATGAGTATATTGATTTGGGGTGTATTGTTCAATCGGGTCTCTAAACATTGTGTAATACATGCCGCTTTCGAAACCGACTATCCATCCTATTGAATAAGGGTCAACTTCTGAACTCATGCCTTGTAATACATACCATTCATAAAGATCATAATAAGAAGAAACTACATCATCAAAGTCTCCATTAACCAAAAGGTTTTCGGAAGAATTTTTTCTAGCGATAGAAACAAAAGAAACAAAATCGTTAGAGTTATCACCAATTAATTCTATCAAAATACATTCTGGTTTAGAGTTTATTGATAAATTTAAAGAAGAGTTTTCTATTATTGAAGTGTTGCTCCCTCCGTCAATAGAAGAATCTCCTCCTTTGATTGAGACTCTAGCTCTTCCGACTAGAGATATGTCATACTGACCTGGCTCTAAATCTATGTTTTGCCTTAATCCAGCAACCTTATTTCCTTTACGAAATAAAGTATTAGAATCTAAATATATTGGATCAAATTGACCTATATGGCATTGCCATCCTGTAATTTTGTTGACAGTTATTAATGCGTTTCCAAAACACATCATTAAATCAGCATCGAGAGCTGGATGCTGTATTATTTTAGCGAGCTTTAATAAAAAGCTGCCAGTTCTCTTTACTAAAAAAAGAGCGTTTCTTTTTAAAATTAGTTTCGACATCTAGATTTGTTTCTATAAAGCTTTACACTTTACTTGCTACAAAACTAGATATTATATTGGGTCTTTGGTTCTCTGATGCTGAGTACCATAGATATGGATAACTTTCTTTTATTGAGTTTATTTTATCTTCTGTTTTCTTTATGCTTAACTCTATGTCTTTTATGTCAGAGTAAGTTAATTCGTTCAAATCAATGTTTAAATCTTTAGAAACAGATATCAGCTTGTTTATGTTTTTTTCTTTTTTGGCATTTGTTGCATCCATGTAGGAATCCACTTTATCTTCTCCAATTTTGTCTGGATGAGATTTGACAACTATTTTTCTAAAAACAGAATAAAAGCCAGATCCAAATTCATCAAAATCTTCTTCTTCTTTTTTGTTTTTTATGCTGTCTAGTGGATTGCTTAAAGAGTTATGAATACAATATTTTTCTACCTCTGAAATGAAAAGTGGGACAGCAGAATTGAAAATTAAATTGACATAAGATAACTCTTCTTCAACGGAAGAACACTTAACTTTTAATCTTCTAAGGAGTTTAGACTTATATCTATCCATGAAAGACTTTAAAAATCGTCTTCTAAGGAACCACTTTGCTGATATTCTCTTACTCTGCGTTCAAAAAAGTTACCCATAGCTTGAACATCGACAACTTCTCCAAGCCAAGGAAAAGGATTTTTGTCACTAGGAAACCTGTAGTCTAATCCAATGCCTTCTAACCTTCTGTTTCCAATATAATGCATATAATCAACAAACATTTCGGCATTTAATCCTAAAATTCCAGTAGGAAGTACATCTTTAGCATAAGCAATTTCTAGATCAACAGCTTTTTTAATATGGTCTACAAACTCTTCTTGAATATCTTTAGTCCATATCTCTGGATTTTGCTCTATCAATGTGTTGATTAGATAAGTACCAAATGCAATATGAGAGCTTTCATCTCTTAGCGTGTATTTTATTTGATCAGAAATTCCTTGAAGTTTGTTTTGGCGACCTAATGCTAAAAGCATAGCAAAACCGCTAAAAAAGAAAGTTCCTTCGCAAATAATCCAATAAGTTAAGAAATTTCTTAGTATTGCTTGTTTGCCTTCTTTGGTGTGAGGGTTGAAATCTTGAGCGCTAATGTCATCAGTGATTTGCATTAGGAAATCATCTTTAGCTTTTATACTTGGAATGTTTTGGTAAGCAGCAAATACTTCATCAACGTCGAGATCAAGACTATCGCAGACATAAACAATTGTTAAATTGTGAAGGCTTTCTTCAAAAGCTTGACGGAGAATATACTGACGACATTCAGCATCCGTAATAAATCTGAAAGCCGAAAGCAAAAGGTTATTGCCGACCAAAGACTCACTTCCAGCAAAAAATCCAAGACACCTCTTAACGAGGAGTTTTTCATCTTCTGTGATTTCATTATTTTTCCATTGGTTTATGTCATTTTGCATGGAAATTTCTGTTGGCATCCAGTTGTTAGCGCAACTTTTTAAGAATAAATCCCAGGCATACTTGTGTTTGTGGGGAAGAATTCTGTTAACTCCAGCTATGTTTTTTGATAATAATTGACCTGTTTTATTGTCCATGATTCTTATAATAAAAAAATTAATCTCTTATGTCAAGATTAATCCTTACTTCTCTTAAAAAAAGAATAGATCTGATGACCAAAACACAAAAGCAAAGTTATCCCGACAATATATATCATAACGACAAGGGGACTTTTTGAGTTCACCTCTTTTTTAGAAGAGTTAAATAATTTTGCTTCATCTGGGTCAATAATAGCATCTTTGTTTTTATCAATCTTTGCAAAATCTACTGACTGAGAATAATTAGAATTTGACGGTTGAGATTGCGAAGACCTTAGGCTACAAGTCGAGAATACTGGAACAAAAGATAGGATGATAAATAATTTTAAAAGCTTCATTATTTTTTAATATTTTTAATTTTAGACAAAATCATATTTATTGTATAATAATTTATTCTATCGAGGGTTATATCTCCTTGTTGTGTGTGGATTAAATAACCAAATTCATGTTCTTCTTCGGTAAGTAAGTACGATATGAAATCGTGAGCGCCATTTTGCTTAAGCCAGTTCCAATAAATTGATCTAGTGCCTTTTTTGCAAAGTAGAAGAACGTCTTCAAATACAAAAGTTTTTCCGTAAAGAGTTATATCTCTAAAGCAGGAGATCTCACTTGGGGGCTCTGAGAGTGGCGCTTCAATGATTAAGTTCATACCTTGATGTATTTACACATTAAATAATCATATATAAAATGTGTTCTTGGTTAGGGTAGTTTTCTAGAGATATATATTTTCCTGTTTGTGGTTCTATTACAAACCAACCATTGCTAGTAAAAACTAGGCAAAGCATATGTAATCCTCCATTTGGAATCCCACCAAAAGGATTTACTTGATTTACTACTAACAAGGCGACTCCTGGCTCGTTTTCTGAGGAACTTTTATATGCGGATATGGATATTAAAGACTTATAAAGCATTGCAAAATTGTCGCAATCTAAATTTTCTTTTTGATCTATAGGTAAAATTCCATTCTCAAACTGCAATTTCTTAAACCAGTTATTAAATTGTTTAAAGAAAAAATAATCTACAATTGAATACTTTTGATCTAACAGAAAAACTTTTATATCTGTTGGGACTTTAGTGCTTACCCAATTCATGGACTTTTGATAAGCAAAATGCCTAGAGATATCAAAGTGAGTTAAAGAGTTAGTATCGTTTTCTAAAATCGGTATAGATTCGATTTCTTTAAATTTTGAGTCTTGACATCCCGCCAAGAACCAAATCGTTGAAACTACTATAGAAAAGCCTAAAAGACATAGCCAGCATATTTGTTTTTTCTTTTTACTCATAACAAGTAATACACGAAGAGTGAATTACCTGTTATTTATTTATTTCGTTTTGAAACTTTTTATCCCAATCAACATTCCCATTTTCATCTATATAAGGAGGAGTTGGAATTTCAGCTTTATCGCTAGAGCATTGAAATAAAATTAAAGAAAATAAACTTAATAAAATAAGAGAGCCTGAAGTAATTAATATAATTTTATTTTTATACCAAGGTTTTTTGGGGTCAGGTTGTACTGGTTCTGGATCAACAGGATCGGGCTCTGGATCAACAGGATCGGGCTCTGGATCAACAGGATCGGGCTCTGGGTCAACAGGATCGGGATCAGGGTCTACTGGCTCTGGATCAGGCTCAGGGTCAATAGGGTCAGGATTAATAGGTTCTGGATCAGGATCGGGTTCGACAGGATCTGGTTCAGGGTTAATATAGCCATCATTAATTTCAACATAATAAGGTCCTACAGAATTAATTATAATTTTTTTAAATAAAGCGTCTTCTAAATAAAAACAACCTAGGTTTCCATGGAAAACTCCCCAGCTGTTTTGAAACTCCCAGTATAGTTTACCGTCAATAGTTTTCCATCCAATCATACATACTGCATGTCCACCAGCCCTATTTGATGCAAGATACTTTTCTGTATCAACTACCCCATCAAAACCTAAGGAAAAGAAATAACTATGAACCATAAAACCATACCATAGTGGGCGATCAAGTAGCATGCTTTTTATCTCATCAGTTTCATCAACTGGTATAGTATAAAAAGAATGAATTTTTTTATAAGAAGCGTCTAAATCAGCACCCTCTTTTGGTTCTGTATTTTCGCTAGCAGTATAAGGCCAAAAAGATTCAAAGCAGCAACCTTCTGTTTTTGTAGCCATTGCAGCTCCTCTAATAGATGTGCCAGAATAGTTTTCTCCTGCCCATGCATCATATTTTTTACCTTTTTGATAAATCCACATAGGGCTAGGCTCTTCTGATTTAAACATTTTGGCAGAGCCTAATAAAACTCTACCGCTATGACCAACGCAAGAACCTATGTTTCCTTGATCTTTTACTTTTGGAGAAATTTTTCTTCTAGAAAACTCTGCGTCATTTATGTTGGAAGATCTAACTTTTCTTTTTGTATGCTTCCAGTCTCTTGGGTCAGCCTCTAGCTCAGAAAGATTAAGTCTATAATTTGAAAATTTATTTTCTTTAAAGGACTTTGATATAGGGTTATCAAAAAAAGCCCAGCCTAATAGTTGTTTTAATTTAAGTCTCATAAAGATGAGTACACTTAAATATAAAATGTAGTATTTTGGTTATATCATTGACAGCTTTCGCAGGCTTCTCCATTTTTCATGGCTTCTATACTGCAAGCTTGAACTTCTTCGTTTGATTGGGTTGATTTTTCGACTTTACTGGCAGCTCTATTTCTTAAATAGTAAGTTGTTTTTAAACCTTTTTCCCAGCAATCCATATAAATGTCATTTAGGTACTTTAGTGATGTTTGAGAATTATATAGATTAAAGCTTATTGATTGGTCTATCCATTTTTGTCTGACCGCGTTAGATTCAACAAGTTTGAGCATGTCTCTATCGAAGGCTGTTTTATATTTAGATTTTATATTTTCAGGAATATCTCCGTTTAATAAGGACAAATCTCCATCGACGCTCTTAACGAGTTCAGCTAAATCTGTACTCCAAAGACCAAGAGACTTCATGTCTTTTACAAAATGCTCATTTGTTATATAAAAATTACCACTCTTGTTTTCGTAAACGAACAAAACTGAAAAATTTGGCTCTATGCTTTGCTCAACTCCGTTTATGTATCCAATAGTAGCAGTTGGAGCTATAGCCATAACATTAGAATTTCTCATTCCAAATTCAGAAATATTTTTTCTTATCCTCCCCCAGCCTTTGAGTGTTTCGCCTTGCCCTGTTTCAAATTTTTTACCAGTTCTATACGAAACTAAATTGTTATAAGAATCAATAGGTAATATATTTTGATTCCATAGAGAACCTTCAAAGTTTTGATATGAACCTCTTTCTTTAGCCAAAAGGGAACTGGCATAAATTGATTGCATTGAATAAAATTCAAAAAGTTTATCGTTAAACTCAACCGCCTCTTGGCTATCAATTGAAATGTTTAGTTTATGTAAAACATCATGTAGGGCCATCATGCCAAGACCGATAGGACGATTTTTAAAATTTGAATTTTTTGATTCTTTAGTAGGATAAAAGTTTATATCTATAACATTGTCAAGCATTCTTACTGCAACTCGTATGGTATTTTCTAGTTTTACGTAATCAATACCATTTTCTTCTTCGTTTAAATGATTCAGTAAGTTAATCGATCCTAAATTACAAACAGCTGTTTCTCCTATCTCTACCTTTTCGCCTTGCTCATACTTAGATGCTTTAGTGTGCAATGTAATCTCTGTGCATAGGTTTGAGCTATTTACAGTTCCAGCATGTTGATTTGTATATCTTATATTACAAGGATCTTTGAAGGTATTCCATGGATGGGAGGTCTCAAACAAAACCTTTAACATTTTTTTCCAAAGTTCTTTAGCTGGAATTTTTCTGAAATTTTTAATAAGACCGCCTTCTGCAGCACGACAAGCATCTTCATATCGATCATCAAATTGTTTACCAAAACATTCATGGAGCGTTTTGCCATCTTCATAAACCATTTCTCTAGGGTCAAAAAAATACCAATCTTCTTCGTTTTTAACACGACGCATGAATTCATCAGGAATCCAAGCAGCAGTGTTCATGTCGTGACACCTTAATCTATCGTCCCCAGTATTCCTTCTTAAATTAAGAAAGTCCTCAAAATCTAAATGCCAAGGCTCAAGATATGCACAACCTGCGCCTGGACGCTTACCTCCTTGGTTAACAGCAACCAAGAGATCGTTGTAAATTTTTAACCAAGGTACTAAACCGCTAGAAATCCCATTTGTTCCTTGAATGTATGAACCTGTTGAGCGAAACGGAGTTACATCAAGCCCTAGCCCGCCAGCATACTTAGATTTTCTAGCTTCTTGCCAAGCTCCATCAAAGATTCCATCTATGCTGTCATCAAACGTATTTAAATAACAAGAGCTAAGCTGTGATCTTACGGTGCCGCTATTAAATAAAGTTGGAGTAGAAGATGTATAAAGCATTTGACTAAGTAAATCATAAAACTCTATAGCTTTTTCGGTTTTATCTTCTTCGTTGATAGATAGCCCCATTGCTATTCTCATCCAGAAGGATTGGGGTGTTTCCATTATTTTGTCATCTTGTCTGATAAAGTATCTATCGTAAAGAATTTGTATGCCTAAATATTTAAAATTTTTATCTCTCCTGATTTTTAAAGCTTCTGATAATCTTTGTAAATCAAAATCTAGTAAAGCTTTATTAAGGCGATTTAATTTTACTAATTTTTTAATGTTTTGTATAAAGCTTTTTCTGTATTGTAGGGAGAAGGTATCTGAGTCAACGCCTTCTTTGAATACTTCTTTGTACAAACAGTTGAGCAGTAGTCTTGCTGCAGCAAATGAATAATTGGGCTCCTTTTCTATTTTTTCTCTTGCCGACAAAATAAGCGCAGTATCTATTTCTTTAGTGGTAATCTTGTCAAACAATTGAAGTTGTGCGTCTAGTACGATTTCACTGGGAGAAACATCTTCAATTTCATAACAAGCTCTTTGAGCGCTAGCGTTAATCTTGTCTACTTCAAACTCTTCTAAGCGACCATTGCGCTTTTTAACTTTTATGTCCATGGATTGGTTTACACGGGGGTTGGGGGATATTCCCTAAATTTAAAAAATAACTTTGATTTTGTGATAATAACAAAAGAGTTAGTGTATGGCAACACTAAAGTTCTCAAAAGTTATTAACATTTATCAGCTGGCTTATATAGCTGACTTAAGTAGCTCATAATCATTGTCATACATTTTTTTAACAAGATCTTGAAACTTAACTTTAGGTTCCCAGCCTAAGTCTTTTTTTGCTAAAGAATAATCTCCGCATAACTTATGAACTTCTGCTGGCCTATAAAATTCAGGGTTAACAACCATAATTGGAGTTTTGTTTTTGTATAAATATTTTTCGTTTTCATCTTCACCTTCTATTGAAAAAGGTATATTTGAGCATTTTAAAGTTTCATGCAAAAACTCTCTTATACTATGAAGTTGGCCACTTGATAGAACATAGTTTTTAGGAGTCTCTGCGTTAAGCATTAGCCAAATTCCTTCCATCATGTCTGTGGCGTCAGTCCAATCTCTCTTTGTTGATATATTTCCTAATTCTAGAGGTTCAAAAGCAATGCCAGATTCTATAGAATGTTTTATTCTGGCAATGTTGCTGGTTATTTTTCTTGTAACAAAATCTTGACCCCTTCTTGGGCCTTCGTGATTAAATAGCCAGCCTTGAATTGCGTATAAGTTATAAGACTCTCTATAAACCCTGACAATATGCCTAGCCGCACACTTTGCCGCTCCATACGGAGATTGAGGTCTTAAGGGATGGCTTTCGTTTTGTGGAGTACATATCACATTGCCAAATTCCTCTGAGGAGCCTGCGTTGTAAAACCTGCAATCAGGACAAAACCTTCTGATTGATTCTAATATATGAAGAACAGCGTCAGCATCTGTTATCCAGGTTTGAATGGGATAGTTCCAGCTTCTACCCACAAAAGATTGGGCTCCAAAATTGATAAAGAAGTCTGGATCTACATCCATAATTACATCTCTTATGCTATGCGCATCATTTAAATCTAGGTTTACCAAAGTGAACCTGGGCTCTTTTTTTAGATGAAGGATGTTTTTATGGTTATCAACACTTAATCTTCTGATAGCTCCATAGATTTCATAATCGGTATTCTTTAGAAGATAGTCAGCCATTAAGCTGCCATCTTGTCCTGTAACTCCTGTAATAATAACTTTTTTCATTTGTTTTTAAGAGCATTTTTTAGTTCGTAAAAGTAACTATCTTTCGATATAGAGAGATCTATTTCTGGTTCGAATTTATTTTTTTTATAAAAAGGTATTATTTTATCATATGCAGATTTATAAGCGTTGTATGAAGAGTTATCCCCTTCAAGATACCTTTCTTTTTCAAAAAAACCAAAACCATAAATTTCTAATTTAGATAAATTTTTGAACCAATACATAAGCATTGGGAGTACGTAATAAGTTAATTTATCTATTTCTTTGCGGCCATTTTTTATTCTATATAATGTGGATCGAAAATTAATGTTTTTGTCAAAAAGTTTAGGCACAGTTATAAACTTTTTGGAGCTTTCGCAATATTTAAGTAATCCTCCATAATCTATTATTGAAGGATCTTTGGTAAAACAAGCATTATAGGAAATGGAAGGTGGAGAAGTTTCATATATTTCTACATATTTTTTGTTGCTAAGAAAATTTGATATTCCTGCATCTTTTTTATTCCAAACTTTTAAATTTGTGCTGAATAAATTTTCAAATGTTAGAATGTTATAACCTAAATAATTTATTTTTTCTAAGGGGAAACTTGAATTGTTTAGTTTTACTTTTTCAAAAACAGAACAATATGATTGTGGGTCTATGAAGGTATGAAAATCAGGAACAAACCCGATTTTATTTAAAAATAATAGTGAAGATGAGGAAAAAGAAACAATGACGGCTCCTTTTTCTTTTTTTTCAGAAAGCGATTTAATATCTATTTCACTATTACATGTAGGCCCCAATAATACCACATCAGGTTTCTCAAAAATAAATTGAAGTGATCTTGGATTTTTTAACGTAGGTTGTTTTTTTGATTTAAAAATTGATTCAGCTAATTCAAATTGCCAAGGGTAATCAATGTCAAAAGATTCAAATTCATCAACCTCGAATAAAGAAGGTTTGGGAGGTGATGAATCATCCATGAACATATTTTTGCTTATAAGATTAATTTTGCTTGCATAAAGGCAATTAGCTGACTCGTAAAAATGATCTACAAGTTTTGTGTTCATGATTTTAAGACCCTTCCAATCAGTGATTGGTGAGCCATTTTTATCCCATGTATAGTTATTTTTTTTAATTACGGATAAACTTCCTTTTTCTTTGCTAGACAAGAATGATTTAACGAATGCGTCTATTGATTTTATTGTAAGAAAAGGATTGCATGCGCTTACTAATATAACGTATTTATATTTAGAACCTAGAGATTGATGCCACTCGAAAATAGTGCGCATGTCAGACTCTTCGTTTGAAGATTTTTCAGATCTTTTGAATATGTTTATTCCGTATTTTAAACCTATCGAAGATATCTCTTTTTCGTTGCAGGATAAATAAATTTGTTTTTTAGGTATGATAGATGATTTAATTACCTTTGAAATACATACGTCTAATAAAGTTGACCCAGCAAAAGGCTTAACCATCTTTCTGGGAACTCTTTCTGAGTTTAATCTGGCTTGAATTACCAAGCAGACTTCATTGATTTGCTTACCCATTTTTTGCTAATTTATCTAACAGATCGCTAATTTTGCTGTCGCTTTTATTTATTTCAGCAAGAATAGGTCTGGCTTCTTCAGGCGCATGCTTAAAAGCGACCCTCAAGATATCCATCCAGTTTTTATTATTTTGAGTTCTTACTTTTTCTACCTCGTCTATTATTTCTAAATCTTTCATTTTTTGAATTTGTATACTTGTTTTGAATGTTTTATAAAACCATTTTTTTCTGCTATTTTTATGGAAGCTATATTACCCTCTTTTATTTCAGCTATAAAATTTCCTTCGTTACTTTCCATAAAAATTTTTAAAATCAAACTACCGTATCCTTGGCCTCTGTTTGACGGGTTGATATTCCAGGATAAAGTTTTTGTATTGTCTTGATTAAGGTCACACCGAATAGTCCCTAGAGCGTTTTTTTCTTTATCTTCTAGTATGTATATCGATCTCTCTGGGTTTTTTAAACTTTTGGAAAACCAAGATTTATGAGTCTCTTCGGTTATTTCATTTTGATCAAACGAATTGGCTCTAGATATTGGATCATTTCGCCAATCTAGTAATATTTTCCAATCATCAAATTTAGCTTTTCTTAAAATCATATAAAGTCATCTTTTTTGTAATTTTTTTCTGATTTTCTACCTAATGCATTAAACCAGTTTGATGCAGATAAATTGCCTTTGAGGTAGGGTCTTTTTGTTGTTATATTTTCAACTGTCAAAAGCTCTCCTTTTGTTATATCGCATTTGGCAACTATTGACCTTCTGGCTTTCGTAAAACTTAATTCAGATTTACTATACTTAGGTTTTTGTTCACCGATCATGGACTCTGTAATAACTATGTTATTTATCATCTCGTCTAGTTCTTTTGGATCTAGAGCAAAAGCATGATCGGGGCCTGGCAGAGTTTTTTCTAAAGTAAAATGTTTTTCTATTACATTTGCTCCTAAGGCTACAGCTATAGAGGGAGTTAAGGTTGAGATTGTGTGATCAGACAAACCAATTGAATTTACATTTTTAATGCTCTTTAGCGTGTTTAGAGTTGCAAGATTTATTTCTGATTCTGGAGTTGGGTAGGCATTATTGCAATGAAGTAAGGTTAAATGGTTATCATATTTTTCAAGTATATCTAATAGTGAGCCTATGTTTTCATAATCAAAACCTATTCCTAGGGAAATAATAAGTGGCAAACCTGTTGATGCTACCATCTCTACAAACCTGTAATCGGTAGATTCAAATCCAGCAATTTTAAGTCTTTTAACGCCTAGATTAACTAGCTCATCTACAGCTTTTTCGTCAAAAGGAGTAGACATAAATTCTATACCTATTTCATCGCAATAATTCTTTAAGTCTATTTGCCACTCACGTGGTAATTCAATGTTTTTAATTAATTCGTTTATATTTTTATACCCAGCAAAATCAGGCGTATTTTTACTATAAAGAGTTTCCGAAGAATAAGTTTGAAATTTACAAGCAGAAGCTCCAGATTTATAAGCGACATCAATTAAAGATTTCGCTTGGTTAAAATCTTTATTGTGGTTAGCACCCGCTTCTGCGATTACAAAGGTATTCATCATTAATGAGCTTTGTATGTAGAGTCAGCCCACATAGATGAAACGTCGTCTTCTGGGTTTTGGTACAACGGAATGTTTATTATATCATCAAAAACCTTTTCTGTATAATTTAATTTTTCATCAGATTTAAAATATTTAGTTTTATGCAACAAAGGGTAATGAGTTTGAGTTGGGTAAAGTTTTTTAAGTTTATTTCTATTATTTTCGTCGGATATAATTGTTGCAAAATAATATGAACTATACTCGTCGTGAGGCAAAATATTAGAGCAAAAAAGTTCATCATCTATCGAGGCAGATTTAATTTTTATTTTTTCAAAATTAGATTTTCTTTGGGATAATGAATCTTTGTAATTACTTAAACTCTGCAGTGCTAATGTAGCATTTAAGTTATTCATGTAAAACTTAAAACCTTCTTGGGTTATGTCATAAGTATTTCCTTTATTAAGTCTTCCAAAATTTCTATAAGAATTAAAAAAAGAAGCGGCATCTTTTTTGTCAGTAGAAATAATTCCTCCGTCGCTAGAGCAAATAGGTTTGTAGGGATGGAATGAGAAAAATATAAAATCGGATTCTATAGTTGGAGTTACGCAATGAGCAGAGTCAACTACAACCACCTCGTCTCCTTTTAATTTTAAATTAGGAATTGAGCTTACCCCTCCGTAAAGTATAGGCATAATAACAGTTCTTGAGGAGGGCGATTTATTTTTGTTTCTTATTTTTAAATAACTTTCTGAATCAAAAAGCAAATGCTCATCGACATCTACAAAGAATAAATTATGACCATGATGTTGTGCCGCCCATGCTGGAGAAGTAAACCCAAGTGATGGAGTATATACATCGCATGGGCCAAATTTATGCTTTAAATAATCAAAAATTATAAAAGCAGCTGCGCTAGCGCTGTTAACCGCAGTGTTATATTTTTTTTTCGAAAGATTACCGAATGCATTTTCAAACAAAGATACGTTTTCCCCAAAGCCAAGCTCACCTCTTTTTATTACAGGAATTATACTACACAGATCTTGTTCGGAAAATTTACTTTCAAATAATTTCATGACAAGCTATTTTAAATAAAGAAGTTAAAAGATCTAAATCTTCACTCACCCAAAGTTTAGAATTGAAATGCGGCCCTTTATATTTTTCAAAATCTTGATATTGCTTACTAGATATTTGAGGTCTAATTTGTATTAGATCTGAACCATAGAC
>ENA-OSEY01000821-OSEY01000821.1-marine-metagenome-genome-assembly--contig:-NODE-821-length-21870-cov-3.438673_pt1 | contig 21870 bp, 16 predicted proteins | sample MGYA00248465_ERZ534230 | MGnify/ENA primary metagenome ERZ534230 (study PRJEB26409, sample SAMN06344110) | marine metagenome | isolation source: Sea water from surface | place: Atlantic Ocean:Southern...
TATTTTTTAGCTCAGGGTGGTACAGCTGTTGGAACCGGATTAAATACAAAAAAAAATTTTGATAAAAAAATAGTAAATGAGATAAAAAAAATAACTAAAATGCCTTTTAAAATTGCAAAGAATAAATTTGCAGCATTATCTGCACATGATGCAGTTGTAAATTTCTCTGGAACTTTAAATACTTTAGCAGTTTCTCTAACTAAAATTGCAAATGACATAAGATTTTTAGGGTCAGGCCCTAGGGCTGGTTATGGAGAATTAATTTTGCCTGCAAACGAGCCGGGCTCTTCAATTATGCCTGGAAAAGTGAATCCAACCCAATCTGAAGCCGTTACGATGGTTTGTGCAAAAGTAATTGGAAATCATAATGGGATAACATTAGCTGGTTCTAATGGTCATTTTGAACTAAATGTTTATAAGCCTTTAATTATAGATAATGCCCTTCAATCAATTGATTTGTTGTCAGACAGTATAAATAATTTTTCAAAATACTGCGTTAAAGGAATTAAAGCTGACAAAGAGAAAATTAAATATTACATGGATAATTCATTAATGATGGTTACAGCTTTAGCTCCACACATTGGATACGATAATGCTGCAAAAATCGCCAAAAATGCCATTAAGAATAAATCTACTCTAAGAGAAGAAGCTATTAAATCAGGACTAATAAATAATAAAGATTATAATAGATTAGTAAATCCTACAAAAATGATAAAACCTAGTTAAGTTTTTTGAACTCATCCGTGACTATTTTTCTAAATTTCTGAAAATTATCAAAATATATTTTCTCAGTAGTAACAAGGTTCATCTCATTAAATAAAAAATTTATTTTTTTATTGATAGATAAATTGGATATTGAATAAAAGTCTTTATTTAAATCCTTTTCAAAAATTAAATAAATTTTTTTTAGATTAACTCTATTTTTTTTTGGAATTAAAAACCTTCTATAAAATTCCTCTTGGTTTTCTATATCTACCTCAAGATTTGTTGCAAAAATAATATCCTGACTATTATTATTATTATAAAAAAAATGATCAATACTAGATATTCTACCTATATTTCTAATATTAATAGAATTTTCATTTAAATTTATATCAGAATTTTGAAATTTAAATTTCAAATCTCCTGAATTAAAATATGCGTTTTGAATATCATCTAGGTTAAAATTTAGGTCTCCACTGAGATTAGGGTGGAGTTTACCTTTATTCTTATAATAATAATTTAAAAATAAATGAATTAAATCGTTAATCTTTTGATCTTTTAAATTAGTATTTAAGTTAAAATGGAAAGGTTTTAATTTTATAACACCATTTAAAGAAAAAAAAGAATTTGGAACATTTTTTGTGGAAAGTTCGATATAATTATCATTATAAATGTATTGTAAAACAATTTTATGATTCAAAAATGTAGAATTAAGTTCACCTTTTTTTTGAGGTGAAGAAATATTTTGCAGATTATTTTGAAAAAAAATATTAGGGTTTTTAAATTTTAGCGTAAAATCTGTCTCATCTTTACCATCTAAAATTTTTTTCCATTTAAAATTATAATTAGTATCAAAAATATTTCCTTGTATATTTAAGTTTTTCTGATTCGATTTAATATTGGTAAAATATTTTAATTTTATTATAGGTGAGATTACAGCTGTTTCTTTACTTTTTGTCGTGTAGAAAATTTTAGAATTTAATATCGACAAATTAGTTACTTTTTTTTTATTTAAATGATCAATTATAAGGTCAAGATTTTTTTTAGAAATTTTGAAATTAGCGTTTTTTATAAAAATTTTTTTTATTGTTATTTTATTTTTATAGAAATCAAATAAGGAAATATTTATTTTAATTTTATCTAATGAAGATATTTTATTATCAATATTTTTAGATAAAAATAAATTTGAATTATTTATAACTAAGTGAGGTGAAGGAATAAATCTATATTCGATACCCACTAAATCCTTTAAAATAAAATTGAAATCTGATTCGATATTTTCCTTTATTTTTTTTTCAAATTTAGACAAATCGTATAAAGAAGGTATTGAGAGTAAAAGCATAAAAGAAAAAAAAACTCCGAATGTTATGAAAATAACAGGAAATGAATATTTTTTTTGGATAATATTTCTCATGGGATTTTGAAACTTATACTATAAAAATTAAATTATATGAAAATTTTAAATTATATGAATAGTTTAAATAAAGAACAACTTGAGGCAGTAACATATTTGGATGGACCTCTACTTATAGTGGCAGGGGCTGGTTCTGGAAAAACAAAGGTTTTAACATCTAAGATAGCTCATATAATTGAAAAAAAAACAGCATTTCCAAACCAAATATTGGCAGTAACTTTTACAAATAAAGCTGCTAAAGAAATGCAAACAAGAGTCTCAGGTATTTTAAATAAAAATGCGACTGGCTTAAGCTGGCTAGGCACATTTCATTCTATAAGTGCAAAATTCTTAAGAAAACATGCTAAGGCTGTAGGTTTAAATTATAATTTTACAATTATTGATCAGGACGATCAAATTAGACTTATAAAAAATATCTGTAAGTCTGAGAATATAGATGTAAAGAAAATATCTCCGAATTATACACTTTCAGTATTAGACAAATGGAAAAATAAAGGTTGGTATCCGTCAGATGTCTCTGTATCTAAAATTGACAATTTAGAAAAACAATTTCTGAACGTATATAAATTGTATCAACAGAAATTACTTGACTTAAATGTTTGTGATTTTGGTGATTTATTACTTCATTGCGTAAAACTATTTCAGAATAATAAGGATATATGTGAAATGTACTCTAAAAATTTTAAATATATACTTGTCGATGAATACCAGGATACAAATATAATTCAAAGTAGATGGTTATCTTTATTATCAAAATTTCATAATAACATATGTTGTGTTGGTGATGATGATCAATCGATTTATAGTTGGAGAGGTGCAGAAATAAAAAATTTTCTATAATTTAATAAAAATTATGAAGGTTCAAAAATAATTAGATTGGAAAAAAATTATAGATCAACTCAAAATATTCTAACAACCGCCTCTAAATTAATAGAGAATAATCAAAATAGAGTTGGTAAAACATTGTATACTAATGGTGAGAAAGGTAACCTTGTAAATTTAAATTGTTACAAAAGCGGAAAAGACGAAGCTATTAATATCGGAGATCATATTGAGAAACTAAAAAAAGAATTTGGTTTCAATAATATTGCTATTTTAGTTAGAGCCATATTTCAGACTAGGGAATTTGAAGAGAGATTTTTAAAAATAGGTATTCCATATAGGATAATTGGAGGTACAAAGTTTTATGAAAGAGCTGAAATAAAAGATTGTATTGCTTATCTAAGGATTGTGTTTCAAAATAAAGATGATTTAGCTTTTGAAAGAATAGTAAATGTACCAAAAAGATCAATCGGAGATACCACTATTAAGCAGATAAGTGAGTACGCAAAACATAATAATTTTTCACTTATGGATAGCGCAAAAAAATTGTTGGAATTAAATAAAATAAAACCTAAAACTAAAATTGGTCTCAATTCTATTATTAATTTTATAAATAAGTGGGTAAATGATTACAAAAAAGGGATGAGCCATATTAAACTTCTTCAAATAATAATGGATGAGTCAGGATATAGCCAGATGTTAAAAAATAAAAAAGATTTAGAAAATGAAAATAGATTAGAAAATATAAAAGAATTAATTAATGCAATGAAAGAATTTGATAACTTAGAAAGTTTTTTAGAGCATGTATCTTTAGCTACATCTATAGATAAAGACTGGGAAGGACAAAAAATAAATTTAATGACTATGCATGCATCTAAAGGTTTAGAATTTGATGTAATTTTTTACCCGGCTGGGAAGAAGGACTTTTCCCTCATCAAAAGTCAATTGAGGAGAAAGGTGATAAAGGTTTGGAAGAAGAACGAAGACTTGCTTATGTTGGAATAACAAGGGCAAAGAAGATATTAAATATTTCATTTTCTATGAATAGATTTTATCAAGGTGATTGGATAGATAGTTTAGCATCTAGATTTATAGATGAATTACCAGAGGAAAATCTTCAGAAAAATATTCAAAACGAGGATGAAAACAACGACTTTGAATTTAATCAAGATATAGATTTTGAGAGTGAAATAAAAAGTCCAGGATGGTTGAGGTATCAAAAAAGGCTAAAATAAATGTCTCCTCTAAGAAATATTAAAAAAAGTTTAATTACACAAAATCTAGATGGCTATGCTGTTCCAAAAAATGATGAATTTTTTCAGGAATATTCTAATCCAAATATTTTAGAACATATAACTAATTTTAAAGGTTCTGCTGGTTTGGCATTAATAACAAAAAAAGAAAATATTTTATTCGTGGATGGGAGATACACTACTCAAGCAAAGAAAGAAGCTGGTAGAAATTTTAAAATAATCGAAACTAATAAAGAATCAGTTAAAAAAATAATTACTTCATATAATTTTGTAATGAGAATTGGTTATTCCCCCAAATTATTTACAAGTTTAAGTCTTGAAAAAATCTTTGGGAAAAATTGTCAAATGGTGCCACAAAGTCAGGAAATTAAGAAATTCATAAAGAATAAATACAATAAAAAAACTAATTTATTTTATACATTAGGTAAAAATATAGTAGGTGAAACAGTCAAAAGTAAAATTAATCGTTTAAATAGAGTGCTTAAAAAGAAAAGAATTGATAATATCTATATTAGTTCACCAGAAAATGTTGCTTGGTTATTAAATATTAGGGGTAGAGATAACCCAAATAGTCCAATACCTAATTGTCAAATAATTTTAAATAAAAATAAAATTTATTTTTTTTCAGATAAACAAAAAACTATTATTTTAAAAAAGAAAAAAATATTTAACAATATCGAATACTTTGATAAAAAAAAATTTTTTGATGTTATAAAAAAAATTAATGGATCGAATATTTTGGTAGATAAAGATTCATGTTCAATTTATGATGAAAGCTTAATCAGAACAAGATTTAATTTATATTTTGATAACGATCCATGTTATCGATTAAAATCAATAAAAAATAAAATTGAAATTAAAAATACAAAAAAAATACACTTATACGATGGATTGGCTATGACTAAATTTCTTTATTATTTAAAAAATAAAAAATTAAGATTTGATGAGATCAAATTAGAAAAAAAACTGGAAGAATTAAGAAAAAGAAACAAGGCATATCTTTTTCCAAGTTTTAATACAATTTCAGGATCTGGACCAAATTCTGCAATTATTCATTATAAAGCGAGTAAGATATCTAATAGAAAAATTAAAAGGAACGATATTTATCTATGTGACTCAGGTGGACAATATAATTATGGGACAACAGATGTAACACGGACTATATGTTTTTCTAAACAAAGTCTAAAAATTAAAAATATATTTACTAGAGTTTTAAAAGGACATATAGCAGTAGTATCATCTACAATAACAAGTGATACTACGGGTTCTAAACTAGATAAAAAAGCAAGAAAGTGGCTAAAAGAAATTAATTTAAATTATTCACATGGTACAGGTCATGGTGTGGGTTTTTTTCTTAATGTTCACGAAGGTCCGATGAGTATATCAAAATTTGACAAAAACAGTCTTAAGGAAGGCATGATTTTGAGTAACGAACCAGGATATTATAAGCCCGGACATTTTGGAATTAGAATAGAAAATTTGATTTTTGTATATAAAAAATATAAAAAATTATTTTTTGATAATTTAACATTTGCACCAATCGATTTTGACTTAATTAACAAAAATTTATTAAATAAGTCAGAAAAAAATTACTTATGTAATTATCATAAAAAAATTTATAATTTTTATAAAAATGCTTTAGATCCAAATGAAAAAGTTTGGTTAAAAAATTTAACTAATAAGTTTATTGAAATCACTTTGCGATAAAATTTTTATACTTAACTCTTTTGCCTTAATAATTTTTTTACTAGTTGGTTTTTCTCCTGTTACTAAATAATCTAGCTTATTATTTATAGTACTCAAAATTTTTCCTGAGTTATTCTCAATTATTGACTTTGCCTCTGCTCTACTTATTCCACTAAGTTTACCTGTTATAAGAAATGTTTTATTCTTTAATTTTCCATCATTTTTTCTTTTAGAAAATTTAATTTTTAAATATTTTTTTAATTCTGAGATAATTTTGATATTTGTTTTGTTCGAAAAAAATTTTTTTAACGACTTTATTTGTGTCTCGCCTATTCCATCAATATTTAAAAAAGATTCAAAATTGAAAGAATTATCTATTTTTGATAGCTTTTCTACACTTTGAATATTATCTGCTAATAATTTTGCGTTCTCTTGACCTATATGCCTTATTCCCAAAGAGTAAATTAATTTATCAAGTGATATGATTTTAGAATTTTCTATTGAAAACTTCAGGTTTGAAGCTGACAGTGTACCCCATCCTTCTAATTTTTCGATTTTTTTAAAATCTAGGTTAAAAATATCGTATGGATATCTTATGAAATTCAGATGCCAAAATTTTTCAATAACCTTTTTTCCTAATCCATCAATATTCAAGGCATCTTTAGAAATAAAATGTTTTAATTTTTCTATTGATATTTTATCACAGTCATAACCTTCAGATGTACACCTTTTAATGGCATCATATTTTTTTGTACTTAAATTAAATTCTTTAATTATATTTGAATGACAAGATGGGCATTTATTTGGAAAAATAAATTTTTTTGCATTCTTAGGTCTTTTAGAAATATCAACCTGAATCACATGGGGTATTACATCCCCTGCTCTTTCAATTTTAACATAATCTCCTATTCGAATATCTTTTCTTTTAATTTCATCCTCATTATGCAATGATGCGTTAGATACTACTACTCCACCAATATTTACAGGTTTTATTTTCGCAACAGGGGTTAAAGCACCCGTTCTTCCAATTTGAATTTCAATGTTTAGAATTTGAGAATATGAGCTTTTAGCTGAAAACTTATGAGCTGTTGCCCACCTTGGAGCATTTGATACATTGCCTAATCTAATCTGTAAACTAATATCATTAACTTTGTAAACTAAACCATCAATATCATAATTTAGATTGTACCTTAAATTTTCCATTTTATTGTGGTTATTAACTAGTTCACTTGTGCCGGAAATAATTTTATTTAATTTATTCGTTTTGAAACCCCATGTTTTTAATGCTGATAAAAACTCTGATTGTTTTTTAAATTTATTCTCACTAATAAAACCATGACTATAAGCAATAAAATTTAATGGAATTTTTTTTGTTTCATCTGGATTTTTCTGTCGTAAAGAACCAGAGGCTGCATTTCTAGGATTTGCAAATTTATTATTAATTTTTTCAAAATCTTGTATTCCTATAAAAACTTCCCCTCTTATATCTATATCATCAGGAAAATCATTTTTTTCAATTTTTTTTGGAATATCTTTTATTGTCTTCAAATTTTCTGTTATTAATTCACCTTCATATCCATCACCTCTTGAAACACCTGATACTAATTTTCCATTTTTATAAGTTAGCGAGGCTGATATTCCATCTATTTTTGGCTCAACACTAAATTCTAAATTAGTTGAGTCTGGTAAATTTAAATAATTTAATATTTTTTTTTGAAAATTTTTTAGGTCATCAACAGAAAAAACATTTGATAGCGATAGCATTTTTACTCTATGTTTTAATTTTTTGAAGTTTTTTGAAGGTTTAAAACCAATTTGTAAAGAGGGTGAATTACTTGAAATTAATTCAGGATATTTTTTTTCTAACTCTAAAATTTCATTTTTTAACTTGTCATAATCAGAATCAGAAATTTTTGGACTACTTTTTTCATAATAATGCTTATTATGGATTAACAACTTCTTGATTTTTTCTTTATATACTTTGCTGATAGAAATTTCACTCATATTTTAATTAATAAGTGATTTGAACCTTTTTAAAATTGAGTTATTTTTTTTGTCAATTTTTTTTAATTTAACTTTAGAATATTGTTTATTAAATATTTTATAGGTTTTTTCATACCAATCTCCCGACTGATAATTATATCCTAAAATTGATGCGTATCTTTGCGCCTCATCCTTTAATCCTAACTTATAATGTATCTCTACTAATCTGTGCAATGCTTCTTCAACATAAATTGTTCTATCATATTCTGTAGTAATTGTTTTTAATCTATTAATAGCAGGTATCCATTTTTCTTTCTCAATATAAAATCTGGCTAAATAAATTTCTTTTGATGCTAATATCTCATTAATCAATTCTAATTTATATTCTGAGTCAATCGCAAATTCACTATTTGGGTAATTATTAATAATAATATTAAAATTTTCTTTTGCCTTAACTAGTGGATTCAAATCTTTTTTCTCATCTACAATTTGCTCATAATAAGATAATGCTAATAGATAATATCCATAATTCTTTCTATCGTGCATCGGATAAGTTTTTAAATATCTGTTAAGTTCAGAAATTGAATCTTCATATAATCCTGAAACGTAGTAAGAATAAGCGGTCATTAGAGATGATCTTGGAGCCCACAAAGATTGGGGAAATAATATTTCAGCTTCACTAAATTTTTTTGCTGCATTAAAAGCATCTCCTTTATCTAAAAAGTCTAAGCCTTCATTATATGCCTCTATCATTTGAGTATTTAAATCAGTATCTTTCATTTGAACAACCTCCAGTTCTTTCTTAGAACAGGAAATTATCATTAAAAAAATTGATAATATAAATATTGAATACCTAAGCATTTTTTTATTTTACCAGAATTTATATTAAATTCTAATTTTTATGCTATTGATTTTAATTGTTGTTTATTTAAGAAAGTATGTGGCAGATTCTTACCTTTAAGCTCGATAAAGGAAAAATTTGATTTATTTTCAAAAACTTTTCGTAAAAGTTTATTTGTAAGACTATGACCACCTTGAGAACACTTTAATGAACCAATTATTCTATACCCAGACAAATATAGGTCTCCCATACAATCTAATATTTTATGGTTTACAAATTCATTTTTAAATCTCAAACCTTTTTTATTTAATACTTTGTTACCATCCACTACAATAGCGTTATCTAAACTACCACCTTTAGCTAAACCAAGAGATTTTAATTTGTCTATATCTTCGAATTTACAAAAAGTTCTAGAATTATATATTTCAAGCAAGTCATCGTTTAAAATATTTACCTTGTTTTTTTGGTTTTCAATTATACAATTTGGGTACTTTATCTCAAACTCAATATCAGAGCTTACTTTTGACTTATTAATTTGTATGAACTTTTGATCTTCAACAATTTCAATTTTTTTATCAATCTTTATCAATTTTATTGGACAATCACTATTTTTCAAACCTGAATTTAAAATTAATGAAACCCACTCTTTGGCTGATCCGTCAAGTATAGGGACCTCTTGTTCGTTAATTTCAACTGTAGCATTATCTATACCTAAACCGTAAAATGCTCCCATAAGATGTTCAATAGTAGATACTTTGACACCATTTTCATTTTGAATTGTGGTACACAAATTTGTATCACACACATTCATGTAATTTGGTATAATCAAATTTTTGTGATTTACATCAACTCTTTTAAATAAGATACCTGAATTTGGTTCGCTTGGTAAAATCTTTACATCAACTTTTTTACCTGTATGCAATCCTACACCATTTACGTGTATAGGAGTTTTTATTGTTTTTTGATTTAGGATAGACATAATTACTAAATATTAAATTTTTAATATTTAGTGAAAACAACAAATGTTACAGTAAAATACGATTAATTAGAAAATAGATAAAATAATTTCTCAAATAATCCTGTTTTTTGTTGGCGTTTAGGTACTATCACTACTTCATTGCTTATATCAGATCGATCATAATCAAATGCTGAGTCACAAATTAAACTACTATTTTCCTCAAAAAAACTCATATCGTCAAAATGATTATATTCTTCTTTTAAATATATAGATTTTTTACTAAGTAGTTTTGACCCTTCACCACTAAAAACTAATATAGATTTAGTATTTTTTATTAATGATATATAATCAAAATCTTTAAAACTTAAATCTATTATTTCCTCTATTCTTGCATGCACAATTTTAATTAATAAGTCTTTAGAACTTTCGTCGTTTAAAAATGTTAAATTATTTTGTTTAAGTTGCAATTTGATATTCTCTGACTCTTGCAAATCATAGTTTAACAATTTGGAAATATCTTTTGTTACATGATTGCCACCAATAGGTATGAATTTACTGTAAATTAAATTATTTGAATTATAGAAAAAAATTGATGTTTTGTTTAATCCAATATCTAAAAAAACTTTAGATTTATACTCTGCATAATACTTATTATAATTTAAAGACTTAATATAACTTGTATTAAAAAAGTTATCGACAATGATATGGTTTTTTTTTAAAGTTTTTCGAACATTTAAAATGATGGATTTTGGTATTAACAAAAATTTAATTTCTAATACCAATTCATTTGAAATACTGTCATCAGGCAATTCATAAAAAACCACTTCATCTAAAATATATTTATTAATTATTAAGTGTTGAATTTTATAATTTAAATAATTATTTTCTATTAATAATTTTGCCTCTTGAATAAATGTCTTAATTAAATTTTTATTTAACTTATTTTTATCAATATGTTTTTTTATAGATAAATCTAATGAGATACAATCTTTGTCGTCTATCATTACATTTATATTTTTTAAATGTTTTCCGATTTCTTTTTCAGTTTTAACAATAATTTTTTTTAATTGATTTTCCTGATAGATAATATTTTCGGTATTTTGTTGATATGTTATTTCAGATATAAATTTTGAATTAGGTAGATAATTGGCAAATATGCCAATTCGAAACTTATAGGAACCAAAATCTATTATCGAAAATAATTCATCAGGTCGCATTACCTATAATTACTTGATTTGCTACCCTTAAATCAATAATTTTTTTTTCAAAATTATTATTCTCCATCATTTTTTTTACCACTTTAATTGCTTCATGGAAATTTTTGTTTGGCAATTTAATAATTATACCTTTTTGGGTTTTAATATCCCACCTATTATTTTCAAAGTAATAAAAATCTGTTATTTGATCATTTCCAAAACCATTTTCTTCTAAAGATTTATATAAATCTAAAAATCTATCTGGCTTAAAAGTACCAAAAATATTAGGTAGATTTAAATTGTAGATAATTTCGTCGTTAACAAATTTACCATTTAATCCAAGATAATATTTTTGTCCATTTAAAATTGTTTTGCCAACTAATTTTGTATGTTCTGCAAAAATATAAATTTCAGAGGGATATTTTTTAGTAACACTAAATTTATGTATATAATTTTTAGATAACAAAATATTTTCAACATTTCTTTTATTCAAAAAAAAAATATTTTGATTTAGTATATTTTTAAATTGATTTTTTAGTATTTTTTCATAATTATTATTAAGTCCCTCTATATTAATATATTTGATTTGAAAGAAAGTAGAGGTAAAAAATTTTAGATTTAAATTATTAATATTACTTAATAAAAGTAATATTAATAAATAAAACAAATACCTATTTTTTCTATTTATTGATTGATGCATCATTTATTATCCAAAGTAGTAATTTAAAAAAACTTATATTTTTATATCTGGCAATTTCTGGCACTAATGATAATGCGGTCATACCCGGTTGTGTATTCAATTCTAGTAGATAAAACTTATTATTAAAAAATTTAAAGTCTGATCTTGTTACACCTCTACACTTTAGAAGTTTGTGAGCTTTTAAAGCAATATTCATAGCTTTTTCATAATTATCTTTTGAAATATTTGCGGGCATAATATGCTTAGTATTTGCATTTTTGTTATATTTAGCTTTGTAGTCATAGAATTTTCTTTTTGGTACTAATTCTATAGCTCCTAATTTTCTATTACCCATAATTGCTACTTGGATTTCTTTACCAGGTATATACTGCTCTATTAATACCTCATTATAATTTTTTAATTTATCTAAACTCTTAAAAATATTTTGTTTGTTACATATATACACACCTACACTAGATCCTTCATTTATTGGTTTTACTACAACTGGGTATTTAAATTTTTTTTTTATATCTGTTTGAATTTTTTTTTTATTTAATTGTGATTGTTTTATTTTAATCGAATGAGGAGTTAAAATTTTATATTTATTAAAAATTTTTTTTGATAGGTCTTTGTCAATAGCTATTGATGATGATTTTACTCCTGAATGTGTATATTTTATTTTTTCTTTTTCCAAAATTGACTGGATATAACCATCTTCTCCGAATCTTCCATGAAGAGCATTAAAAACAACATGGGGTTTTATTTTTTTTAATTTTTGTACTAAATCTCCTTTAGGATCTATTATTATGGCTCTATATTTCTTTTTGATTGATTTAAATACCTCTTTACCAGTTTGAAGACTTATCTCTCTTTCTTTAGAATATCCACCTGCTAAAATTACAACTTTTTTTTTCATTTAATTGATTATTTCTACCTCTAGTTCCAAATTAATATTATACTTTTCTTTTACTTGATATTTAACATAAGTAATTAATTTGTTCATATCGTCAAAAGATGCATTTTTTTTATTTACAAAAAAATTAGCGTGATGGTCAGATATCATTGCATCTCCAAATTGGATATCTGGGGGGACAGATTTTCTTATAATTTCCCAAACTTTTAAATTATTTGGATTTATAGGGTTTTTAAATGTACTCCCGCTAGTTTTAATTTTTGATGGTTGAGTATCTGATTTAATTTTTTTTAATCTTATTATTTCATTAGATATTTTACTCTTTTCCGATTTTATTCCCTTAAACGTACCACTTAAAAAAATCAATTTTTTATCAAGATTAGTTCCTCTGTAATGGAAATGAATTTTATTTGCAGGTATAGTTATTAAATTTCCTGTAAAATCTAATGCCTGAATTGAAACCAAAATATCTTTAAACTCTTTATTATAACATCCTGAGTTCATTTTTATGCCTCCACCGATAGTTCCAGGTATACAAGACAAAAACTCTAAACCAGAAATTTCATGTTCTTCGCAATATTCAGATAATTTTCTATCTAATACGTTTCCTCCCGCAATAATAGAGTTTTCATTAAGTTTTGAAATGTTATTAAATCTTTTTCCAAGTTTAATTATAACTCCATCATATGTTTTGTCTGTCATTAAAATATTAGATCCTGCACCTAAAATAAATATCTTTCCTCTATTTTTATAAATTTTTAAAAAATGTATTAATTCATTTAAGTTTTCTGGTCTAAAGAAAATTTTGGTATTTCCACCAATATTAAACCAATTTAAATTTTTAATGTTATAATCAAAAAAAATATCACCATTGATATTTTTTGAAAAACTTAAAATATCATCTATTTTCATTTAAGTTTTTTGGAAGCATTCTCATCCAATTTGATATAGAGCCTGCACCCATTCCAATTACTAAGTTATTTCCATATATGTTATGTTTTACAAATTTTGATAATTCCTCTTGATTTCTAATCATTATTAATTTCACGTTTGAAAATTTAATTATTTCTTTAGCAAAGTTTTTATAAACAAAATTTATTTTAAGGTTTTCTCCAGCCTTATAAACCGGGCATAACAACACAAAATCGGCTTCTTCAAAACATTTTACAAATTTACTTTTAAGAGTATTGAGCCTAGAAATTCTATGTGGTTGAAATACACAATATATTTTTTCGTCTTTATAAACGCTTTTAACACCTTCTAGAACAGAGTATATTTCAGTGGGATGATGAGCATAATCATCAATGAAAATTGAATTTTTATATTTAAATATGTGATTGAATCTCCTTTGGACACCTTTAAAATTTTTAAGTCCATTTTTTATCATTTTGTTTGAAATTCCAATTGAGTAAGCAACAGCAATTGCAGCAGTAGCATTTCTTATATTATGTAATCCTAACAATGGAATTACTAAATTTTTAATTTTATTATTTTTTTGTCCTGGTATTGAAATCATTATATCAAATTTGGAAAAATTTTTGTCCCTCTTAATATTATTAATTCTAAAATTTGAATTTAGTTTCAATCCATAAGTTAAAATGTTTTTTATTTTAATTTGTTTAACTACTTCTCTATTAATATCATCATCTAAACAAATAAAACATTTTCCAAAAGATGGAGTTTTTTCAATAAATTTTTTAAAGTTATTTTTTAAATTTTCTATTGACCCATAATGATCCAAATGCTCTTTATCTATGTTATTTACTATTGAGTATGAGACAGGGAGATCAAGAAAACTTCCATCAGACTCATCAGCTTCAACTATACACCAGTCACTTTTTCCTAATCTTGCAGAATTTCCATCAGAATTAAGTACACCACCATTGATTATGGTTGGATCTATACTCGTTGAATTAAAAATTGATGATATTAAAGAGGTAGTAGTTGTTTTACCATGAGAACCAGAAACAACTATATTTTTTTTTAAAGATACAATATGCCCTAACATTTCTCCTCTTTTAAAAATCGGAAGTTTTCTTTTTTTTGCCTCAAGAAGTTCTGGATTATTTTTTTTAATTGCAGATGAAATCACTATAATAGTTGAGCCTAATACATGATTTTTTTTATGTCCTATTAGAACCTTAATTTTATGTCGTTTTAATCTATCAATATTTTTTCCAGTTGATATATCGCTACCTTGAATTTTAAATCCCATTGAACCCATTATTATAGCCAGTCCGCTCATTCCAATTCCACCTATACCTATAAAATGAATATTTTCTGTTTTTGCTAATTTAATTTTCATTAAATAAATCGATAAGTTTTTTATTTATATTATCCCAATTATTTTTGTAAGATAAATCCACAGTACTATCAAATTTTTTTTTATATACATTATTATCTGCAAAAATACTTTGAATTAACTTCTCAATTTTTTTGATAGATAATTCTTGTTGTCTATATATCCAACAACAATTTTTACTTCTATAGTATTTTGCATTAAAATATTGATGATCATCTTTTGCATGAGGATATGGTATTCCTATAAAAGGTATGTTATATTGTATTAGTTCGGCCATAGATGATGCTCCGCATCTTGTAAATGCTAAATTATAGTTACCTAAAATTTTATGTAAATTATTATCAAATGTAAATAATTTGAATTCTAAATTCATTTTTTTATAAATTTTTTCAATATTATAAATCTTTTTTTTACTATTAACTTGTTGCAAAATATTTAACTTTACTTTTTTTGATAAACTTTGGACTAAAGTTAAAATAAAATTATCGAAGAATTCAGCTCCCTGGCTGCCACCAAGTATTACTATGTTGATTTTATCGATGAAATTATATTTTGTATTCTTTTTAGATGAATAATAGTTTTGTCTTAATATTGGTTCTATTTCATATATTTTACTTTTAAACTTAATTGGTAAATTACAGATATTTGAGCTATAACATAATATTCTCTTTGCAAATTTTAGAATAAGTAGATTAGTTCTTCCTATAATTGAATTTGGTTCAAATAATATTATTTTAATACCTAACAATCTTGCGGATATACAAATTGGAAAAGACATATAACCTCCAGTACTTAAAACTAGATCAATTTTTTTCTTTTTTAAAAAAAATAAAGATTTAAGGATGGGAATGGTTAATAAAAAAAATTTAATAGGATATAAAAATAAATTTGAAGTAATTTTTGGGGTATAAATAACATCATAAGAATAACTATCATTAATAAATTTAGTTCCCCTTTGATCAGTTAAAATAGAGACTTTAAAATGGTCTTTTAAATGATCATAAAATGTTAAAGCTGGTATAACATGGCCTCCTGTCCCTCCTGTCGAAATTAATAAATTTTTTTTCAATGCTAAATCTCTCTTTTTGTAAAATTAAGTATAATTCCCGATAATATTGCTGTACTAATTATAGACGAACCTCCATAACTTAGAAATGGCAATGTCATTCCAGTTGTAGGTAGAATTCCTATGTTTACTCCTACATGTATAAATGTCTGTAACAATAATAGAGTTATACATCCAAGAAGAATTAACTTAATTTTAGGATCTTTTTCTTTATCAATTTTTTTCATTACTTGAAATGATAATAGTAAATAAATTAACATTATTACAATTACAACAACAACACCGAACTCTTCTGATATGACTGATATAATATAATCCGTGTGAGCCTCAGGAACTTTAGAATTTAAAGTCCCTTCTCCAATGCCTTTTCCGAATAAACCCCCATTCATTATTGCCTCTGATGCTCTATCAGATTGATAAGTGTTACCAGTTTCTGGTCTAAAAAATGAGATAAGTCTTAACTTTATATAACTAAATTTAGGAAAGAAAATAATTGAATAAATAAGAGTAGATCCTAAAAATACAAAGAAAGAAAAAAAAAGTAAAAGATTAATACCCGAAACAAAAATTAAAGAAAACCATACCAAGGTTATTAATATGCTCTGTCCTATATCGGGCTGCAAAACCAAAAGTAAAATTACTGGTGATACAATTGTTAGACTTAATAAGTATTTATAATAAATTCCTCTAAAGTTTGAAACAGTGAATAATGTGCTTAATAAAACTATTATAAAAGGCTTTAATAATTCTACTGGCTGAAATCGTGGTAAAAAACCAAAATCAAGCCATCTTTTTGAACCTTTGACCTCTACACCTAAAAAAGGAACTAATAAGAGAAAAATAAATGAAATGAAAAAAAATATTATGCAAAACTTAAGAACTTTATTTTTCTCTAAATACGACAGTAAAATAAAAATAAACACACTTAAAATAATAAATATTAAATGTTTTATAAAAAAATAATAAGAGTTTGTGCTTAATTTATCAGATGCAATAATTGAGGTTGAAACTAGAGAAAAAAAAAGACCAAGAAGAAATAATCCTAATATTATAACAAAGATAATTTTATCAATATTTTTCCACCAAACATAATAATTTTCAAATAAATTATTTTGCATTAGTAGTATTTATAAGAAATTTTTTTATTAAATCATCAAAATACTTACCACGTTCTTCAAAATTTTTAAATTGATCGTAAGACGCTGCTGCCGGACTAAATATGATATTTGATTTCAAAGTAGAAAATTTGATATCTTTTATTACTTCTTTCAATGCATTTTTCAACAAAGTAATTTTTTTTATTTGAATTTGATTTTTTAGTTTTTTTTCAAAAAAAGATTTATTTTTTCCTATTACGTATCCCTTAATATTTTGCATTGAATTTTTAGGTAATTTTATTTTATCCCCCTTTTTATTTAGTCCACCTAAAATCCAGTAAATATTTTTATAATTTTTTAATAAATTAATCGTCGAAGAAAAACTTGTTGATTTAGAGTCATTTATTATTAAAATTTTTTTACTATTAAAAATAATTTCTTGCCTATATTTTAGCGGCTTAAAATTATTTATTGTGTTTATAAGTTTATTATTTTTAATTTTTAAAAGATTGGATATTTTAATAACAAAATTCAAATTTTCTTGATTATTTGCGTTATTAAAATATTCATTTTTAATTTGTTTTAAGTAATTGTTATGAACATTAGAACTTACTTTGTAAAGTTTAGATTTTAATTTTCTTGTATTAAGATATTTATCTAAAACTTTATTATTTTTGCATATAATTGCTTTAGAATACAAATTTTGATTTAAAATTAATTGAGATTTTACTTTAACATAATTGAAAAAATTATTATGTCTTTCTAAATGATCAGGGGCAATGTTAAGTATAACTGCTATATCTGACTTAAAATGATTTGAGTAATCAATTTGGTACGATGAAACTTCTATAACGAAAATTGTGTTTTTAGTAACTTTTTTTTCATTTAAAACTGGTTTACCAATATTTCCAACCAATCGAACATCTTTTTTTGAATTTTTTAAAATATCATAAAGAAGTTTACATGTTGTCGATTTTCCATTAGTTCCAGTTATCGCTATTTTAAAATTACTTTTATAGGCACAATAAAAAATATCAAGTTCTGAAATTATTTTTTTTTTATTTTTAAGTAAAAAATTTTTTAAAGTGCAATTTTTTAAATTTATACCTGGGCTTAAAACTACATAATCTAACTTTATTTTATTTAAAAATTTTTTGTTTAAGAATTTTATATTTTTATTTTTATTAGTTTTAATTTTATCATCATAAACAATTACTGAATTTCTTTTTTTTAAATAGTTTAAACATGCTTTTCCAGTAATGCCAAAACCATAAATCAAAATTTTTTTATTTATTAGGTTTAGCATTATCTTAATTTTAAAGTAGCTAATCCAATTAAAGCCAATATTATTGATATTATCCAAAATCTGATTACAACTGTGGATTCAGCCCACCCTTTTTTTTCAAAATGATGGTGAATTGGTGCCATTTTAAAAATTCTTTTTCCAGTAATCTTGAAAGATAAAACCTGAACAATTACTGATAAAGCTTCAAACACAAAAAGACCACCGGTTATAGCTAAAACAATTTCATGCTTAGTTAATATTGAAACTGCACCTAAAGAGCCGCCCAAAGCTAAAGAGCCAGTATCGCCCATAAAAATTTTAGCAGGTGGAGCATTGAACCAAAGAAATCCCAAACAAGCACCAATTATAGATCCACAAAATATTGCCACCTCCCCTGCTCCTACAATATAGGGTATTTGAAGATATTCTGAAAATACAACGTTACCAGTTACATAACTAATAAATGCAAAACAAGCAGCAACCAATATTACAGGCACTGTAGCTAGTCCATCCAAACCATCAGTTAAATTTACAGCATTTGAAGACCCAACAATTACAAAAAGATAAAAAGGTACAAAAAACCAACTAAGATTTATTATAATGTTTTTAAAAAACGGAACATATAAATTTTTTAAATCTACTGGATTAGCAAAATAAGTTAGGATTAAAATACCCACTAGAGCTAAAATTATTTGTATAATAAATTTAAATTTTGACGATATCCCAGCAGAACTTTTACTTTTAATTTTTTTTAAATCATCGTAAGCACCAAGTAGTCCAAATGATAAGGCTATGTAAATAAGAAACCAGTTAAAAGGATTAAGAAGGTCCCCCCATAAAAGAATTCCTGAAAATAAACCTAAAAGAATTAAGACACCACCCATAGTGGGTGTACCAATTTTTTTTATTATGTGCTCCTCAGGACCATCTTTTCTTATCGGATTATGAATTTGCTTTGTTGAAAAATAATTTATAAAAGGTGTGCCAACTAAAAATACAACTAACATGGAGGTGAACATTGCTAGTCCAGTTCTTACTGTTAGATATTTAAAAACATTTAAAAAAGAGAAGTGATCTACTAAACTTATAAAAAAACTATATAACATTTAATTACCAGATATATCCTTTACATATCTATTAAGACCTGTTGAATTTGATCCTTTGATCATTAAATAATCTTTATTTTTTAAATCTTTCTCCACAAAGTTTTTCAACTGATTAAAATTTACTATTCTCCCTTTTTTTTGTGTTTTAATTTTGTTAAAGGTATGTCTAATATATTTACCTGTTACAAAAACTTTATTAATTTTTGAATTATTAATATAATTTGCACATTTTATATGAAGTTTTTTCGAAAATTTACCTAGCTCTAGCATATCTCCTAGTAAAGCAATTCTCCTAGATTTTTTATCACCTAACAAACCCATTTTATCTATGGAAAATTTAAGAGATAACGGATTCGAATTATAGCTTTCATTAATTAAGGTAATATTTTTTTTATTAATTTTAATATTAGAAATATTTCCTCTTCCCTCAGTTATTTGATGTTTGGTGAATATATTCTTACTAATCTTCTCTATATCGAAATATATAGATAATATTCCTAGTGATCCTAAAATATTATCAATATATGGTATTAAGATTTTTGGAATCATAAATGTTTTTTTTTTATATTGATTTATTATTATTTCAATTATTGAATTAGATTTATATTTGTAAATTTTTTTTAATTTTATATTTGCTTTTGAATTTTTGCTAAAAGAAATTATATTTAATCTTTTTTTCAAGGCTTTTTTTTTAAAATAATCAAAAAATCTATCGTCTTTATTTAATATAATATAACCATTATTTTTAATTTGATCTATTAATTCACTTTTAGCATCAGCAATACCTTTTATGCTTTTAAAATTTTTAATATGAGCATATGAAATGTTTGTGATTATACCTACGTCAGGTCTGATTAGGTTTGATAATGTATTTATCTCATTTTTTTTATCCATTCCGACTTCAAACACACCAAAATTATTCTTCATATTAATATTAAAAAGAGAAATAGGTACACCAAACTTATTATTAAATGAATTTTTTGAACATGTAGTAGATGAAATCTGAGAGAGACAATGGTTTAGCAAATTTTTAAATGATGTTTTTCCAGCACTACCTGTCACTGCAATTGCATTTATATTTGATACTTGTCTTATTTTTTTTGATACCTCTGAAAAAAATTTTAAAGAATTATTTACACTAATAATTTTAGGATTTTTAACATTTGTCTTGTTTACTATTGCAACTACTGCTTTATTATCAATAGCGTCAATTGCAAAAAAACTTCCGTCGATTTTTTTTCCTTTTAAACCGAAAAATATTTGGTTTTTTTTTATTTTTTTTGAATTAGTCGATGCAGTATTAATATGTTTATAATTATTAACCTTATTAGATCTTAACGACTCATTTAATATGTTAATTTTCCATGAATTAGAAAGCGTCAAATTCTTATTTTTTATATATTTTTTAATTATAACTTTATCTGAGAAAAATTTTTTTTTCTTATATTCTTGAAAAGTTTCATGACCTTTGCCAGCGACTATTAAAATATCTCCTGATTTTAAATTACTTATTCCAGTTTCTATTGCTTTTTCTCTTGATGGAATTTCAATCAATTTTTTCTTTTTAATGTAAGTTTTTATTTGTGATCTAATACTTTTAGGATTCTCTCCTCTTGGATTATCGTCGGTTAAGTATATATTATTGCAAAGATTGTTTGCAATTCTACCCATCTCTTTTCTTTTTGACTTATCTCTTTCACCGCCACATCCAAAAACAATTGATATTTTCGACATATTATATTGAGATTTTATATTTGAAATACAATTTTTTAATGCATCGGGTGTATGCGAGTAGTCCAAAATAACCTGAGAATAATTTTTCAAATTAGAAACTTTTTCAAATCTTCCATTTAAATTTTTAATTTTACTTAAAATTTTAATAATCTCATCAATTGGCAATGTACAACTTGCTGCTAAAACAGCCATTAATAAATTCTTTATTTGTACGTATCCAATTAATCGACTGAAAAAAATAAATTTTCTTTTATTAAATATAAACTCTATTTTTTGAATATCTTTTAAATATGAATGCTTTAAAATTCTCAGGTTACCATTTGATCCGATTGATAAAGATCTAAGTTTATTTTTTTTAATAATTTTTTTAATAATTTTAGACTCCTTTATATCTGTATCATAAATTACTAATCCATCTTTTTTTATAAGATTTTTAAATAAAATAAGTTTTGAATTTAAATAATTCTTATAATTCCTATGGTAATCAAGATGATCTTTTGTAAGATTTGTGAAGATTCCTATATCAAATTTTAGTCCATCTAATCTACTTTGATGTAGACCATGACTAGATGCCTCCAGTATTACGTTTTCAATTTTCTTTTTCTTTATTCTGTTCAATATTTTATGTAAAGAAATAGGATCTACAGTTGTATTATTAGTTATATGTTTCATTTCTTTTCCAATTACACCAAGTGTACCTATAGAACACGATCTTTTTTTGCATAAATTCATAATTTGATTATAAAAATTAGCAATCGATGATTTTCCATTTGTACCCGTAACTGCTATAAGATTTTTTGATTTTCCAGGATAAAATTTACTTGAGATTTTTG
>ENA-OSEY01000822-OSEY01000822.1-marine-metagenome-genome-assembly--contig:-NODE-822-length-21868-cov-2.495572_pt1 | contig 21868 bp, 14 predicted proteins | sample MGYA00248465_ERZ534230 | MGnify/ENA primary metagenome ERZ534230 (study PRJEB26409, sample SAMN06344110) | marine metagenome | isolation source: Sea water from surface | place: Atlantic Ocean:Southern...
GTGAAACCATATCCAATGCCACAGATGGAGATTTTATTTTCACTACTGGCACTGCTAATGGCGCTCTCACATTAAAAAACTCTAATGCTTCCGATGGTAAAGCAGCCATAGAACTTGTATCAGATAATGCTAATGAGGTTGGTGATGGATATGAAATTCAATCATTAAATGGAGTATTTACTGTAACGGGAGACCATTCAACAAGCGGGACTTATGATGATACATTTATTACCGTAAATGGGAATTCTACACCAGCATCATCATATACTACTATTGCAGGTGATCTTAGAGTGGATGGTGGCGAAATAGGTATCTCAGGAGACACAGATCTCATTGCACTAGCATCTGGAAGGGCAACAGTCGATGGTGAATTGGTCGTAACCTCATTAGACATAGGCGGTACTGACATCACATCCACTCCAGCCGAGTTAAACATCATTGATGGAAACACCTCTGCAACAGGTACAACTGTAGCAGGCGCTGATAGGGTTGTTTTAAATGATGCTGGTACTATGGTTCAGGTTGCTATGACAGATATTGATACTTATATATCAGGAACATCAAAGACACTAACCAATAAAACTCTTACCTCACCTGTTGTTAATACACCAACAATCACAGGGAATACAACATTTAGCGATGGTGGATATAATTTTAACATTGCTTCACATGATGGGACTAACGGTCTTGCCCTTGCGGGGACAGTAATAACAGCTTCAGCTTCAGAGTTAAACAAATTAGACGGTGGCACATCTGCTACAAATACAACGGTAGCAGATGCAGACAGAGTAGTATTAAATGATGCAGGTTCAATGGTTCAGGTAGCGATGACAGATATTGATACGTATATATCAGGCACAACAAAAACCCTTACAAACAAAACTCTAACATCTCCAGTAATTAATACACCAACAATTACGGGAAATACAACGTTTAGCGATGGAGCATATGATTTTAATATAGCCTCCCATGATGGGACTAATGGCCTAGCACTAGGTGGGACCGTTGTAAATGCTACTGCAGATGAGCTTAATACATACGTTTTAAATGTGTCCCTAGATGACATTTCAACTGCGTCATCTTGTTATGTTGTTGCGCCTAAAGCAGGGACTTTAACTAGAATCTACTCAGTAATTGATGGTACTATAGGTACTGCTGATGCAGTCATCACTGCAAACATAAATGGTGGTTCGAATGTAACTCAAACTCTCACAATTGCTAATGGTTCAAATGCTGGAATAAAAGATGATTGCACTCCTGCTGATAACAATACAGTTGCAGCAGGGGAATTCATTCAATTGACAACCAATGGTGCAAGCACAAACTCTGTCAGTGCGGTCTTCTCACTTGTAATAACCCATTAATTAGATGAAAAGTAAAATAGAAATAATACTCGTTATACTTACGTCATCCTTTTTGGAAGGGCAAGAGTATAAAATCCAATTTTCCCATATTCCGATAGGTCAGGGTACTACAACCAAAGATTCTATTAAAATAGTGAATAGTATTGGGGGAGCAGTTTCAAAAGATATTAGTTCGGATTCTTTTGCTGTTGGTTCAGGATTCTTTAATGCAACTCAAAGTCTTTTAGCAGAATCTCCTGTTATATTAGATTTTGACTTTTCAGGTATTATTGAAAAAAATGGAGATCCTGCAGTTTTGCATGCAACAATTTATGATTTAAATGGGATTAGTGAGGCCAATCTTTATCTTCAAATAGGTGGGAGTTCTGAGGAATTAATATTCCCTATGTCAAGGGTAAGCAGTAGCATTTATAAGGCGCTTATTCCTGATTCATTGATAGGTCCAAATAACTTTAGAGCACGAATAGTGGGTGTAGACAATATGTCATATTCCACTACTTCTGAGTACGTTAGTACACAAATTCAACTTAGTAACTCTGAGTTGACTATGAAAAATAAATATAGTGCCTATCCCGATGGGATAGAAAAAGAGGAGTGGAAGCTGATGTCATGGCCATCTCAGGTAAAGAATACAACGCTCGCATTTTCTGAATTGGATGATGGTCATGTTTTTTATGTTTGGGAGCCCGTAAAAGAATCTTACTCAATTGCAAATCAGATAAAAAAGGGGCAAGCTTATTGGTTCAGACATAGCTACAAAGAGACTGTTCTTTTTCAAGAAGACACAAGTTTTGCACTACCGCTAAATGAATTTGTAATTGATCTTGAAAAAGGTTGGAATCTAATAGGCAATCCATTTTCATTCCCTGTAACATTTAGCGCTGATACCTCTGTTAGTCCTCCAATTGCATATGGATTATTAGGGATTGGGAAAGGTTGGAGCAGTCCACAAAATGTGTTACTGCCTTGGAATGGATATGCGGTTTACACAGGTGAGAGAGCAACTATGACACTTTTACCATTTGAAGAGCAGGACACCTCTTTTTCAAGAGTTGCTTCTGCAAGCGACTGGTATTTAAATATTAAATTAGAGAGCAAAAATCAAATAAATCATTCTACTGTACTTGGAAGAAGAAAACACGCAAGCAATGGAGCAGGAATATTCGATGCCCCCATGTTTCCAGGTATTGAAAAAAATATATCTATAGCTATGGATCTGGACGGGTCAACTGGCTTTAAATATATAAGAGACATAAGAAGCCTAGATGATTTTAATGGTGTCTGGAACCTAAGAATAAATGACTTTGAAGATGAGTTTATGATCTCGTCAAGCCAGATGGGGCCTTTTCCAGAAGAGCTTCAGGTTGGACTTGTTAATATTAATGAGAGAAAGGTGTTGCTAAACTTTTTAGATCATAAGGAAGTGATTCCAAATAACAAAAATAGTGTATATGACCTAAAGGTTATTGCAGGGGACCAGGAATATGTAAAATCTATGTCTCAAGAAATATTATCGAGCATACCAGAGGAATTTTCTCTTGGGCAGAACTATCCAAATCCATTTAATCCGATTACTCAGATGGAATACAGCCTACCGCAAAGCTCAAAAGTGGTTATTTCTATACATAATGTTTTAGGGCAAGAAATAAAAACCCTCGTAAATAAAGAGCAAGATTATGGATATCATTCTGTAAGCTGGGATGGAACAGATAGATTAGGAAAGAGCGTTGCCTCAGGAGTATATTTTACTCAAATGAGGTCAGATGGATTTAGTCAAAGTAAAAAAATGTTGTTGTTAAAGTAGAATTAGTCATCAAAATTTTTTGAGTATCCTTCTGAATCAGTTTTGATTAGCCACAAGTCAGGATTGAGTTTGTTCCCATTTCCATAATTACATGTACTCCCAGCGATTGCATACCCACCATCAAGAGTTTGTACTATCGACCTAGCTCTATCGCTTTCTTCTCCTCCAAAAATTTTATCCCAAATGATATCCCCACTATCACCTATCTTTAATATGTAGGCATTATAAGAATTTTTTCCATTATCAAAAAGGCTGCAAGACATCATATATTCATCATCACTTATTTTTTGAAACCCTCTTCCAGTGATCCCCATACTTCCGCCTATTGTTTTTGTCCAAAGTTCTTGTCGATTTGGTCCTAATCTTAACAAGCCAACCGAGGTATTTCCTTCCCCGTAGGATTCGATTAGGTATCGAATTAAAAACCCACCATCCAAAGTGCGGACCATGGATTGGCCAATATCGTCGCTTCCATTCCCATAAGCATTATTCCACTCATCATTTCCATCTTCATCAACTTTGAGCAACCAGATATCTTTGCCACCGTTCCCTTGAGATTCAGTACTGCCCAATAAAATAAATCCTCCCTGATCATCAGCGAGTATATCATTTCCACGATCAAACTGGTTTCCACCATAAGACCTTGTCCATGATGAGTCCCCTTGAGAATTTGTTTTTATAAGCCAGATATCATTATCATTTTGATCTGAGCTTCCTCTAGAACCAATTAAGATAAATCCCCCATCATCGGTCTCTAGCACCTGTCCAGAATAATCATCATATGGTGTTCCAATATATTTATTCCATTCGATTAAGCCTGATGAACTTGTTTTAAACAGCCATATGTCTTTACCACCTTGCCCATAAGATTCTGTAGTCGCGGAGATTATGAATCCACCGTCGGACGTTTGTTCTATGTGACTTGCTATATCCATTTGGCTACCTCCAAACGATTGTTGCCACTCCATATCTCCATATCTGTTTGACTTCATTAGAAGTATGTCATTATCAACTTCACCAAGCATTACAAAGCCACTATCGATTGTCTGAATAATTGACCTCCCTAGTTCACTTTTTCCATTGAGACCAAATGCTTTAGAGAAGACCAAAAAATTGCTAACTGTGATTGTAATGGTCCCACTATCAAACTTGTTGCCTTGCATATCGTAGGACCGGATAAAAATATCATAGCTACTGTTTTTATATTCCTTTGTATTCCAGATAATGGAAAAAGGGGGAGTAGGGTCTTGGATTCCTGTTGAGTCATTATTAATCCACAGTTCAACTTTTGAAATCATGCTAGCATAGTCTATTTCAAGGTCTATGAAAACAGAATCACTGATAATCGCTTGATTATTAGGAGAGGAAATGGCAATCGATATATTAAATGATTCCTCATCAGCATCACTTGAAAGGCTGCAGGAAAAAAATACCGCGCCAATAGAAAAGATAAGAATTAAAAGTCTCATCGAAAAATTTACTAAAAATATTTTACGAAAAATAAGCTAATGAAATCTTACTTGTATTCATCAATGTCTGGACAGGTGCAGATTAAATTTCTATCGCCATAGGCGTTATCGACTCTGCCAACCGTAGGCCAATATTTATGATCCTTTTGTGACTCCATGGGGAAACATGCTCTTGATCTGGAGTAAGGATGATCCCATGCATCTGACAATGCGTATTCCGCGGTGTGAGGTGCATTTTTTAATGGATTATCGTTTGGATCTAGTTTTCCTGATACTACTTCATCAATTTCACCTTTTATTAATATCATAGCATCGCAGAATCTATCTAATTCTAATTTTGATTCGCTCTCAGTTGGTTCAATCATCATTGTGCCTGGAACAGGCCAAGACATGGTTGGAGCATGGAAGCCATAGTCCATTAATCGCTTTGCAATATCTTCTTCACTAATACCTGATATCTCTTTAATTGGTCTGATGTCAATTATGAACTCATGTGCGTGGAATCCACCATGCCCATGATATAATATAGGATAGTATTCTTTGAGACGGTTTGCTAGATAGTTAGCATTTAGGATTGCTACTTGGGTTGCCTCTTTTAATCCTTCAAACCCCATCATTTCAATATAAGTATAGGATATGGGCAGAATACTGCTACTGCCAAATGGAGCTGCAGATACTGCAGGAATTGAATTGTTGTTTGGAGAAGGAATACTGATGTGGCTTGGCAGAAACTTAGATAAATGATCTTTACAAACGATTGGTCCCATTCCAGGGCCCCCGCCTCCATGAGGGATACAGAATGTTTTATGTAGATTTATATGCATCACATCTACACCAAATTGACCAGGCTCGCAGAGGCCAACCAATGCATTAAGGTTGGCACCGTCCATATATACCTGCCCTCCATTATCGTGTGCTATCTCACATAACTGTTTAATCGATGGTTCAAAAACACCATGGGTAGATGGATAGGTAATCATAATAGCAGAAAGGTTATCACGATGCTCAGTAGCTTTATTCTTAAAGTCTACTTCATCAATATTTCCCTGATCATCGCAATCTACAACAACAACTTTCATACCCGCCATAATAGCCGATGCTGGGTTTGTTCCATGAGCTGAAGACGGGATTAGGCAGATGTCTCTTTCTTGTTGGTTATTGGCTTTGTGAAAAGCTCTTATAGTCATAAGACCAGCGTACTCTCCTTGAGCCCCTGAGTTAGGTTGCATTGATATTGCATCAAAGCCAGTTAGTTGAATTAATCTATCACCTAATTCATTGATTAATGTATGATAGCCACCCACTTGGTTTGTTGGAGCAAACGGATGAACATTAGAAAACTCAGGCCAGGTAACAGGTTTCATTTCAGTAGTTGCATTGAGTTTCATTGTGCAAGATCCTAGAGGAATCATGCTTGTATTTAGACTCAAGTCTTTCAGTTCTAGCTTATGCATATACCTCAACATTTCAGTCTCTGACCGATACTTAGTAAAAACGGAGTTAGACAAGAATCTGGAGCCCCTAACTAAATTATCAGGTATTGATTTACTATGATCAGGATTGAGTTTTGCGTTGAAGACATCAAGTATATTTTCTATATCTGATTCAGTAGTGGTTTCATCGAGCGAAATACCAACAAGTCCATCACCAAAATCTCGAAAATTCAATTTCATTGCTTCTGATTTTTCTTTCCAGCCAGAGGCCTTAAAACAAATTGTGTCAAAAAACCTATCATATTTTATTTCATACCCAGAATCAATCAACGAAGAAGCCAACTGATTTGTTAGATGGTTAACTCTTTGCGCAATACGAACAAGTCCCTCAGGGCCATGATATACTGCATACATCCCTGACATAACAGCCAATAAAACTTGAGCTGTACAAATGTTAGATGTGGCTTTTTCCCTGCGAATATGCTGTTCTCGTGTTTGAAGAGCCATGCGCAGTGCCTGATTCCCATGTGAATCTTTTGATACGCCTATGATACGGCCAGGAATTTTCCTTTTAAATTGCTCTGTAGTTGTGAAAAAAGCAGCATGTGGCCCTCCATAGCCCATTGGTACTCCAAACCTTTGCGCATTACCGACTGCCGCATCTGCTCCCATTTCACCAGGAGTTTTTAATAAAGTAAGCGCTAGAAGATCAGTTGCCATGCAAATATATGCACCATTGGAGTGCGCAGTATTACAGAGATCCGAATAATCGCTTATACGACCGTTTGTATCTGGATACTGTATGAGAGCTCCAAAAACATTATCCTCAAAATCAGAGTCAGATATATCTATGACTTTAAGCTTGATGTTAAATGGTTCGGATCTTGTTTTTAGTACGTCTATCGTCTGGGGATGGCAGGAACTTGAAACTAAAAAAGTTGATTTTGAGTTCACTTTAGTACTATTAAAAAACATCACCATAGCCTCAGCAGCTGCAGTCGCTTCATCTAGAAGAGAAGCATTTGAAAGGGGCAGATCCGTAAGATCAGATACCATGGTTTGATAGTTCAAAAGAGCTTCAAGCCGGCCTTGGCTTATTTCTGCCTGATAGGGCGTATACTGTGTGTACCATCCAGGGTTTTCTAGAATATTCCTCTGGATTACAGCTGGAGTATAGGTCCCGTAGTATCCCATACCTATAAACGATTTAGCTTTTTTATTTTTATTAACTAATTTGCGAAGTTTCTTTAAAACAGATACTTCTGATAAAGATGGGAATGGATTTAAGTTTTTATCTGATAAAATATCTCTTGGAATTACAGAATTTGACATCTCTTCAAGATCTTTAAAGCCCAATTCTTCTAACATCTCTTGAATCTGTTCAGATCGAGGACCAATGTGCCGTGATTTAAAATCTGTTGACATGTATTACTAACTTTTCTGTTAAATGAAGCACTAAAGATTAAAAAGAAAACATATATATATACTAAACTATATCTTATTTATTCATTAGTATGGGACATATTAAATAAATAAATTTGTCGGCTTTATATGGGTAAAATAATAACAATTGTAATCCGGGGGAATTTACTCCTATCATCAAAGATAAAATTTGCAACTTTAGCAAGTTTAAGGAATAAATAATTACATGCACCGTTTACGGTGCATTTTTTTTATAAGAAGGTAAATAATGTCTATGGAAAATTTAGTAGAATTACAAGGGATTGATACAAAACTAAAGGATTTAAATGATCTTTTGGGGGATCTCCCTTCCAAAGTTGAAGGCTTAAATCAACAAGAAGAATCAATCAAAAGTTCTCTTCAAAGTAAAAAAGATAGAATTAAAGAGTTGGAAGTAGAGCTACATAAAAAAGAAGTTGACATATCGCAGTTAGATGGTAAAGTAGGTAGTCTAAAAGATCAATTATTTCTTGTTACCAATAACAAGCAATATGACGCATTAATGAAAGAGATAGACCATTTAAAAGAAAAAAAATCAGTTTCTGAAAATGAAACTATTGAATTATTAGATGAAAAAGAAAAGCTTACAGAAGATGTAGAGTCTATGGAGTCTGAATTAACGGGTTTGTCAGAGGATCTTTCGGAAAGAAGACAAAAGCTTGAAGCTGCAATTTCGGAGTCAGCAGATGAAAAGACCATTCTTGAAAAAGAAAAACAAGCAAGAAAGGATAAAATAGATACGAATATAATATCAGTTTATGATAGAGTGATGGATGCAAGAGACGGCCTTGCTGTAGTACCAATTGTTGGATCAGGATGTGGCGGGTGCGGTGCTCATATCCCTCCACAAACACTGACAGAAGTTCGTGCAAAAACAGGAATACACCGTTGTGATATTTGTGGGCGATTTTTATATAATGAAGAAAAAGTAGTAAATTAAATTATAATTGAGTCGGTTGGATGGTTGCTATGGGCTTGTTGATTCGACCCCATAGAGGAAAGTCCGGGCACCGTAGAACAAAATGCTCCCTAACAGGGTGAAGCCTGCATTAGTAGGTTATGGATAGTGCAACAGAAAATATACCGCCTTCGGGTAAGGGTGAAAAAGTGGTGTAAGAGACTACAATCCTATGAAGAAATTTATAGAATCTGTAAACCCCATTTGGTGCAAGATCGAATAGGCTCTGAGATGTTGTTCGCATTGATTAAAGGGCGGGTAGATTGCTTGAAATTTATGGTAACATGAATTCTAGATGAATGACCATCATCAAATTAACTTTGGTTACTTTGATACAGAACTCGGCTTATAGACCGACTCAATTTAAGATAGTCTGTGTCTTAGTTTATTATAACAATCATCACCTCATTTGTAAATTATGAATCAATATAATAGCAATTAATTATGAATAGCCTATTTTTCAAAGAAGAACATAAAATGATAAAAGAAATGGTTAGAGATTTCGCCATTACCAAGATTACGCCTGTTGCACGTGAATTAGACTCAAAAGAAATATTCCCAAAAGAACTAGTAAATGAAATGGGAGAGTTGGGTCTTATGGGTGTAATGGTTCCTGAAAAGTATGGAGGATCTGGACTTGATATGACTGCATTCACTGCAGCAATAATTGAATTAGGCAAAGCTGATGCCTCAGTAGCAATAACAATGGCTGCACATAATTCTCTTGGTATAATGCCATTATTGTTATTTGGTACTGAAGAACAAAAAAAGAGCTACCTACCTGAACTAGCATCGGGAAAAACTTTAGGAGCTTTCGGTCTTACTGAACCAGATGCTGGAAGTGACGCAGGATCAACAAAAACCAAAGCTGTAAGAAGTGGTGATGAGTATGTTGTAAATGGTGGTAAGATCTTTATAACAAACGCTGGAGAGGCAGGGTTTTTATCTTTCACTTCACAGGTCATTGAAGATGAAAATAGTCTTGGCATAGGTGCATTTATCATCCCAACAAATACTCCTGGGCTTGAAATTGGTAAGAAAGAAAAAAAAATGGGTTGGAAAGCAAGTGATACAAGGCAAATTTATTTTAAAGACATGAGAATTCCATCTACTGCGATGTTATGTACTCCCGGCAATGGATTTAAAGCATTTATGAAAACACTCGCCTCTGGTCGAATATCAATAGGCGCTCTGTCAATAGGTACTGCTTTAGGAGCATACGAAAGATCTTTAGAGTATTCCAGAGAACGAATGGCTTTCAATAAACCAATACATGAATTTCAATCTATAGGTTTCAAGTTATCAGATATGGCAACAAAAATTGAAGCATCAAAGCTACTGGTCTATCATGCGGCATGGTTAAAAGATCATGATAAACCAATAAATAAAGAAGCAGCTATGGCAAAACTATTTGCAAGTGAAACTGCAATGGAAGTTACCAGGGAATCTATACAGATTCATGGTGGTTATGGATACGTAAAAGATTACGACGTAGAAAGATATTTTAGGGATGCAAAAATTTTAGAAATAGGCGAAGGTACTAGTGAAATACAGCGCATGATTATCGCAAGAGAAATTCTAAAGGACGTTCAGATATAGTGAAAAAAAAGGAAAAGGCTAGCACACTAAATCAGTACCTTCTAATAGATAAATACTGGCCTCAATATGTAATTATATCTTGCTTAATAATCTTAATCTCTTTCTTATTCCCACAAGGTAAATCGTTGCAATATGTATTTCAATTAAATGACGTCACCCAAGAGCCTATAATTGCACCATTTACATTCCCAATACTTAAGTCAGACAAAAAGTTAAAAAAAGATTTAGACGAGCGTAGAAAATCAATCCCATCTGTTTTTAATAGGGATGATAAAATTGTAGAGCTGCAATCTACCGCATTATCTTCATTTTTTTCTGCGGTAAAAGAAATGCGCCAAGCTAATTGGAGGCTAGAAGAATCAAAGCGTCTGGTTTATGAAAGAAGGTACCACAAACAGTACAAGAAAGCTCAATCTGAATTCATATCAGATAGTACAAACCTATCGTTAATCAGTAAAAGCTTTTACAAAAATTATCCATTTACGCTTGAAAAGAAAAATTGGGATTTAATTTTAAAAACCCTTAAAAATCCTAAAAATTTAAATGACTTAGAAAAGAATAACGAAATCATCCTACAAATTTGTCGAAACAGGTGGACTGAAGGAATTTATGACATTTCAATAGAAAACATAAATACCACCCAGGTAAATGTCAAACAAGGCTTGCTACCTGTCATAGCTGATCCTTATAGTTTCAATGATCTTGAAAAGGCCTGGATTAAATCTAAAAAGGAACTTTTATCCTCCTTTGATGATGAGGATTTATTTTTAGACTTAGGATATGATTTAATTATTGAATTTATGAAGCCCAATCTTCTATTTGATTACGAAACTACAAATCGAAGACAAAAAGAGAGCTTGGATAAAGTCCCCCGAAGTCAAGGAGTTGTTCTTGAGAATGAATTAATTGTTGATGCTAACATGAGAATTACTGATGATGTCTTATTGAAATTAAATTCTTTATCAGCAGCTATAAGCAAGAGTGATCGAGCCTCTGGGATATTAAAAGGCATACAAGGTCTTTTTGGTAGAATAATGATATTATCAGTGATCATTTCCTTATTTTTTGCTTTTCTAGTGGTATACAGGATCACCATTTTTCAAGATTGGAAAATGGTTTTACTCATAAGCATAGTGTTTTTAATTCAAATAGCACTTGCAAATATTGTAGTAATTCAGGCTGGTTGGTCGGAGTATCTAATACCTGTGACGATGGGAGCTATGACTCTAACTATTTTATTTGACGCTCGTATTGGGTTTATGGCTACAACCTCTTTAGCAATTTTTATGGGAATAATGATGGGTCAAAATATCGACTTAGTCATTGTCTCTTTATTTACTGCAACAATCGCAGTATATAATATTAGAGAGCTTAGAAAGCGAAGCCAACTTTTCACGACAATGTTTGCACTTATTGGAGCAAGTGTTTTAGTGATTATTGGCCTTGGACTTTTCAAGGAAAATAGTTGGTCAATAATGTTTAGAGATATTCAATTTTTAGCTCTAAACAGCATTCTAGCACCCATCTTAACCTATGGTTTAATAGGTGTTTTTGAAATGATATTCGAGGTCACAACCGACCTCACCCTTATTGAATTACTTGATTACGATAATCCCCTTCTAAAAGAGGCTCAAAGGGAAACTAATGGTACATTCAATCACAGTATTGTAGTTGGGAACCTTGCTGAAGCATGTGCCAAGGCAATCGGAGCACATTCATTATTGTGCCGAGTTGGTGCATATTACCATGATATTGGCAAGATGGCAAAATCAGAATACTTTATAGAAAACCAGTATGGTGGGAAAAATAGGCATGATAATATTACTCATACAATGAGCGCCCGGATAATAAGAGCACATGTGAATGAAGGTTTAAGACTAGCTCATGAAAATGGCTTGCCCAAAATTGTATCAGATTTTATACCCATGCATCATGGAACAACAAGAGTTGAATATTTTTATCGTATGGCTCTTAAAGAAGCTGAAGAAACAGGTGCTAAAGTAGATGAATCAGCTTTTAGATATCCGGGCCCAAAGCCTAATACGAAAGAAACAGGTATTCTTATGATTTGTGAAGCGGTAGAAGCAGCTGTAAGATCAATCAAAGAACCAGATATATTTAAAATAGAAGCAATGATTGATAAAATTATTCAACAAAGAATTGAGGATGGACAACTAAGTGAATGCCCTCTTACCTTGGATGAATTGAACAGGATCAAGGGAACAGTAGATGGTAGCAGCGGGATGCTCCCAGTTTTGAGAGGAATTTACCATATTAGAGTAGAATATCCAGACGACCCCCAAAAACCATCCGCATGATACAAGTTTCGCATGGCGATGATCTTAATTTAGATCCACCAATCTCGTCACACGCTGAAAAAATAGTAAAGGAAATTTTTAACTTTAAAAACATATTGAATTATGATATTTCATTAGCCTTTGTATCAGATGAATATTTATCAGATATAAAAAAAAAATATTTTAAAGTGAATCAGTATACCGATGTGATAGCATTCCGTTTAAATGACTATGGGAAACCATTTGTTGAGGGAGAAGTTTATATTAGCTTATTACGTGCAAAAGAAAATGCTAAAATCTTTGATGAACCTTATTCAAGAGAGGTCTCAAGATTAATTATCCATGGATGTTTACATCTTATCGGACTTAAAGATAAAACACATATAGAAAAGGAAAATATGACTAAAAATGAAGACGCTATTCTAAAACTAATTAACTGGGCAGGACTTTTTGAAGATAAATGAAAATAGATAAATCAGCTGAACAGTTCATAAAGCTTCTTGAGATTGTTGAAAAATTGAGAGGGCCTAATGGCTGCCCTTGGGATAAAGAACAAACTCCTGCGTCATTGTTACCATACTTTCTTGAAGAGACATACGAGGTAATTGAAAGCATAGATCAGAGTAATTGGGATAATCTCAAAGAAGAATTGGGAGATGTAATGCTTCACGTTGCCTTACAAGCCCAGATATCAAAAGAAGAAGGAAGATTTACTATTTTTGATACTCTAGTTAATATTAATAAAAAATTAGTTCACCGCCACCCCCATGTTTTTGGTAACGAGAAAGCAGAGATTGCATCTCATGCAAAGAAAAATTGGGAGGCTATTAAACATGAAGAAAAGAAAAGGGAATCTAGATTAGACGGAGTACCATTAGCATTACCAGCATTAACTAGAGCACAAAGGCTACAGGAAAAAGCCTCTTACGCTGGATTTGATTGGGATAATATTGACAGCGTCTGGGAAAAGTTACATGAAGAGATTGATGAGCTTAAAGAAGCTTATAAATCTAAAGACATATCTGGTTCAGAAGAGGAAATTGGTGATGTTCTTTTTTCTGTTGTTAATCTGGCTAGGTATTTGAAACTAGATTCAGAAGATTTGCTAAGAAGAGCTAACTCGAAATTCATTAACAGATTTAAAGCTATTGAAAAAGAATTAGTAAAAAGAGGCAAAAAAATTGATGAGGCAAAACTAGATGAGATGGACGAAATATGGGACCAAATAAAGAGCCAAGGAAAGTAAAAATAATCCTACTATAAGATAAACCTTTTCTGATAGTAGCTGGGAACTATTGGACAAGATGATACCTTTTTTACAGAAACTTTAGCTCTATTTCTTGACACCCATCTATAAGCTGTATCCAAGACGTTAACCGGAAAGAGTTTTAATACCTTTGCCAAATAGTTCCAATTATTATCTATATTTTCAAAGATCATAATAATTGCCTGTCCTTCATAAAAAACCTTATTTCCTTTTTTAAGAATAATACTATCTATACTTTTCAAATTATTATCCAAGTTAGAAAGTGGAGAAAAATAAAATTTACCTTTTGAATCAACCCTTAATATGAATCTTACGGCTAAATGACATAGCCCGCACTCTCCATCATAATAAATAATATTTTCAACCAAAATTTAATTTATGTCTTTTTAGTTCTAAAAACTTGTAACCGTCTACACTTATTAAGTTATTCACCTTGCATCGTTGCAACAATTTTTCTAGATGCACCATTATCTCGATGTTCACATAAATAAATACCCTGCCAAGTTCCTAGGGCTAAGTATCCATTGGTGATGGGTACATCTATTGAAGATCCGATTATTGATGCTTTTAGATGGGCAGGCATATCATCTGGCCCTTCATATGTATGTTGGTAAAAGTATTGGTTTTCAGGGACAGTATGATTGAAGTGACTTTCAAAATCTACTCTTATGCTTGGATCAGCATTTTCATTTATTGTCAAAGAAGCTGAGGTATGTTTGATAAATAAATTCAATAAACCAACTTTTATATCATTTATTTCAGAAAGCTTGCTAATAATTTCATTAGTTACAATGTGAAACCCTCGCTTCTTTGCATCTAGGATTATTTCTCTTTGCAACCACATATTTACTCTTACGTTTTTCTTTCTTTTTTTCTAGCAGCTGGGAAAAGAATATTATTTAAAATCAATCGATAGCCAGGGGAATTTCTATGCAAAGATAGGTCAGTGGGTGGGTCACCTACGAAATGTTGATAATCTTCAGGATCATGACCTCCATAAAAGGTAAATGTTCCCTTGCCAAAGTTTCCGTGAAGATATTTAACCTGGTTTGTAGATGGATCTTCACCCATAATCACAATATGATTTTTGACCTTATCTTTATCAAATCCAGTTGTTTGGCCCATAAACCCTTTCACAATTGATACATGGTTTTGTGTAAGCATTGTTGGTACGGGATCATATTTAGCAGAGAATTCAAATAGGCTAAAATAATCAGCTTCTGCGCCTCTGGTTATTGGGTTATTGCTTGATGGTAAATCTATATCAGAGAACTCATATATCATTGGATCTGATAACAGTTTAAAATCTGTAAATGCAAAACACTGGTTGTAATCCAGTTTTGATTGAATGTTGGGATCTATGGGAGTTCCATCAAAAACAGAATAGGCGCCATCCGCATTCTTCATTGCGAGTGCAATATCATATGAATCTGTAGCTGAGCACATGGCAAAAAGGAATCCACCATTACCAACATAATCTTTAATGATTCTGGCAACACCTTTTTTTTGTTGGTGCACACTTTCATAACCAAGTTTCTTAGCAACATCTTCAAATTGAACTTTTTGGTCTTTATACCATTGTGAGTTTCTATGGCTTCTATAAAATTTCCCGTATTGTCCTGTAAAATCCTCATGATGAAGATGAAGCCAGTCGTACTTCTCGAGTTTCCCTAAATGCACCTCTTCGTCCCATAAGGTCTCATAATCAACTTCTGCATAGGTAAGAGCCAGTGTCACGGCATCATCCCAAGGCTGTTTATTTGGGGGAGTATAGATTGCAATCTTTGGGTTTTTTTCTAAAAGCACAATATCCATATTATTTTGGTCTATTGCCGAATATAAACTTACTAAATCACTAGTATTAATTTGCTCAAATGAGACCCCACGAATCTTACACTTACTTATTATTAATTGATTCTCATCAAACAAAAATGCCCCACCTCTATAGTTTAGCAACCACTCCACATTTATACTCTTTGTAAGAGAATAGTAAGCAATACCATAGGCCTTTAAATGGTCATTTTGCGCTTGATCCATAGGAATTATTATCTTCTGACCTATAGAAAATGAAATGATGTAAAGGAAAAATAATCTTTTCATCAACTTTTTGCCATTTCGACATTACGAATGTGGTACCGTATTGGCTCTGAATAAATGGATGACGGATATTCATCTAAAATTCTCATATACTGTTTCAATGCTTTTTCTAAGTCCATTAATTTGTGTTGATATATTTGCCCTGAAAGAATGATCCCCTTATCTGCAAGATCTGTGTTTTCAAGGCTAAGAGCAAATGAAAGGGCATTATCGTAATCGTTTAGCTTTAGGTTGATTAAGGCTAGTCTTAGATTCATAATGGGGGTTACCTTTGAGTTAGGGAATTCATCGATAGCAAATAACAATTCTTGCATGGCGTCCCCTAACTTTTTTTGTCTTAGATAATTTTCAGCTTTTATAAAGTGAATGAATGCTGACCGATTTTGTTGGTTGGAATCGTAGTATTTATTAATGAGGTTTTTTAATTCCATAATATCATTAAAAAATGGATTAACAGGGGTCAGTTTTAATAGAGCTGCATTAACCATATTTAATGTCGTGTCCGGATCATCATCTAAAAAATGAACTAAAATCCTTTTTAGTTCTATAGTTGGTATTTGATTACTTTTTAATTGACGATCAAGAAATGATTTAGCCTCCTCTAACTCTCCTCTAGCTATCAAAACATCTGCAATCCGCAGAGTGGTATTCAGCTTTACCATTTTATTCGGCTTATTTTTCATTGCTTTTGATAATAGAACGTAGGCTTTATCAAAATCTTGAAGCATCCTATATTGAATTTCACCTAGTTTAAAAAATGCTTCAGCAATTAAAGGTGATCTATCAAGAGTGACTAACATCGAATCATATAAGGCTATACTTGAGGAGAGATTATCAGTCGAAATGGTTGAGTATACACCATAAGGATCTTTAAAAAATAAATTATTATCATAAAAGTAGGGGATCAAATAATCTTCTTCAGCAGGAACTATTTGGTCCTCAAATGTTTTTGCTAGGCCAAGAAGTGCTTTCCCAGCTATGTTGGGTGAGAGACTACTTTTTATTATGTGGTTATAAGATTTTATGGCGTAATTGAATTGAGATTCCTTTCTTAGTTCATTTGCGAATTCAAACCATTCATTGGTATTATTTTTTACCAAATGGGACCATTCTTCTTTTTTTCTAAAAGATTGTTCATACTTTTGCTGTTTAAAGTAATACTCACTCAGGACATTAAGTATTTTACTAGGGGCATTGTCTGATGCCTCAATGAGCTTTTTTTCAATAATAGGTAGGGCCTCTTCTTCATCGCTCATTAATAAAATTCTTCTTTCAATCATTCCATTCTGTTTGGGCTCATGCTTAATATATAGAATGAACTGATCCATAGCTTTATCATATGCACCCCTTGCTTGGAAATACACCCCACTTTCGTAGGACAAAAATGATTTTCCAAATTTTTTCTTTCCCCTTTTTAACAAATCTTCTATATCATTATCTAAACCGTATTTGCCATACATAGAAACCATAATTCGAAAAAAAGATCGATTACCTTTAAACTTATCGATTGATGAAGACCAAACTTGTTTTGCTTTCTGTTTATCATTATTTAAATAATGGATTTCTCCTAGCTCTGAGTGTAATCTCATATTAAAAGGATCATTTTTGAGTAGATTATTGATGAACTGAATGCCTTCATAATATCTCTCGTAGTTGAGATAAATAGATTTAATCTTGTGAATGGAGATAGCGTGTTTAGGGTTTTTTTCTAAAATTCCTTGGTATATGGATATTGCACCATCAATGTCTCCTTTTTTTTCTAGGAATTTGGCTGTGTTTAAAGAAGCATTTATAGAGTTAGTGTTTTGGGTTGACACTCTAGAAAACAGGATAAGGGAAATTAAAAGGAGACTATTTATTTTCATTAACTTGTTCTAATTGGTTCATTGGGAGTTTACTTAGTGAATTAAAATATTGCTTTATCATCAATTGGTTATCCTTAGAATATCCAGCTTTCATTGCCCTATTTAGGGCTTGAATTGCGATACTTTCTCTTTGGCCTAAATCAATAGGAAGGCCGCCAGGGCCTTCGTATACTAATCCTTCAATTGCAGTTTCAGAAGTTCTTTCATCTTTTTTTCCTCTCTGGGTCATCGAGGTTTGACTATCGAGCATTCTAGATAAAATTCTCTGCTGTCTATCTTGAGTTTTCCGGTTGTACTTCTTTTTTTGCAAGTCTTTAATTACCTCATCCATTTCATTTGCAATACCGTTGAGGTCTCCAAGGCTGTTTTGGCCCGACTGTTGCATTTCTTTCATTAGTTGTTCTAAAGATTTTCTAATTCCTTTTTGTTCATTTAGCATCTGTCGCATTATCTGTTGTTGCGCAGCAGCAGCCATTTGCCCAAGGCCGAGTTGCAGTCCTTTTTGGTTTAAACCTTGTTGTTGACCAGACATTTGTTGCATCATCTCTAAAAACTGTTGAAACCCGCTAGCAGATCCGGACTCCATCATATTTTTCATGCTATTAAATAGACCCTGTGCAGTTTCATTCAATCCTTCCATTGCAAGGTCATGATTCTTCCCAGCCTGGTTTAGATTGCGCTCTGTTAACTTTTGCTTTGCTTCTTCCATATTAGAATTTGCTTTTCCAACTCCTCTACCTATATCAGGTGTTATTGCAAAAGTTTCGTTAGACAGTTTTAACATTTTATTAGTTACAGAGTTTAATTGATCCTGTAAGAGCTGTTGCCTTTGAGCAAGTTCACGTACTCGGGGTGAGTTTCTTGAAGCTTGTTTTGTCTCACTTTTCAATTGTTCCTCTTGCGATGAAAGGTAAAGTACATCTTGAAGTAAGTCTTGAAACTTATCCATCATTTCATTAATTGATTCTTGATTGAAACCCTGTTTTATATTCATCACTTGTTGCATCATCATATCCATATTTGACAAGGATTCTTTGCTCTGAGCTTCTGCATTTTGATTATTCCTGCTTAATAGACTCTGAACTATGTCAGATAGGTTTTGCATAATATTTTCAGATAGTTCAGACTCAGAAAGTTCAGATAATTCGTTTGCAGTATTTCTATTAAACTGCTCGATCATCTCAGATGCATCTTCTATTAAAGACTGAATACTCTCAAATTCGTCTAAGTTTCGTTGTTCTTCCTGTGCTAGCCTATCCATAGAGCTAGGATTTTCATTAACTCTATCTATTTCATTATCGAGTGCACCTTGTTGCTCAATTAGATTTTGTAATCTATTTTGTATTTCATCCAGCTTTTGTTCTGCTTGAAACCTTTTAAAAATCTCCAAATATCTGTCTAGGTCTTTTTCAATTTTTTCCATGTCCTCCGAAAGCTGGCTTAATGCATCTTGAATAGAATCCATATCCATATTTTCTAGTGCCATTTCAAGGTCATTGATATTGTTCATCATGTCCTTAGGCATAATTTCATTTACTAGCTTGGAAAGCTCCTTAAACTTTTCTAACATTTTAGGAGAAAGTAACTTGTGCTTTTCTGCTTGCTCTGTAATTGATTCTATGGCTTCTGCAATTTTTTCAAGTTTTTCTATTTCCTTTTTTGATTGGTCTATAGAATTTTTTAAAGATTGCTTTTCATCCCAATTCATTTCGTCTGATTTAAGCATTTTGAGCTCAGTATTTTCTAATTGATCTTTTAAGCTCTCTATATCATTTAATTCAGCTATTATTTCCTCAGTAAGGTTATTTTCAGAATTTTCCATTTCATCGTATAAATCTGCCAGTGATGGTACCTTTGCAATAAAAGTGTTTGATATAGTCATTTTAGGACCAGAGATATTATCATTATCAGTTAACTCAAAATGGAAATGTACCTCATCATCTGGCATTAGCATCATTTCGGTCAAGTCCCAATACATATTAATCTTTTGAATCAAAGAATCACGGTGTATTCCCTCCATATTGAACATTGCTACATAGGGATCCGCTTGCAAATAGGCAGGCCTCCGAATTTCATAGGCGAGTTGGAGGTTTGTAAAACCATAATCATCGCTAATTTCTAGTTTGATTGGAATAGTTTGGTCATTGCCAAGTTCAGTAATTGGAGGGGGTTTTATTATGGATATATTTGGTAAGTCATCTGGTAGAATATTTATTTTGTACGGAATGGGATCTTTGTTTGTTATTCCTCTCTTATCAACGATGTTAACAGTGAATTCGCCTTCTTCCGTTAAGTTAAAATAGCCTGAGGCCTCATTGTATCTTGATGACATTTCTAACGTTTTGTCATTGATTATCATATAAGAACTTTTGAGCATTCTGTTTGAGGAAATATCAACCTGGACTATTGATCCTTTTAACCCTTCAACTAAAGCAACATTCCCCTTTTGGATACTTCTTTCTAACTTGCTGTAAGCTGGTGGAATTATTGTAAGTGAAAAGTTTTCAAATGATGGTCTGTCGGTAACATATATCATTTCAGGATTGGTTGTGACACTATCCCATGCCTCCCAAAAATGTTTTGCTTGTACGATTGCTTTGTACGAATAATCCTGATATAGTTCAGGCATTTTGAAATGGAATACACCATCCTCCACTGGAGTAGCGTAGAAATTTAACACCAATGAATCTCGCCTTTGAGTTGATACTTGACTAGGAGTTAGTTTGAGGGTCAATGTGTCAGGAACATCAGGGTATGATTGTATGTATATGTCTGTTTTCTCTCCTCCAATGATATGAATGTCACCAGACATCGACAAAAGCGAAAAAGGTTTGGGAGCGTAAAACACTTCATTTGGGTTGATCAACCGAGAAAACGCATTAGATGACGATTTATAGTTTAAAATAAAAACGCATAGAATACTTGTCCAGATAATAAGTAGAGTTGATTTTATCTGATTTACTTTATCCTTCTTGAAATAATCCTTGAGACTGACAGACTTTAACCTCTGATTTATTTCTTCAATGTAGGAGTTTGCTAAAACTGTTGATTCATTATCTACTGTTCCATTTTCTAATTGGAGGGCATTTAAAATAAGATCATCTCCCTTTTGAAAGACTCGCTTTCCAAGTGATGAGGCTATTACATCAAGTTTGTAGTAGGATATCTTATCTTGCTTCGCCTTCCAAAAATAAATGAATCCAAATGTGCCCTCCAAGACGAGAACTGTACATAAAAGGGTAAGGAATAAAGATTTAATCTTAGGATGAAAGTAAAATATGGATTCTAATTGGATCATGACAAAAAGAGAAGTACTTATTAATATTATGCTCCAAAGAAATAACCTATAGAATTTCCTCTTTAATAGAAAAATCCTAAATTTTCTTAAATATTTCTCTATTCGCATTACTGTGTCAATGAGTAATAGATTATATTCACTCCCATTTGTAATGCTGCTTCACGAATTGGCCAGGGGTCTTCATGAACACTAGCATCTTCCCATCCATCACCGAGGTCTGACTCGTAAGTATATAAAACTATCATCCTACCCTCATCAAATAATGCCAATGCTTGAGGGGGTTTCCCATCATGTTCATGAACTTTGGGTAAGCCATTTGGAAACCTATAATAACTATAAAAAATAGGATGGTTATTTGGTAAGGGAACCAGTTCTTTATTTGGGAATACTCGTTTTAATTCACGTCTAAATGAAGCATCCAGACCATAATTATCATCTGCATGCAAAAACCCATTATTCATCAAGATACTTCGAAGTGATATTACCTCATCCTCAGTTAACCTAATATTACCATGACCTGTGATATATAGATATGGATACTGATTGATTTCCTTATCAGTAAGCTTTATATGTGTATCTTTACTTGCTGTGGACACAGGTGTATTTTCTTCTAGGTATGTCAGTAGGTTTGGTATACTACTTGGGTCACTATACCAATCGCCTCCTCCTCCATAATGAACTCTTGCAACTGAGAACGATTGCGCACCTACACTAGAAAAGATGATAATTGAAATAAGAGATATAAGTTTCATCAATTTTTTATGATATAATACAGCAAATTGTACTAAAAAAAAGGCATTTAAATTTAGCCACTTTTTTTTAGTCTCTTCTTGTAAAAAATACTTGGATAATAGAATTTTACTTGCTTATGTCTATATTAAAAAATATACACCCTGCTTTAATAATCATATTCTGTACCTTTTTAACTGCTCAAGGAAAAGAGAAAGAACCAAAAA
>ENA-OSEY01000825-OSEY01000825.1-marine-metagenome-genome-assembly--contig:-NODE-825-length-21817-cov-3.762925_pt1 | contig 21817 bp, 20 predicted proteins | sample MGYA00248465_ERZ534230 | MGnify/ENA primary metagenome ERZ534230 (study PRJEB26409, sample SAMN06344110) | marine metagenome | isolation source: Sea water from surface | place: Atlantic Ocean:Southern...
TGTTGGGGCTGGTGTTGGGGCTGGTGTTGGGGCTGGTGTTGGTTGAGGTGCATAACTACCACCCATGCCTCCGCCGCCTCCGCCGCCTCCGCAAGCGGTAATAAATAATAACGATAAGATTGAAAGAATTCTGTTTTTATTTTGCATTAGCTAATTTTGGGGACAAATATCGATCAATCAAGAACCTACAATAAAAATTTCGAGATTGTCACATTAATGATTAATTAATTCTTTTTACTGAGATCTGTTTCATCACGATGTTTTTTAAGGTATTTCATAAAGGGTGTACCACCAGTTCCCCTTATCACAGAACCACCTGTGCCAAACAAGGTGGTTTTCACACTTTGCTTATGGATATAGTCGGCTGCATATTGGAGGTGTTGTGATCGGAATATGCTCATCTGTTCCAGACATTGGTCGCGAAGTAAATTAATATTTGATGAGAATTCATATTTATTAAACTTTGAATTCTCTTCGATATATTTTATTAATGCTTGGTGTTTTACAGGCATGTAAAGTTTCATTTCATCTAGATATTCTCTTAACTCATCTTTTTCATGAACTACACTAAACAATGCATCCAAAGTTGGCACAATTGAGCTTTGTGCCCCTGTTTCTCCTCTAAAAAATTGAGGTTTATTATCAAACTGCCCCTTATAAATTAGTCCATCAGGCAGATCAGGATTGTTCTTCCAGCCAAAAATATAAGGTCGTACCCTGTGGTAATAGATATATGGATCACATTTTTCTGGCATTAATCTAAAAATTCTGTTTACTTCTAAAAGTGAATTGTGAATTGTTCCAAGTTCGCTTATAAGAGCTTTTTCGTCGTTAAATAAATTATTTTGAACTATGTTTAATACAGAATTTAAAGCAGGACCAGCAGCATCTTCTATACAAACATGAATTGTAACAAACCAATCCTCATCAATTCCTCCAAGAAAATTATTTATGAGTGCTACATTATCTAATCCAATGTTTTGATTTTCATCAATTTTGAACCAATTTGACAGACAATATGATGCATAACTAAGCACAGGTGGTCTACCAAATTTTTCAGCAATTTTTACCCAAGGCTTTGCTAGTGATTCTGGCAAGGCAGAGGAGGGTAACTTATCCCCTAAGACATATGCATGAGATAAAAATGAAAGTTGTGAAAATAACAAGGACAACTCTTCATTAGTAAAATCTTGAATATCAACATCAAGATCATTTGGTTTAAATTTATTTATTTGTGTTCGAAGTTTATTTGTAAGCATCAATTTAGGAAGTTCATTTGTTAATTCACTTATATTAGATACGGCAGAGTTTTTAGAATCAATTACTTTGATGGGCGTTTCAGAGGGCAAAAACCCTCTTTCACTAAGTCCAAATTTAGAAATATTTTGCATATTTATTTATTGTATAAAAAAATACAGCTTTATTTCATTTATTTCTTGCAAATGAGAATCATTCTCATTATCATACGCAAATGAGAATAACTCTCATTTAGGAGATCTTATGAATTTATATAAATTAACGTCAATTATTATAGCTATGGCTATGATTTCATTTAACGTTTTTACACAAGAAGCAGACGATGATGTAGAAGAACTTGTTATTAAAGGCAATGTTTTACAAGCAGATCAAGTTGCAGCATTAAAAACACCTGTTGCAGTAATCAATGTACCTCAAACAGTATCTATTTTTACTGATGAAGACATTAAAAGACAGGGCTTTAGACAACTTGGTGACATTGTGAGGTACACACCTGGTGTTAATACATCTCAAGGTGAAGGCCACAGGGATGCAGTTGTATTTAGAGGCGTTAGATCAACAGCAGACTTCTTTCAAGATGGATTAAGAGATGATGTTCAATACTACAGATCTTTATATAACGTTGAACAAGTTGAAATTCTAAGAGGACCTAATGCACTACTTTTCGGTAGAGGTGGTACAGGTGGAATAATCAATAGAGTTTCCAAGAAAGCTGTAATTGGCGAGGATTTTAGAAACCTTGATCTCGGAACAGATACATTTGGAGCATTTGATCTTGCAGCAGATGTCAACCTTTCAACAGGAAGTAATTCTGCTTTAAGATTAAATTTACATACTGATTCACTAGCTAATCATAGGGATTTTTATGAAGGTGAGCGTTTTGGAATAAACCCAACACTCAGAGTTGTCTTAGATGATCAAACAACAGTCGATCTTTCCTATGAATATGCAGATCATGAGAGATTTATTGATAGAGGAATCCCAACTCTTAATGGTGTTCCAGCAGAAGGATTGAAAGATATAGTCTTCGGTGAAGAGGGAGTAAATATCCAGACTCTAGAGGCAAGCATCTTCAGAGGAAATCTTGAACATAGAATTAATAGCAACCAAAAGGCTATTGTTTCATTTCAATCCAGTAGTTTTGAAAAATTCTATCAAAACTATTACGCATCTGGATATGATGGAACACTTGTCACGATGGATGGTTATTCTGATCCAACTGAGAGAGATAACACCATGTTTTCTGCAAACCTCATTAATGAATTTGATGTGCCATTTTTAAACGGCTCAGCAAAACATACGATAATGGTAGGTGCTGAAGCGATTTCTACAGACAATAAGAATTTTAGATACAACACATTTTGGTCTACTACATTAGATGACAATGAGGTTTTCAATGTTACTAATCCAATGAATTTTTCAGTTAATGCAAACGGTGATGCTACAACCAATGATTTTACTGCTGATCTAAATAATTCTACTACCTCAGCTATAAGTGTTACATCTGTTTTTGTTCAAGATCAGATAGATTTGACTGATAATTTTAAGGTTATGCTTGGTTTTAGACATGATAACTTTGATATTTCTGTTACAGACGTTATTGCAAATAATACTACATCCAAAGTTGATGAGAACGTATCTCCAAGATTGGGATTAATTTACAAACCAATGGAAGATATGTCGGTATATTACAGTTACAGTGAAAGTTTTCTTCCTAGATCAGGAGAGCAATTTAAAAAACTTAAAGAGAGTGATTCTAGATTAGATGCAGATGTATTTGAAAGCACTGAGTTTGGCTTGAAATGGAGCTTAAGTAATAATCTAAGTCTAACAGCAAGTTTATTTGAAAGTGAGCAAGTTAGAGCTGCAAGAGATAGCGATACTGGTGAAACATCAGAAGTTATTGGACTTACTGTGGAAGGGTTCGAAGTTGAGCTAAAGGGACAACTATCAGATAACTTAAGTATACATGCTGGATATAGTTCACTTGATGGTGTTACAGCAAAAGGTGGAGAGCCAAGAGAAATTCCAACACATACATTTAACGCATTTGCACAGTATATTGTAAGTGAGAATTTTGGTTGGGGAATAGGTTTTACTCAACAAGGTGAATCATACATAAAAAATGATGACACAAGCAAAGTTTTGCCTGAATATACTAGAATTGATTTCTCAGCTTACTACGATGTATCGGATGATGTCAGCATCAGAATGAATATAGAAAATGTCGGCGATGAGGTATATTTCCCTCATTCTCACAGCTCACACCAGGTTACAGTTGGAGAATCTGTAAATGCAAGATTTTCTGTAACAAGACGCTTTTAATCATGTGTAGTGGAAGGCAAGGTAGAAAACTGAAAGTAGTATGTCTTTTCAACCCTTGCAGAGTATGAGAGTCTTTTAGAGATTTGCTTTGCCGAAACTACTAATTTGAGATCTTTCTAATAATTGCCCTTTTTTAAATTAGAAGGATGTGAAGCCCCTTTCATAGGGGTTTCCTTATTTATAAAAGAACTTAAAATATAAAAATGAAATTAAGCTTTCCACCTGTAATTACATTCATTTGTTTAATTGCTCAATTTATTCTTTTATCAACTATTCCGATCCCAATTGCAATCAACTTGGTTTTAGGTCTTTTGGTACTCTCTTCATCACTAGCTATAATAATTTTCTCGTTCATGGAATTAAATAAGTTTGAAACTACGTATGTTCCAGATGGTGATCCTGAAAAACTTGTACAAACTGGACCTTTTAGATATTCAAGAAATCCAATTTATTTAGGAATGCTTGGTATATTGATTTCAGTATGCTTTTTTTCACAATCCCTATCTACTTTTATCGTTCCCGTTGTGTTTTTTTTCATTATTGAATCTACATGGATTAAGCATGAAGAAGATAAACTAGCGGATAAATTTAAAAATGAGTGGGATGAATATAAAGCCTCAACTAGGAAATGGATTTAATCTCTCTTTCTATATAATTGCGCCACTTATTATTATCATTCTGAACGTCACCTACCAATGATTTTGTAGGAGTTGTCATAGAAAAATTAAGTGACTTAAATATCTCATTATCAACAATATTAGCATTTATCAGAGACATGATTGCAACACCTAATGCTGTTGATTCAGGATTGTCAGGTGTCATTATATTTTTGTTTAAAGTTGTGGCTAAATGTCTTCGAAACCATTTGTTTACTGTCATGCCGCCATCAATTTTTAATTCATCTACTTCTATTCCAATATTTGATAAACACGATACTATCTCATTAGTTTGATAGCTTACAGACGCCAGAGCGGCTGTTACAAGATTAATTTTCGTTGTATCTCTAGTAATTCCATGAAAGGAGCCTCTTATTTCAGAATTCCAAAATGGACTACCTAGCCCGTTAAATGCAGGAACAAAAATAAGATTATTCGTAAAAAAATTTTCATCTAAAAAATTTTCACAATCTTTAGATTCTTTAAAGAACATTAGACCATCACGTAACCACTGAACAATTGTACCTGCAGAATAGATGCTTCCTTCTAATGCATAATGGCAATTATTTTGCCAATGAAACGCTAAGGTGGTAAGTAACCCATCTTGAGAATTAATTGGTTCTAAACCAGTATTTACCATTAGAAAACAACCGGTTCCATAAGTACTCTTCATTTGACCTCTATTTAGGCAATTTTGACCAAATAATGCTGCGTGTTGATCTCCAAGTACTGCATTTATTTCTGGATTATTTGCAAATTCAATTTTCCCAAATTTCGAGTCACAGGCAACGGGCTCAGGCAATAAAGATTCTGGAATATCAAAGAGTTCTAACAAATCTTGATCCCAGGAGAGTGTGTGTATATTAAATAACATTGTTCTTGAGGCATTTGTATAATCTGTTTTAAAGATTTTTCCATTTGAAAGTTTATACATTAGGAAGGTATCAACCGTACCAAAACATAAATCACCATTAACAGCTTTCTCTCTAGCACCGTCAACATTATCAAGAATCCATTTAATTTTTGTAGCAGAAAAATAAGGATCGAGAATTAACCCAGTTTTTTTCTGAACTAACGACTGCACCTCCTTTGTCTTTATAGATTCACAGTAATCACTTGTTCTTCTGTCTTGCCATACAATTGCATTGTAAATGGGGTTTCCAGTTTGTTTGTCCCACACAAGCGTTGTCTCTCTTTGGTTGGTGATAGCAACGTTTTGAATATGTTCATCTTTGAAAGCAGATAATGTTTCAATCACGGAGTTTAATAATACATTTGGATCTATTTCTACCCATCCGTCAGCAGGATATATCAATGGATATTCTTGTTGCGATTGATCGATTACTTCCATATTTTCACCAAATATTACAGCTCGAGAGCTTGTAGTCCCTTGATCAATTGTTAAAATCTTAGTATTCATTTATGAACCAAAAAAAACTTGTTAACTTAGTTATTTTATCACTCTTAGTGAGTTCATGTGCTTCGACCGGTGAATCATCGTTAGAAAAAGAACGTAAAGCGAAACTAGCTAAATTAAGAGCTGAATGTGATTTTGTAACAACAGACTATGTTCAAGGCCAAGAAATCTTTATATGTCATAAAAGTAGTGCAACTCGTATCAAGAAAAAAAATGATGATCTTGTTGTAGATGAGGTACAAGAAAAAGAAATTCCTGAAAAACCAAGCAATGAATAAATTTATTATTTATTCAAAAAATAGATGTTCTTATTGTGATGCAGCTAAATCTTTGTTGGAAAGTAAAAACATCGAATTTGAAGAAAAAATGGTTGATGAATCACCAAATGATTTCAATGAAATGAAGGAAAAAGCACCAAATATGAGAACTTTGCCCGTTATTTTAGATGGTGACGAGCTTATTGGTGGTTATCATGAATTGATTAATTATTTAGATGAATAATTTTATAATTTATGATTTAGAAACCACCGGCAAGGACGAACGAAACTTTATTCAAGCTATACAGATTGGCTCAATCTTATTGGATCATAATTTAAATGAATTGGACGTTCATAACATTTCGTGCAGACCTTTGCCATGGACTCTTGTTACTCCAGATTCTATTTTAATTAATCGAAAACTTAATGTCTTCAATGAAGATATGAACCATTACGAATTTATAAAAGCTCTTTTTAACAAGTGGACAAATTGGGTTTCAACCAATAATGCAATTTTTGTTACTTATAATGGAATGTTTTTTGATGAAGAAATATTAAGGCGCCAATTCTATTGGAATCTATTTAATCCATATTTTACAAATACAAATGGCAATTCAAGACTTGATCTTTTACCAAAAATGTATGTTATAGCTAAATTCTATAGCGATTTAATAACGATCCCAACTATTGATGGCAAACAAAATTTTAAACTTGAAAATTTTGCTAAATCACTAAAAATCGATACTACAGACGCACATGATGCTTTAGCAGATTGTTATTTTTTAAAAGCATTACTAGATAAAATTTCTAAGAGTGTGCCTAATTATTACAATGAGATAGTAGCTACCACAAGTAAGCAAGATTTTATTAGCTCTTTGCAAAATCATAGCATTCATTTCTTGGTAACAAGATATGGAAATTTCTTTCCTTACGTTTGCTTAAATCCAGATGTAGGTGCCTCAAAATTAATATTATTTAACCTAAACCATGATCCAGATCTGATAAACCAATTAAGTTATCAGGATCTTGAGAAACTTATTAATTCTTCAAACACTCCAATAAAAATGGTCAATCCAAGCAAATCATTATCTTCTATCTGCCTAAATACTGTAATTGAAGATAATATTCACATTGAAAACTTGGATAAATTTCAAGAGAGAGCCAGGAGTTTACAATCAATGCAAGGACTTCTTGAAAAAATTATTGATATCGATTTAACAAAGGATCCCACAGCATATTCTTGCGAATATCCTGAAGAAAGAATTTACTCAGACGGATTTCCTAATCAAATTCTTAAAAATAAATTTGAAAATTTTCACGCAACTACTACTGCAACTGAAATGATTGATTTAGTGAATAAAATTGATGATTTCAAGTATAAAATATTTGCCAAGAGAATTTGTGCTCTTCAATATCCAAATGAAGTACCGCAGGAATATTTACACGAATGTAAAAATTTAATTCATGAAAGGTTTCGTACAGATGGGCCATGGCCTAACGCAAAAGAAAACCTAAACAGGACAAAGGCTCTTCTTAAAAAAGAAATTAATGAAGAAAATATAAAAATCTTAAATATTGTGCAAAAAAATATAGAACAAAATATTTAAATTTTTTTGAACTATCCAACATTTCCAAAATCATTACAATATAATCTCCTAAACCTTTAAAACATGAAGAGAATATTAGTTTTGTTGCTTATGCCAATGATATTGCTAGCCAATATCAAATTTGATGGTAGTGTCAACTCAAATGAATGGTCAGATGGCGAAAAATATGAGCTTCTATATGAAACAAGTCCCAGCTATAACGGTGAGGCTGAACACCGTACCATCTCATATGTTAAAAATGATCAATTTTTTCTTTATGTTGGTTTTCAGGTATATGGGAATAAAGATTATATTCGAGCACAAGTAAGATCTAGGGATGGTATTTTTTACACAAATGATCATGTTGTCTTTGGAATAGATACTTATGGAGATGGTAGATACTATGTCGGATTTGGAGCAAACCCATTAGGCAGTATTCTTGATTACAAAGAGGGCTCTAGAGGAGAAGCTGAACGTTCTTATAATGTCGAATTTGAAGCAAAATCTCAACTCACAGAATATGGCTATGATGTGGAGCTTAAAATACCTTTCTCATCATTAAATTATCCAGAAAAAGAAATTAATAAATGGAAGGTTTTATTTGAAAGAAAACTTTATAACAAAGGAGTTGAGTCAAGATACTCAAGCAATAAGGTTATAGCAGGAGCTGGGTGCAATATCTGCCAATCACAGTTTTTCTATCTACCAGGAAAAGTTAGTCAAAAATCAAAAAAACGATTAATACCAACAGTAACTGCAAACTCTAATACCTATAGAGATTCTAATAATAATCTTAAAACAGATAACACAAATTTAGAATTTTCTTTAAATGGTATATATGAAATATCAAAAAATAATTTCGAATTTACTATTAATCCTGATTTTTCTCAGGTTGAAGCAGATGAAACACAAATTGACGTAAATTCAACTACTGCATTACGATATCCAGAAAGAAGAATATTTTTTAATGAAGGTGCTGATTTTTTAAATACTGACTCATCAGCTGTATACACTAGAGCCATAAATTCACCTAATTACGCACTTAAAATTTACAATAGAGGAGATAAGCATAGTTATTACTTTCTAGACGCTGAAGATGAAATTACACCATTAATTGTTCCAGGTGATCAAAGAAGTTATTCTGCAACCCTTGGCAAAAGTCATGCTAATATTTTTTCGTACCAATACAACATAGATAATGGCCAATATATATCGTTTCTATCCACAAATAGATCATATGAAGAGGGTGGTAATGGCTTTTTATATTTATCTAGAGGTTTATTTTTATTAGATGAAAAATATGCTCTCAGATTCGAATTAGCTGAAAGTCAAACTGAAGAACCTATAAGTGATTTAATAACCACTGACGATACAAGTGAAGACCACAATTATAAACTTGATGGAGAAAAATTTGATGGTTATTCTGGGATGCTAGCTATATCACGAAGTACTGAAAATTGGTTTACAAACCTATGGATTGGTACAAAATCACCTAATTTCAGAACTGATTTAGGATTTACAACAGAAAATAATTGGATAGCTAATAACCTACGTCATGAATATAGATTTAGGTCAAATGGATTAATTAGATCTGGTGAAATAGGAATCTCGGCTAAATTCATTGATAACTACGATGATGTATTGCTTCAACAAGAATATGAGTTAAATGGCGAGATAAATCTTTCAAATCAATTTGAATTTAGAGGTGGATTCAAGAATAACAAAAAATTATTTTTTGAAGGCAATTCATTTTCAAATTTAACAAATATCAATTTTTCCACAACATATTCTCCGTCAGGTAACTTTTACATAAGAGCTGGTGTTAATGATGGAAAATCAATAGCAAGAAGAATTGCTAAGCCAGTAGTTGGTGATTCGTTCAATTATAATATATCTTCAAGATATCAATTTACTGATGAATTCAATGTTCGAATTCAATATAGATATCAAGAGCTTGTTGATCCCATAACAAAAGATGACTACTTTGCTGGTTATATCTCTTCTATTAGAGGAACTTATCAATTTGATAGTAATTCCAGACTCAGAATTGTACATGAATACAATGATTTCAATAATGATTCATATACACAGGCACTATTTCAATGGCAGCCTGATTCAGCAACAATATTTTATATTGGCGGCACTTTTAATCAAAAAGATATTGAAGGTACATGGCAACGGGAGGGTTCCCAAATATATATGAAACTTCAATACCTTTTTAATTTTGATTAATTAAAGTTACATTTCTGCAACATTTCGATAGCTATCATTTAAATGTTTTATTTGCACATATATTAAGCGTAAAGATGACATAAAATGACAAAACTTACTAAACAAATAACAACCTTGAAACTTCAAACTATCGATATTGTAAATAAACTGTCCTTAGAAACCTTAAATGACACAGAGTTAGCAATATTTGTGGACATTGTATATCAGCTTGAAACAAATAAAGTTTGTTCAATGCTTAAAGCTGTCGAAGTTTGTGGTAAATCTAGATCAACGGTATATAAAACTATTAGGAAATTAGTAAAGAAAAACCTCTTATCAATCGAATCATCCAAAATTGATAAAAGATCCTATTTATTAAAACTTAAAATTTAACCTTTTCTATAGCAAAATATTTTTTTTGAGCGATACTAAACCTTTATAAAATACCGTTATGATTAAGGTAGAGAATCTTTACAAAACTTTTAAAACTACATCGGAAGAAAAAAGCTTATTTGGAAAGAAAAAAATTGATTTCCATGCTGTTAAAAATTTGAATTTTGAAGTAGAAGAAGGGCAAGTTTTAAGCCTTTTAGGGCCCAATGGCTGTGGTAAAACTACCACCTTGAGAATGATTGCTGGAATGTTAGAACCTGCAAAAGGAACAGCATTTATTGATGGTATGGATGTAAGAATACATAAGCAAGAAATTAAGTCATTAATTGGCTATATGACAAATAACACCTCTCTTTATGATCGATTAACAGTACTTGAGACTGTAAAGTTCTTTGCTGAGTTAAATCAAATTAAAACCTCAGAGTACCAAGAAAGAGCATCCAATCTTTTTAAGCAACTAGATATGGAAAAATATTTAGATAAAAAAATATCTGACTTGAGTACAGGGATGAAACAAAAAACATCAATTGTAAGGACTTTAATTCACGACCCTAAAATTGTAATTTTAGATGAACCTACCACTGGAGTAGATGTAACTGGCCAATCAATAATTATGGATCTTATTAAACATATTAAAGATCAAAATAAAACAATCATATTCTCAACACATCAACTTGGGGAAGTTAAAGATATAGCAGATAAAATTATAGTTATGGAGTCTGGTGAGAAAATTTTTGATGGTGACAAAGATATGTTTCAGAAAATAAATCCAAAACAGACATTTAATGAAATATTTATGGATATGGTAAATGAGTAAGTGGCAAATTTTAATAATTAAAGAAATAAAGCATCTATTTAGAGACACTAAAACCATTGTACAAACCGTTGTTGTGCCAACGTTCATAACACCAGTTTTAATAGGTGCTATTTTTTGGTATATCTCATCTATAGCTCAAGAGGAAACTGTAAAAACATATGAAATTGGCTTCAGCGGTCAAACTGAAAATCAAATTTATGATGATATTGAAGATTCAGAGAGATTTACAATTGAGTTAATTTCAAGCCTAGAAGATTTAAAAACATCAGTTCAAAATGACTTAACAGATATTGGCATCTACCTTGAAGAAGGTCTTGATGTAGAGTCTTCTTTGGAGACCTCAGGAAAAATAAATGTTTTTTACAAAGATCTAGATACTTTTTCGCAGGCAAAAGATGTTCTATTAAACATTATTGATGATTATGAATCAAAGATAGTTTCTGAAAGATTAGTACAATTGAACATTGACGAGTCTGTTTTAAATCCAATTAACTTAGAAGAAGAAGATTTAACTACAGATGAAGAATTTGCTGGCACATTTATAGGAGCTCTAATCGCCTTTCTCTTTATCGCATATGTGCTACAAGGTTCTATGTACCCAGCCATTGAAATGGGAGCAGGGGAAAAAGAAAGAGGCACGATGGAGACTTTAATTTCAACAAATATTTCCTCTGTTGAAATTATTATTGGCAAAATGTTTTCAATTACTCTTTCTGCTGTTATTACAGCAGTATTTTCAACACTCGGCTTTATTATTCCATTAATAATTGTGTTTCTGTATTTTGGAGACTCTATTCCAGAAACATTTTTTAATATAGTTGCGGCAATAGTAAACCCATTAGCCATATTGGGAATCTTCTCAATGTTAGTGCCTTTGAGCATATTTATGGGTGCGCTTATGCTCGCAGTTTCTGTGTATTCTAAAAATCCTAAGGAGGCAGGTTTATTGTTAGGAAATTTGATGATTTTCTTTTTTGCCCCAGCATATTTACCATTAATAAATCCCGGATTAGAGATTGATTTTATTGGTGCATTGATACCATGTTTCAGTCTAGCTTTGCATACAAATGCCCTAATATCTGGCAATCTAGATATTTTCTTATTCGGTGTGACACTTGGATCAACAGTTGTATATTCATTAATTTCAATTTACGTAACTTATATAATGTTTGATGATGAAAGGGTTATTTTTAGAACATGATGAAAGTCATTGAAACACCGATATCGCCTTTCTTGCAGAATGCTCCTATAGCCTTTTGTGAAGAGACTAGAGAGTCAATTTTTATTGACCCCGGAGATGAAATAGAAAGGTTAATAGATGCGTCTTCAAGCAATTTCCTTAAACCAAAATATATTTGTCTTACGCACGGACATATTGACCATGCTGGAGCAGCATTAAAACTATCCAAAGCACTGAATTTACCCATTATAGGGCCACACTTTGATGATAAATTTTTATTAGATACTTTAGAGATACAAGGCACTATGTATGGAATACAGGCAAAGGTTTTTAGTCCGAGCCAATGGCTTAAGGATAATGATTCCATAAACTTTGGCAATGAATCTCTAAGAGTTTCTCATTGTCCAGGACACACACCAGGACATGTAATTTTTATTAATGACAAATCAAAAATAATCATTGCTGGAGACGTAATTTTTCAAGGTTCAATCGGTAGGACTGATTTGCCCCTAGGAAATCATCAAGATTTAATTAACTCCATAAAGAAACATGTTTTAACACTTGAAGATGATTATTTAATCTATAGTGGGCATGGAAATGTTACTAATATTGGGCATGAAAGATCTACAAATCCATTTCTAGTGGATGCTTAATAAAATCTCGCAAGAACATATGCAAAGAGTAATAGCTCTTTCTGAAAACAATTTTAAAAGTGGTCGTATACCAATTGCTGCCATTATTGTGGATAAAGATACTAATGAAGTATTAGCTGAAGCACAAAATGATGATTCACCAATAGGTCATGCTGAGTTGCTAGTAATTAGTAAAGCACTTAAATTATTGAAAACAAACCGACTAGATAATACCCACATGTACGTAACTATTGAGCCATGTCCAATGTGTGCTTATGCAATAGCAAAAAGTCATGTTGGAAAACTTTATTTCGGTTGTGAAGATAAAAAAGGTGGCGGAATAATTAATGGCCCAAGGATATTTGAATACGAAAACCTTAAGAAAATAGAATTTATTTCTCATTGTTTTGATGATAAAACAAGCAAATTAATGACGGACTTTTTTAAAATAAAAAGGAATCAGCAGCTATAATATTTCCATGTCTAATCTTGATCTAATACTTAAAAATGGCACGGTGTTTTTTAAAACAAAACGCGAAGTTACTGATATTGGTGTGAAAGACGGAAAAATCGTTGAGTTCGGTAATCTAAGAACTGCAAATGAAATCGTTAATTGCTCAAATTTATTTATTTTTCCAGGATTAATAGATACACAATGTCATTTTAGAGAACCAGGTGGGGAACATAAGGAAACACTTGAAACTGGTACAAAAGCTGCTGCCCTTGGTGGAATTGTTGGTATTTTTGAGATGCCAAATACTGACCCCCTTACTGTTACTCCAGAAGCAATGAAATTTAAACTAAATAGAGCAAACCAAACATCCTATGTTGATTATGCCTTTTACTTTGGTGGAACTGCACAAAATTCTTCTAATTTAAACGAATGGGAAAATTTAAAGGGGGTATGTGGCATAAAGATTTTTATGGGCTCAAGTAATGGAAATCTACTTTCATCAACTGATGAAGAAATAGATAAGATACTAGCCAATGGTAAAAGAGTTGTAGCTGTGCATGCAGAAGACGAAGATATGATGAATGAAAATAAAATCACTATCTTGGGAGATAGCAATGATGTTGCAATGCATCATTTGTGGCGGAGTGAAGAAAGCTGTTTTAATGCTACAAAAAGGGTTGTTGCAATAGCAAAAAAATACAAAAGAAAAATTCATATTCTTCATCTAACTACAGCACAGGAAATGGAATTCTTAAGAAACCACAAAGATGTAGCGAGTTTAGAGGTCCTTCCAAACCATTTAACATTAAGTGCTCCTGAATGTTATGAGAAACTAGGCACACTTGCTCAACAAAATCCTCCCATCAGACAAAAACATCATCAAGATGCTCTTTGGAAAGCTGTTATTGATGGAACAATTGATATTTTAGGATCAGATCATGCTCCTCATACCCTAGAAGAAAAGGGTGGTACTTATCCAGATACACCTAGTGGTACTCCTGGTGTTCAAACAATGTTACCAATAATGTTAAATCATGTAGCTGAAGGAAAGCTTTCATATGAAAAAGTAATTGATCTGTTAGCTTATGGTCCTCTGAGAATCCACAAAATAAAAAATAAATGTGAAATAAAAATTGGAAATGACGCAGATTTTACAATTGTAGATCCTAACAAAACACACACTATTACTAATAACGAACAAGCTTCAAAATCAGGATGGACCCCATACGATAATAAAAAAGTAAAAGGTTTTCCCGTAATGACAATTATTAGAGCTAATAAAGTAATGCAAGATGGTGAGCTTTTATCTCATCACTCTGGTAAAGAAATTGAATTTGACATAAGTTAAGCTCACGGTACTGGATCATGTCCTGAATCACCCCAAGGATGGCATTTAGAAATTCTTTTAATGCTTAACCAAATGCCTTTTATCGGTCCATACTTATTGATTGCTTCGATGGCATAATTAGAACATGTTGGTGTAAATCTACAGCTAGGTCCTATTAGGGGCGATAATAGTAGTTGGTAAAGCTTAATAGGTAAAATTAATAAATAATTAAGAATTTTTAGCATTCGAACTATGGTATTTGAATTTCTTGTACTAAAGACGCAACAAAAGTATCTAAACTTTTAACTTCTGTTTTTTCACTGCCTAATCTACGAACAGAAACAGTTTTGTCATTTACCTCTTTTTTACCAAGAGCAAGAATTATTGAACATTTAGATTTGCTATGTTCACGTACTTTATAACTTATTTGCTCATTACGTTTGTCAACTTCTGATCTAATATTTAGGGATCTTAATTGTGCATGAATCTCATCAGCATAATCATTAGCATCATCTGTAATTGTAGCGAGAATGACCTGAGTCGGTGCTAACCAAATTGGCAGATTACCACCATAACTTTCTACCAAAATACCAATAAATCGTTCAAATGAGCCTAAAACAGCTCTGTGCAATAATACTGGGTTATATTTATTACCATCTTCACCAACATATGTAGAGTCTAAACGTCCTGGTAAATTAAAATCAGCTTGCAAGGTACCACATTGCCAATTTCTTCCAATTGCATCTGTGAGTACAAAATCCAGCTTTGGGCCATAAAATGCTCCATCTCCTTCATCAATTTCATAATCAAGACCAAGTTTGTCTATAGCATTTTTCAATGCTGATTCTGATTGGTCCCAAATTTCATCAGACCCAACTCTTTTAACAGGTCTAGTTGAAAGCTTAATTTTAAATTTATCAAAGCCAAGATCTTTATATACATCAGAGAGTAATTCAATAAATAGTTTTGTTTCATTTTCAATCTGATCCTCTGTACAAAATATATGTGCATCATCTTGAACGAATCCCCTTACTCTCATAAGCCCATGAAGAGTGCCAGATGGTTCATATCTATGGCAAGAGCCAAATTCAGAGATTCTATAGGGTAAATCACGATAGGATTTGATATTTTTATTGAAGATTTGAACATGACATGGACAATTCATAGGTTTAAGAGCATTTACTCTTTTTTCATTTGCATGTTCCTCATCAATTTCAGTAATAAACATATTTTCTCTGTACTTGTCCCAATGCCCTGATTTTTCCCATAAAGTTCTATCAACTACTAAAGGAGTGCTTACTTCTTTATAGCCTGCCATAGAGAGCTTTTTTCTCATGAAGGCTTTTAATTGTGTATATATAGTCCAACCAGCTGGATGCCAGAATACCATGCCAGGTGCATCATCTTGGAAGTGAAATAGGTTCATCTCTTTGCCTATTTTTCGATGATCTCTTTTTTCTGCTTCCTCTTGTTGAGTTAAATATTGATCTAATTCTTTTTGAGTCCTCCATGCTGTGCCATAAATGCGTGTAAGCATCTGGTTGTCAGCATCACCTTTCCAATAAGCTCCTGATATTTTTGTAAGTTTAAACTCGCCTATATGATCTAAAGAGGGAAGGTGAGGGCCTCTGCAAAGATCTATAAAGCCTGAATTTGTTTGTTCATAGATTTGAAAGTCTTTTACTTGTTCAGATTCGTTAATTATTTCAGCTTTGAAGTGTTCATCCATCTCTTTAAATTTTGAGATTGCATCCTTCTTTGAATGCAGGGTTTTATTAATCTCACTTTTAGTTGATATTATTTTTCGCATTTCTTTTTCAATGTTAGGTAAATCATCTGAAGAAATTGGCTTTGAGAATAAAGTGTCATAGTAAAAGCCGTTCTCAATGGTAGGTCCTATTGCTAATTTTGCGTCAGGATAAAGATTCTTGATAGCTTGTGCTAATACTTGTGCTGTTAAGGTATGTCGCATAATCTCAAGACCTTCTTCAGATTTAATGGTTATTATTGATACTGAAGCATTGTTCGGAAGGGCATCCTTTAAATCTTTCTGCTCTCCATTAATTGTTATTGCAACAGCATCCCTGGCTAACCCAGGGCCAATTGATTTAGCTAGATCAAAACCAGAACTGCCCACTGGCAGATCTTTTTGTGATCCATCAGGTAAGCTTATTTTTATATTTTCCATTCTGTTTTACCATTAACGTCTTCTATGATAACGTTCATTTTAGTAAGTTTATCTCTAATTTCATCAGCCTGATCATAATTACCGTTTTTTCTTGCAATATCTCGTTCTTTAATTAATTTTTCAATTTCAGAAATTTTATTGTCATCTAACGTAACTTTATGTTTTGAACCTTCAAATATGTATTGAAATGTTTCTAATTCACTTTCAAGATTATTCGATGGTGATTGAATAAGTTTTTGAATTGTTGCAATGGCTTTAGGTGTATTGAGATCATCTAATAAATCTTGAGCAATCAAAGTATCAACATTGAATTTCGGAGTTAAGTTTAAGTCTTTTGTAAACTTATTAATTTTTTTAGATACAGTTTTTGCTTGTTCTAGTAAAGTCTTATTCCAAGGTATTGGTTGACGGTAGTGAGTTGATAATAGAGCGAGTCTAATTTGGTTTCCATCATAAACATTTAATAGATCTTCTAGGTAAACAACATTTCCAAGTGATTTAGACATTTTTTCATTATCTAAATTTAAAAATCCATTGTGAAACCAATATCTTGCAAAGTCTTGTGGTTCGCTGCTTCCATGATATGCGCAAGTTTGAGCTATTTCATTATCATGGTGTGGAAATTTAAGATCATTACCACCTCCATGTATATCAAAGGGAATATTTAGCGTTAATTCAGACATTACTGAACATTCCAAATGCCATCCAGGTCTACCAAACCCCCAAGGTGATTCCCATCCCGGTTCTCCATTATTTGATGGTTTCCAAAGAGTGAAATCATTTACATTTTTTTTATATGTTTCAAGGTTTACTCTTTCACCAGCTTTCTGCTCATCAAGATTTCTACCTGAAAGACATCCATAATTTTTAAACTTTGTTGTATCAAATAATACATTTCCTTCATGTATATAAGCATTATTAGAATTAATAAGTTTTTCAATATAATCAATCATTTCATTAATGTAATCTGTTGCGAATGGTTGTAGATCTGGTTTTTTAATGCCTAATGATTCCAAATCTTCTAAATAAATATTGAAGTATTTGTTTGATATATCTTTAATCGATTTATTTTCTTGTTTTGCTGCATCAATTATTTTGTCATCGATATCTGTAATATTAGATACATAAGTAACTTTGGGATATATTCCTTTAAGAACTCTAGATAAAAGGTCTGAACATATAAATGCTCTGGCATTACCAATATGTATTCGGTTGTAGACAGTTGGACCACATGAATAAAACTTTACATGATCTTTATCTATCGGGATGAATTCCTCTTTTTTCTTAGTGAGGCTGTTATAGATCTTAAGCATTTAATTTTGTATAAATTGCAGCATTACTGCCATGCTCTGAAACTTCCACAGAAATTACTTCGACATCAATATTTGATAAATGTTCATCAATGTATTTATATGTCATTTCTGCAAAATACTCACAACTAATTTTTTCCAATTCTATAACTCTGGCAACTTTAGTATTTAATAACTTTAACATTTCCTTTTCGGGGTCATTCTGTGCCACAAGAAGCGTATGATCAAAATTTTGAATAAGCCAATCTTCAAGAAACGAAAAATTTCCAAAATCATAGACCCAATTATTTACGTCTAGGGTAGGGGATTGAAGAGTTATCTTGAAGCCAAGAGAATACCCATGCAGGTATTTGCAGTTAGATTTAGCTGACCACTGTCTAAAGGCACAGGAGTATCCTCTATCATGTCCATATGTTTTGATTACTTTATACATAGGTCTCTACTTGATCTATTAAATGTTTAAATGGTAAACCATTTATTTCTTCAAGGCTCCCTTTTACTTTCGAAAATAGCTTGTATCCATTCTTTTCAAACATATAGGAGCCACAGGATTGAAGCGGACGATCTAGTAGTACATATTCTGAAATTTCGGCTTCACTTAATTTTCTCATTGTTAATGTAGATATAATTGTCTCCTTATATAGCTCGGTGTTATTTTTAACAAATACATAAGACCCTATTAAATTATGAGTATTGCCAGAAAGTAATCGTAAATTTTTTTGTGCTTGTTCTTCAGTAATTGGTTTACTAAAAATATTGTTATCCATTAGGCATATTTGATCACATCCTAATATGATGTGATCTTTAAATTCATCACATAGACTTAGAGCCTTTTCTTTAGCCAGATGAAGACTTAAGTCTATTGGATTAAGATGGAGTGATTTTTTTTCATTTTCTTCATCGTATTTATGATCTTTAAAGATGCACTTGAAATTATATTTACTTACAATATTTTTTCTAATTTCAGACGATGAGGCCAGAACTAGATTTAGTTTATTCAATTATTTTTTAGGTAAATTTATAAAGGAAAGAAATTCATTTCTTGTAACAGGGTTTTCTTTAAATATACCCTTCATAGAACTCGTTACTGTAGAAGACTCTGTTTTATGAACACCCCTAGTAGTCATGCATTGGTGTCCAGCATCTATCACAACAGCAACACCTTTTGGATCAAGTACTTTTTGTATTGTATTTGCTATTTGAGAAGTCATAGTTTCTTGGGTTTGGAGCCTCTTTCCGAAAACATCTACAATCCTGGCTAATTTACTTATTCCAACAACTCTCTTATTGGGGATATATCCTATATGAGCTTTACCAAGGATTGGAACAATATGATGTTCGCAATGTGACTCTAAACGAATATCTTTGACAATTACCATCTCATCATAACCTTCAACTTCTTCAAAGGTTTTTTCTAGGATTTCCTCAGGATCTTGATTGTATCCTTCAAAAAATTCTTCATACGCAGCTACAACTCTTTTTGGGGTTTCAATTAAACCCTCTCTTGTTGGATCATCGCCAGCCCATTCAATTAAAGTTTTTACTGCTTTTAGTGCTTCTTCTCTACTTGGTTTACTCATAACGGTGTTTATTATAACTATACAAAGGTGTTTTAACTAATTATTTTAGGGGCAATATAAAAGATTCAAGGGGCTTCTTGTATTCATCCTTAAGAAAAATTGTTAAGTTGTCCTTATCAATTTCAATCAATCCATAATTATTTTGTGTATGTGTTTCGCCTAGTAATAGTTTATCTGTTTCATATGATGGAAAAATACCTCTGTTTAATGATGATGCTGTAATTTCTACAATATCCCCATACTGATAAATTCCACCTCTATGTCTATCTCCACTTATAACTATCACATGAGAATTAAGATTTTCTAGGAGGGACAGTAATCTTTTTCTTTCATGGGGGAAATTACTCCATTTTTCAAATCGATGTTCTGTAGCCAAAACTTGAATTGAAGAGGCTAAAATTAAAATATCATGAGGTTTAGCAAGCTCATCCTCTAACCACATCCATTGTTCATTGCCTAAGATTGTAGCCTCAGTGTCATTATTTGCTACGTAAGCATTATTTAACTTAGTGAGCTGACTTCTAAAAAACCTTGTATCTAGACCAAGAAATAAAATTTTTTTATTTTGAATTATTTTAGTTTCGCTGAAATAGATGCCATCTCTTAATCTACGTAAATCATCTTGTTTAATATTCCAGAAATCATTAAATAATTTTTGCGATTGTGTTTTATATCTGTAATCAGAGCCACCATCATTAAGTCCATAATCATGGTCATCCCAAATAACAAAAATTTCTGTTTCTCTTAACCATTTAGGGATATTCTGACTGAAAGTCCTATATGCGTTAATTAATCTATCTAATTCCCCACTTGGTAAATCACCATAAACATTGTCTCCTAAAAAAAAGAATGAATCGATGTTTTCTTGTTCAAGTGTTTCAACCTTAGTAATTAATTCTTTCATAGCCGCTGTAAGAAGAGGTGTAAATTCTCCATAATCTATAGCTTGAACAATCATATCACCTTTTTTTCTGTCACCGTGATCTTCTGTTGCAACTTCATCTTTTGTTCCAGATACTGCGTAAGGGCAAATTTCCTGTGCTTCATGTGCCAAAAACCCTTCCATATCCCCATTATTATTTTTCCACTTAAATGCTACGGGTCTTAACTGTTTGACTCTTTCAATACCATTGGGAAGAGCAACAACATCTTTCTTTAATCTATAATCAGAACTCGTTGCAAACTGAGTAGTGTTATTTCCTGCAACTCTGTTAATATAACCACAGGTTGTTCCATTATTAAAGAAATGCATTATTCTATGATCAGAACCACTTTTTTTATTAAAGTACATCATTGACCAACCTATACCACCATCTTGTCCTTGTTGCCAAGATTTTTTTAGATCGTACCAACTACATCCCTCAACACCATCATTATATTTTGTTATTGATGTTTGATTACCAAAATGAGTAGTGGCATCACCTTGAACTCTGAAAAGGGCAGTCGTTCCACCACCGTTGTTTAAATTACGAATCCAAAGTGCAGCAGCAGTTCCCGGAGTTGCTCCATCACCAACTTGTATAACAGCACCATAACTAGGAGAGTTTGCTGCAATACAGTATCCACTATGACCTGTGTTACCTATTTGAAGTTTATTACTGGCTGATGTATGCCCTATAACGAGATTACCATCTGATGTGAGGCGAGCTTTATCAGTGCCTGAACCATTTGTAGAAAACAACAATGCATCGTCAGCATGAGAGTAAGTGATCCATCCAGCGTATGAGGCAGCACCACTAGTGTTATCCGCAAAATGAATTCTAGAATATCCATTTGAAGCACTAGAGGCAATAGTTATCCCAGTATTTTGAATGGTATTATTACCAACAGTCAATTGTGTGTAACCAGCACTATATGCAGATGTGGATCCTATGAGTATTTGACCATCTTTTGTGATACGCATTCTCTCTAATGCATGAGCATTATCATTAGCATCAGTTACCTTGAACTTCATATGCATATTATTATTTCCTTCATTCACCACTTCAATTGAAGAATGTCTTGCATTATAATTCACTCCTGAAGGTGCAAATCCTAAAGCACATCCAGTTCCAGCGGAAGTATTCCAATTCAAAAGCATAGTTTGAGTCGTAATGCCAGCATTTGCATCTCTTCGATGCCATACTGCTTCACTACTATGTGTGTAAATTCTTGACTCACCAGCTATGCGAACTATGTATGAATCAGTACTAGGAAAACCAAAATTAGTATCTGCGTCATTTAAATG